>Ga0315273_10003535_pt1 | contig 18850 bp, 16 predicted proteins | sample YL17G02_0_MG_FD_205753 | JGI IMG/M metagenome (GOLD analysis project Ga0315273, IMG submission 205753) | Sediment microbial communities from Yellowstone Lake, YNP, Wyoming, USA - YL17G02_0 | ecosystem: Environmental > Aquatic > Freshwater > Lake > Sediment | place: USA: Wyoming | collected...
AAAGCGCCTTCCGTCCTTTCTTCATTCACTCACACTCCCTCCGACTTTTCCGCTTCGACGGGATGTTCTAGACGCCCACGCGGGTTCTTGGCCGGAGTCGGGTCCCACCTCGGGACCTTACAAGATCGCCTTTCATAAATTTGAACAGGCAATCATTCTGGAAAAAAATCCACAGTACTACGGCTATTCGGGCAGCCTGCCTCAAGCCACAATCCGCCAAATAGAGTACAAAATCGCCGATGAATCCACGGCCATGAATCTCTTTGACCGGGGGATGTTGGATATAGTTACCCGCGTGTCGGCATTGGATTTACCGCGACTTCAGCGCGACGGGCGATTGCAAGTATCGCCGTTCTTGGCCACTTATTACTTGTCATTCAACTGTCGCAAGCCGCCGTTTAACGATAAAGTTTTTAGACGAGCGGTAGCGGGTTCGATACGAAGGGCCGAGCTGGTCCAGATTTTAGGTGGAGGTGAACTTCCCGCCTGGAGCTGGATTCCAAAAGGATTGGAAGGGTATATGCCTTACAGGGAGCCCGCCGTGATTTTTGCGGATGCCATTCAGCAAATCACTCAACAGCAACAAATGCCGGTAGGAAAGTCGCACGTTAAACGGGTTCCGATCCAAGCCACGTTTGATACCAGTGCCCGCAATTTAACAATCATGGAAAAAGTGCAGCAGGACTTAAGCAATGATTTAAAGGTGAGTCTAAATTTAACCCCGCTCAGCTGGCAGGCCTACCACCATTCGATTCACACTGACCCTGCGCCGATTTTTCGTTACGGTTGGATGGCTCCATTTCTCGATCCGATTACTCATTTGAGAGTATTTATGACGGGAGATCCGAACAATTTTTCAGGATTTTCCAATTTGCAATATGATGCCCTTGTTCAAGAAATAGAAACTTTGGCGCCCGGATCGAGGAGGGAGAGTAAAATTTTTGCGGCGCAAAAGGTCCTGCTCGAAGAAGAGGCTGCCGTGATTCCGATCTATCACTACATACAAAACACGGCAGTTTCAGTGCGAGTCAAAAAGTTTAAAATAAATTCATTCGGAGTGATTCAGTTCCGAGATCTAAGGCTTAGGTAAGGAAAAAACCATGCAGATAAAGAGGGAGATAAAAAGTGCGCTATTGGACGAGGTCCCAGGAGTGATTCATGGTTTTGGTACGGCCCAGGAACCGATTCCTGCTTCATTAAAAAAAATTTGGGAGTCCCGGCGGCCCAAACATAAACAGGTACACCGTTGTGATTTCGCCCAAGTGGAAATCGAAGGCCAGGAGTGCGGCGAAGTAGATGGTCTTTTTACTTCAAAAGCAGGAATGCCGGTAGGAATTATGACCGCCGATTGTGTTCCCATCCTCATGGCAAATCAGAAGGGTACGTGTGTGGCCGCAGTTCATGCGGGCTGGCGGGGTACGCGGGCCCATATTCTGGCCGAGCTATGGACCGAACTTCACAAGCAAGGCCAGAGTCCCAGGGATTGGGTGGCTGCTATCGGCCCGGCGATAGGGCCTTGTTGTTATGAAGTGAGCGAGGAGTTAGCCCAGAGTTTTTTCAAGGAGTTTAAAGACTTTGGTTCATCAGGGAGATTGGCAGTACCCAGTCCCAGGAGATTGGATTTGCCGAGTATTAACGCCGCTGAGCTCCGGAGGATCGGGCTCTCGAAAGTTGAAATTCTACCCTATTGTACACAGTGCTCGGTGAACCCAGTTTTCCACAGTTATCGGCGTGAGGGGGGTGGGGCTAGGCAGTGGTCTCTGATGAGTCGTGCGCTGTCTTGATTCCTTCTCATCAGCCATACTGCTCAAGTGTCGCCAGCAAATCCCGGAACCCTGCAGGTGGCTCGGCCTCAAACCGGAGACTCTTGCCCGTAATCGGGTGCTCAAAGCCTAATACGCGCGCATGGAGGGCCTGTCCAGGTAGGTGGAGAGTTGCGGCTTTCACGGTCTCGGGTAAGGCTTGCCACTTGGATTGGGTTTGGGAGGGGTGCCCATAAACGGGGTCACCTAAAATAGAATTTCCGAGTCCGGTTAAATGAACTCGGACTTGATGAGTACGGCCGGTTTCGAGGGTGACTTCTAGCCAAGAGGCGAATGGTTTTTTTGAAGCGTGCCCAAATTCCTTGATCTTTTTATAATAACTAATGGCGGGACGGCCGACTTTTACGGACATGGACATTTTTTTTCGATCAGTGGGGCTTCGTCCGAGTAGGCTTTCAATCTTGGTGGGGCGGGAAGATGCCGAAACGTCGGGAGAGCCGTAACAGAGGGCCCAGTAAGCTCGTTCGATGGCGTGCTCGGAGAAAATTTTTGAGAGCTTGAGGTGGGTTTTATCATTTTTAGTGATGACGAGTGCGCCACTGGTATTTTTATCTATACGGTGGACGATGCCGGGGCGCAGGACTCCCCCGATGCCGCTGAGGTCTTGAATGTGGTGGAGTAGCGCATGTACAAGGGTCCCTTGCATTTGGGTGGTGGAAGGATGCACGGTTAAGCCGGGTGGTTTATTGACCACTAGTAAATGCTCATCTTCATAAAGTATTTCTAGCGGGCGGTTCTCTGGTATCAGCTCGGTGGGGAGCGGGGGTGGGAATTGAATTTCGATAGTGGCGCCTGCTTGGATTTTTTTCCCAGCCTTGAGCGGTTGGCCATTCATGGTGACGAAACCTTCGTCCATTAATCTTTGCAGCTGGCTGCGGGTGAGAGGCGGAAGATCTCCCTGGTTTTGGAAGGCCTTGAGTAAGACTAGGTCTGAGCGTTCGCCGGGCTTCATCTTGGAAGCGAGTGCTTGCCAGGTCCAGGAGAGGGGTTTTTTATTAGGATAATCCATAGAAAAGCTTTTCTATACCAGACTCCACTCGCTCATCGAGGTTTTATTTGCTCATCTTTGTGTTAAATCGGTATTAAATCGGGTCATATAAACGGGAACCACTCGTTCCGGTACTAGCCTTAGGGCTTTGGCTATTTGCGTAATAAAGCCTCGAACATACACCGGGGCTGGGAGCTTGGTGAAATTATCGGCTTCAATAGCATTGAGATAGGCCTTCGTAATTTTGGTGGTGTTTGATAATTCTTCAATCGAGATTTTGTAAGCTTCCCGGATTCTCTTGAGAAATGGTCCACGCCATTCAGATTCGAGTTCAATTTCACGGGCCAGGTCGGTGCTCATTTGAGGTAAAATGGAACGGGCGCCGTAGAAGGTGAGTCGAGTTCGACTTCTTTCGCTTTCCTGGGGGTGATGCTGGGTTTGGGTGTAAGCGATCGTATTGGCGTCTTCGGGGAGCGTCTTTAGCGGGCTGCTCGGATGTAATTCTTCATCGGCAGTATGCTTTAAATTATTAGAAATCTGAGGTGGAGCGGGAGGTGGCTGACTGAAGTCTGTAGAGGGAGGAATCAGGATATCGAACTCAGCGCTGGACGATTCCATCGGAGGTACTCGATCAATGGAGACAACGTTCTTTCCTCTTGGATCACTTCCTTGATGAGCAAATGGATTGTCGATGTCACCCATGATCCCATGATTTTCATCATAGTTTTTGCGTTTCTCCCGGTCGGAGAGCATGGCATAGGCGGTTTCTATTTTTTTTAAAGTTTCTTCGCGTTCCTCTGGGGTGACTAAGGAGTACAGGACCAAGCTGTCTCGATTGTAAGTGGACTTAATACGCAGGTACGCATCCCGGACTTCTTGGATAGAAGCATCGGGGGAGATATCCAGAACGTCATAGTAGGTTCGATTTTCATCTAGTATCACTGTTAAATAATACCATTCTTTTCATCGCCGTGGCGGTTAATAAGATTTTGTACAATGTTTTCGATGCTTGAGACAATGCCAGAATTAGGAAATTCTAGCATTAATGGTCTCTTGCGGCGAATAGACTGCCAGACTGCGCTGTCGTAATCGAGATGACCAATATAGTCCATCTCTATACCAAAGTATTTTTTACAGACCGTTCGAATCGAAGCTCCAATGTCTACATCTGTCTGAGTTCTAGTTTGATTGACAATTAAGTTGGGCCTGAATCGTTCAATTTGTCGTTTGAGTTTGGTCGCAATTTCGGGGTGGGACTTGCTGACTTCCTTAAAAAGGTCGGAAGGCGATTTTATCCCCATTGGATTTTTGGGGTCCATTGCCATTGCAATTAAGGGTCGAATTTCCTTCAGGGACTGACAGTGCGCCAAGTATCTGAAATAGGAACTCTTGATGAATCGATAACTGTTTTCGATGGAAGTAGGTTCCGGTAAGAGAGTGATTAATCCCAGGTCGCTGAAAAGAAAAAAATCCAGAGTATTAAAGCTAGTCCCAGCACCTAGATCAAAAATTACATAATCGGCATTGATTTGTCTTACTTTAGTTAGAAACTCAAATTTAAGTTTGGAATGAATATTGGTGATTCCAACGGAATCCTGCGCTCCGCTGATGAAGTCGAGGCGGGGTATTCCGCTCGGAACGATACATTTTTCAATGTCGGGGACCCGATAGCTGAGAAAGTCACTGAGGGTTTGCTTAGGGAGATCCACGCCTAGGGTGGTGTGAAGGTTTGCTCCCCCTAGATCTAAATCGATCGCCACCACTCGATTGGCAATTCGCGAGAGGGCAATTGCCAGGCTTGAGGCGACCAAACTCTTGCCGACGCCGCCTTTTCCACCTCCCACTGCCCAAACTTGTTTAACCCTGCCAGGTTTGAAAACGGATATCGGGTCAAAAAGCTCTTCGCTAGTATCCTCAGCCTCCCTTTCTAAGGGAATAGCTGTGCGATAGGCAGAGTCTGCTGCTGCGGATAAGCCCCCATCGGTATATTTGACGGTTCCTTCCATGGATCGTCCTTTTCTTTAATCACTATTTTAGCGAGGTATTTAAAAATTATTTTTAAATATCAGTTACAAATAAATAGACCTTTTTGAGTCTACCTATAGGATCGAATCGAGTAAGCGACATGTCAAGATAAATAAACATCTGAGTAAATTAATGCGGAATTGTGCGTAGAGAACTACGCGATAAGTATTGAGCTTGCGTAGAAAAGTACTCGTTTTTCTTAATTTTTTAGAATTTAAATTGAAATTATCGTGAATAACTTGAAAAAATTTGCCTATAACTGTTTGAAATTGCTAATAAAAAAACGGCAAAAAAAACATTGCAAAATAACAGATGAATCGGGCGGTTTGGCATCCTGATTGCTTCTTTAGGTCTTGATACATTACTTGAAGGAGAATCATGAAACAATCTGTTGAAGCAAAAACGGCTCAGCTTTACAATGAGAATGATAGCGATAACGTAAATTCTGTCCGCTTGCCTTATCGACATGACCTGAATCTGATGCGTAAGATTTGGCATATGGGGATGGGGCTTTTCATTGTGAACTTGTATCTCCTCGGCGTTCCTCAGGGAACAGCACTCCTGATTTTAGCTGGGTTTTTAGGTGCGGACCTTATGGTAGAAAATGCCCGTCTGCGTAGTCCGAATCTCAATCAAAGAATGATGCGTTTGTGGGGTTCTATCATGCGCTCCCATGAAGTGAATCAGATGAGCACGATTCCTCATTACATTGTTTCTGTTATTTTGGCGATTGGCCTTTTTCCCAAGCCAGTAGCAGTATTGAGTATTCTTTATTTAGCGTGTGGTGATCCTATCGCATCACTTTTCGGAATTCTTTATGGTCATAAAGGACCTAAATTCAAAAATGGCAAGACCTTGATTGGCACATGCGCCGGTATACTGGTGTGTGTTTTAATTTCCTATGTTTACCTTCAGGCGATTTCTGTCTCGAATTCAACAGACGTGATTTTAGCTGTTTCTCTCCTAGGAGGTTTGGCGGGCGGTTTGGCAGAGCTGATCCCTTTTGAGATCGATGATAATTTTACGATTCCCGTGGTATCCGGCTTTTTGCTTTGGCTTGTGTTTATTGGCTTTGGAATTTAGCTCCATTCAATTTCATTGAACGAACTCTACCAACGTCGCACCCGTCCCACCCTGGCCCGGCCCCCCATCGCGGTAATTCTTAATGTAAGGGAGTTTTTTCAGGAGCCTATGGGTGCCTTCTCTCAATGCTCCCGTACCCAGACCATGGACAACGCTAACTTCAATTGCGCCATTGCGGTAGGAGTGGTCTAAAAAACTTTCAAGCTGTCCCATCGCCTCTTCGAACCGAATCCCGCGCAAATCAAGCTGAGAGCCTGTCGCTCCTCGAGTCTCTTTCACTTCCGCATGGAATTGTGGGGGTTTATTGGGGGCTCCCGAAATGACCTCCAGATCGCTGGCTAATACCGTCATTTGCATGGTCCCTACGGACACTCTGACCTTAATTCCAGTAATTTCTAAGACTGTGCCTGTGCTTTTCCATTTGGGGATTCTGACCTTTCCGTTCACCTCGATCTTAAGAGAGGCTGGGCTTCCTTCAGTGGTGCGGGATTTTTTGGGAGCACCGGCCTCGGCAATGGCTTGGACAATTTCCGGGGCTTCGTCCTTGAACTCTTCCTGGAGGAGGATTTCAATTTTATGGGCGCCGTGTTGGAGAGTTTCGTTTAATTGAGAACGGGTATTGTCAATTTCGCGGCGACTCTTCATTTCGTCGAGTTTGCGAACGGAGGATCGGACCTCGTCTTGGGCTTGTTCCAGAATCCGTCTGAGCTTCTGACGAGTACGATCCAAAAGGTCATTCATAGAAGTGGAAGTTCTTTCGGTCCATTCTTTCTTTACCCGTTCTGCTTCTTCTCGGAGTGTGACGGCTTCTTTTCTGGCACGGCTGGCCTCCAGGGTATCTGCTTCCAATTTGGCTAACATTCGCTCAAATTCGTTATGTTCATGGGAGAGATATGTCTTCGCGAGTTGGACAATTTCCAGAGGTATGCCCAGGCGTTCAGCAGTCTCCAGTGCGCGGGATCTTCCGGGGACTCCCAGGAGCATCCGGAAGGTGGGAGTGCGGGCACTTTCGTCAAAAGCCATGCTGGCATTCAAAATTCTTTTATCTGAAATTGACAAGGCCTTCAGTTGTGGGTCATGGGTGGTGGTCACGACCGTGGCTCCCCGAGACATAATAGTTTCCAGCACGGCTCTTCCAAAAGCTGCACCTTCATCAGGGTCCGTGGCGGAGTTTAGCTCATCAATGAGGATGAGGCTGTTGTCGGTGAGATTTTCTAAAATTTCTTTAAATCGAAGGACGTGGCCAGAAAAACTCGAAAGATGTTGTTCAATGGATTGTGGATCGCCCAAGTCGGCGAAAAAGGAATCAAAATAAGGCACAATCGGCTGATCTGTAGCAGGAAAGGGAAACCCAGTGCGGGCACAGATGCCGGCGAGTCCGAGAGTTTTCAGGATGACGGTTTTGCCGCCTGTGTTGGGACCGGTGAGAAGCAGCGTGCGGGTGGGGGGTGCAAAATCAATTTCGTTGCGAACAATGGTCTCGGGCGGCATCGACCACCAAAGAAGGGGATGAGCCGTCTGTTTAAGAAAAAATCGCCGTTCTTCGGAAACCGCGATAATCTTACCAGAATATTTTCTTCCGAACCTGGCCTTCGCCTGGGTCGCATCCCAAAAGGTGAGTCCTAGAGCTGCCTGTCTGATTTCAGAAGCGAAAGGCAACAGCCTTTTAGAAGTAGCCTCCAAAATGAGGTAAATTTCCTGAGTGAGGCTGTTTTGCCTCTGCCTTAAACGATTGTTGAGAGCTGCGATCTCCTTGGGTTCGACAAAAACAGTTTGCCGGCTACCCGAGGTTTCGTAAATAATGCCTTCGATTTCATGTTGTGAGGAAATCTTGACGGGCAGTACATAGCGCCCATCTCGGACATCAGTGAAGGTTTCCTGGAGGATTCCTTTTTGAGCGTAGGATTTAACCAGATGATCAAGAGTATTTCCAATTTCACGTCTGAGGGATCTGATTTCTGAATAAAGAGCGGCCAGCTGAGGAGAGGCGTTTTCGGATAATTCACCTTCAGGAGTGAGGACTTTTTCCAAGGCCCGGATAGGGTTCAGGGGGTCAGGGAGGAGTGAAAGGCTTTTTTTAAATCTCTCTCCTCGGATTTCCTCTCGGGGGATTTGAGTCCATGACTCCATAGCGTAGAGCCATTTTCTTAAAGTTGCGAGCTCGGTGATTTCCAGGACAGAGCCCCTTTGGAGCCTTTCGAGGGTATTTTCAGGGTCTTGTAAGCCATTCAGGGGGCCCCAGAGCGCTTCGCGATCCAAAAGTGGGGTAACTTCTAACGTTTCTTGCTGTAAGAGCTTGGCGGCAGCGAGTGATGGGGCCCAGTATTGACTGTCGGAGAGGAGCTTGATTTGGAGTTTAGCGGGTTCGCTGAGGGCCTCTTCTCCAGCCAAGGTCAGGAAACGATCCCACTCCAAGGCCCTGTTGACAGCGTTTCCGGAAGGTTTGTTGACAGGCCACGATATTTCATCCATTATGCTTGAATGCACCGAGTTAGTGCTTCATCCCCTGACTTTTTGTCGCCCGGTTTTTTATCGGGGCTGTTTTCCGAGAACAATCGGACCCATTTTGACGGCTTTTTGGATGAGCCTACTCTTTTATGGAATCCTCGCCTTCGGACCTGTGCAGGTCGTTTTATCCCGGGGAGCCGTAAGTTTCCAGAGTCTTTTCCAGCTAAAATCGAAGTTGCCTCTTATTTACGTGGGGAAAAAGACGCGCTTAGTCTAATGGGTGACACTCTCGCCCACGAAATGATTCATTATTGGCTCTGGGTCAGGCGCAGGCCCTATGGTCATACGGCCGAATTTTTGCTTAAAATGGAGGCAATGGGTGTTAGCCGCTATAACCCCGTGCCTCAGCTGCGGCCATTTAAGTTCGTATATCAGTGTCTGAATTGCAAAAAAAATTTTCCAGCCCGTAAGAGGCTAGGCGTTTTAGCTTGTTCAGATTGCTGCGAGCAGTTCTCCCAAGGGAAGTATGACCTCAAGTTTAAACTGATTCTTGTCAATCCCATTGAAGTCAACTACGATTAATCTAAGAATGAGTAAATTGTCATGGGTCCGCCCTTTATTAAGCCTGGCTGCCGTGGTTTGGATTATGCGCAGTGATGGTGCGCAGTTTTGTGTTGCAGGATCGGGAGAAACTTTAGTGCAAGGCTCTGCGGAGCTTGCGGCGGCACATATCGAGGTGCTGGAATCAAAAAAAGGATCTGATGGGAAGATGCATGCTCAGGTTTGCGGGGGCTATCGAGGTTCAACCAATAATTATTTAATTAATAAAGATAAGCTTAATCAGGCGGTAGCATTGGGATACAGTGAAACAAAATCTTTAAGACAATAGGATTGTTAAAATGAAGATAATGGTTCTATTAGAACAAGCTGAAGTCAGGGATTTAATTGTTTTTAGTCTTGAAACCAAACTAAAAGTTGAAATCATTGAGCCTGCTTCCGAGGCGGAAGCCATCGGCTTAATATTTATCGGCACGGACCTCGATTTGGTTGTGATAGATGGGAATAAAAAATGGGAAAATTTTATTAAAGTAGCGAAGGAAAAAAATAAGGACCTTGCTTTTATTTGCATTCTTACACCTGAAAAACAGCAGCTATGTAACTTGGAGGGGCTAAAGGTTTTGGACGTAATTCCAAAGGTCAAGCTTTTGGAGTGTCTGCCGATCATTTTACGAGAGTATTTCTTTGAAAAGGATGGCATTGATCCTTCTCAGTTGAGGTCCAATCCTCTTTATTGCAGAATTCCCACGGCCCTTTTATTGCGCTATAGTCCATTGAGAGCTGATATTTATGTTCGCTTATCGGAGGATAAGTTTGTCAAATTATTCCTCAAGGGGGATGTTTTTGACAAAGATGACCTTGAGAAGTACCTGGGGAAAAAGAAGATAAGATTTCTTCATATATTAAATGATCAGGTAGATGAATTTTCAAAAAAATTGGAGCGGGATCTTTTGGTCGTTCTGAATGCCGAAAGCGCTTCGCCCCAAGAATTGCAAAAAGCTGCAGTATCCGGACTGGATGTGATTCGAGAGTTGCGTGAAAAGCTGGGCTTTACCCCCTCCGTCCAAGTCCTGATCTTAACCACCTGCAAGGTCATGGCTAAATGTGCGTCCATGCACCTCAAGCTCAAGGACCTTTTCACTAATTTAGCGAAAAATAGTGATCAGTATATTGCGGTCCACAGCACCGTTTTGGCGCAGATTTCCTGTTCAATTGCTTCCGTAATGAAGTGGAATTCCGATTCGACCTATCAAAAATTAACCATGGCCTCAATTTTACATGACATTACATTAACTAACCCCATAATCGCGGAAGTGAGAACGGTCGACGAGTTAAGTATGCGGCGTAAAGAATTTTCCGAGGCAGATATTCAAAAATATCTAGTTCATCCTAACGAAGCCTCGGACCTAACCCTTCTCATTACCGAAATGTTACCCGATGTGGACACGATTATTGCGCAACATCACGAGCTTCCGGATGGGACGGGGTTTCCCCGGAAGCTGGCGGGCATGAGGATCAGCCCGCTGGCAGCAGTGTTTATCGTGGCCCATGATTTGGTTTCCGAGGTGATCGCTACGGGCGGGATGGTTAATATTGCAAATATGTTGGATAAATATCGGGATAAATATTCGACAGGGAACTTTAAAAAGATTCTAATCGCGCTGGAAAAAATTAAAGATTAGAATAGTCTTTGCAAAGGGAGTTTTACAGCGCATCAAATGAACCCGGGCCTAAAGGCCCGGGTGAGGGAAGGACGGGACGGGGTTTCTACCCCGCACTGAAGGCCGAGGTTTCCCTCGCTTCGATGAGATGCCCAGAAGTAGGCGTTATTTTTTGACAGACCCTTACCGGTGGCCGAGCGTAATGCCGTAATGCTTAATTTTATTTAATAAGGTTTCCTGGTCGATTCGCGTGAGTTTACAGGTCTGCTCGATGTCCCAATTGAAGGTATTCAAAAGCTCCAGGATATAAACTTTTTCAAATTCCTCGCGAGTGGATCTAAAGTCAATGCGGGCATAGCCAAAGTCAGGTAAGTCAGTGGCTTCGATTTGGTTACCACTGGCGGATGTTACGGCTAGTCGAAGAACGTTTCGCAGTTCTCTTAAGTTACCGGGCCAATCATATGAATGCAGGCGGTTCCAAGCTTCTTCCGAAAAAACACGAAGGTGTTCGCGGTGAAGCTCTCGGGTGATCTCGCCTAAAATTCCAAACACAATATCTTCGAATTCGTCCGAACGCTTGGCCAAGGGTGGCATTTCAATTCGAAAGCTGCTCAGTTTTTCAAGAAGTTCGGCATTAAAAAGTCCGCCTTGGGCACGCCCTTCAAGAGCCTGGCTGGTGGTCCCGATAATACGAACATTAGCCAATGCAGGCATGCCACCGTCGGATGGGTGGGGAACAGACTTGGTTTTTAAAAAACTCAGTAGCGCTTTTTGTTCAGAGAGGGGCCACTCGCCAATCTCCGGAACTATTAAGGTTCCGCTCTGTGCTTGTAGAATTTGGGATGCTAGAGATTTGACTCCTGAGGTTGGAGTCGTTTGAGATGCAATAATTAAAGTCCGCCCTGAGCGGGGTCCATTCGTATGAATCCAACGAGCAATGGCACCTTTGCCGGTTCCACTGGCCCCATAAACAAGAGCGGGAGCTAAATCGGCTTGAGCAGCCAATAAAGCTAAACGACGCTGACTGGATGGTATGAAGTGGACCATTTCCATTGTTACTTTCCCCCAGAGTTCACAAAAATTTCGATACATTTCCATGAGAGGAGTGTACCGGGAGGTATGCCTAACGCTATGCGGTATCCTTGTCAAGTAAAAACGCTCTGAGGCACTACACCCAGGGTAAAGTGGAGGCCAAGGGTACCTAATAAATATAAATTTTAGCTTAAAACGATATTTTATGCGGTTAGCCATTGAGCCTAGAGCAAGGATGTGCGAAAGGTATGCGCAATGAATACTTTATGGAGTTCAATGGCTCGCTATTTGATGCTACTCTTGTGCATTTGCTCCGTGCCTCAAGAGGCCCATTCTGCTTTTCGTATTGGTTTGGTGCTGGATAAGGGGGGTAGGGATGATAAGTCCTTTAATGCCGCCGCGTTTAAAGGTGCTATGAAGGCGAAGGAAGAATTCAAAGCTTTCGTTAAGTATGTCGAAGCCACCGATGATAACGCTTTTGAGTCTCATTTACGGGCCTTCGCGCAAAAAGGGTTCGATCTCGTCATTGCTATCGGGGTGTCTCAGGTGGATGCTTTGAGAAAGGTGGCTCAGAAGTTTCCTAATCAGCATTTCGCCATTGTGGATGGTGAGGTCAATGCGCCCAATGTTCGCTCTCTCCTTTTTGAGGAGCATGAGGGGGCCTATTTGGTGGGAGCAATTGCTGCGATGGTGTCGACAACCGGTAAAGTGGGCTTTATTGGGGGAATGGATATTCCGTTGATTCGACGTTTCGAATTAGGTTACGCCAGCGGTGCAAAAGCGGTAAATCCCAAGGTTAAAGTGATTTCAAATTTTGTGGGCGTGACTGGAGATGCGTGGAACAATCCTACCAAGGAAAAGGAACTTGCAGTTTCCCAATACGAAGCCGGCGTGGACGTTGTGTTCTCGGCAGCGGGAGCATCCGGAGCTGGGCTTTTTGATGCCGCTGAAGAGAAAAAGAAATTCGCTATCGGGGTAGATTCTAATCAGAATTGGGTGAAACCCGGTTATGTCTTAACCAGTATGGTTAAAAGAGTGGATGAAGCGGTTGTCGCCACCTGTAGGGAAGCCTCAGATGGAAAATTCACGGGCGGCACCCGTAGGTATGGCCTCTTGAACAAAGGGATTGATTACTCAGTAGATTCTTTCAACGACAAGTTGTTGCCGGAGTCGGTTAGAAAAAAAGTAGAGGAAATTAAGGCAGATATCATTTCAGGCAAGATTCATGTGCCTGACTACTATAAGCTGAAGAGATGACTCCAGCCGTAGAGTTCCGAGGATTGAGTAAAGCGTTCAAAGGCGTTATCGCCAATGCGGACCTACACCTTCAAGTTAAAAAAGGCACTATTCACGCGATTGTGGGAGAGAACGGCGCGGGGAAGTCGACTGCCATGAAAATTCTTTATGGCACGTATCAACCCGATCGGGGTGAAATCTATCTAGACGGAAAGCTTTGGGGTGGAAGGCTGAAGCCATGGGCTTCACCTTCTGATGCCATTCAGTGTGGGATTGGCATGGTTCACCAGCATTTTATGCTGGGGGGGCCCATGACGGCATTGGAAAATATCCTCCTGGGGGCTGAATTAGGGATTGAATCTTCGCCCTCTACTAAAAGTAGGTGGTCTAGGTGGACCCGATTTTTACCCTCCTTTCTTCGGCCCATTGACTATCAAGCCGCTCGAACCAAATTAGATCAGATCGCGATTCAGTACGGGATGAAGGTGGATTTGGATGCCAAAATCGAAGACATTTCAGTGGGGGTTCAACAGCGCATTGAAATTCTAAAATTACTTTATCGCGATGCGGGGATTTTAATTTTGGACGAGCCGACCGCCGTTTTGACGCAGCAAGAAACCGATGAACTTTTTGTTAATTTAAAAAAACTTTGCCAGCAGGGTAAGACCATCCTCATTATTACCCACAAGTTAAAAGAGGTCATGAATCTTGCCAGTCGGGTTACGATTTTTCGCCGTGGGCGGGTCGTCGCCGAAAGAGATATTGACCAAACATCTGTTGAAGAGCTGGCGACACTTATGGTTGGACGTCAGGTGAATCTTCAGGGAACGGTTCCGCCACGGCCCCGCCTAGGTGAACTGGCTTTGGAAGTTAAGGATCTCAGTCTAGGTGGACGTTGTCCGCTTCGAAATTTAAATTTCCATGTCCAGGGGGGCGAAATTCTGGGAATAGCCGGGGTGGAAGGTAATGGGCAAACTGAGCTGATTCAGGCACTCATTCATCCCCAGGACCATGCCCTCGGGTCTGGGCAATGTGCCATTCGATTTTTTGGTCAGGATGTTAGTCATTTTACTACAGATCAAATTCGTTCGCTTTGTGTGGGTATTATTCCGGAAGACCGACATCGCGAAGGCCTACTTTTACAAAAGTCGGTTCAGGACAATTTTCTTTTAGGCCTGCAAAGGCGGCCTCCCTTTTATAATAAAGGTTTAATCTCCACTAAAAAATTAAACAGTGAAGTTCGACGGGTCATGGATGAATATGATATTCGCCCCAGGTCAGCTGCAGTGCCTGTTTCCAAACTTTCCGGGGGTAATCAACAGAAACTGATTATCGCGCGAGAGTTTGAATTTCCCCCTCGCTTCCTGATTGCCGCGCAGCCGACGCGAGGGGTTGACGTCGGTGCAATTGAATCTATTCACACTAGATTATTAGATGCACGTCAAAAAGGATGTGGGATCTTGCTGATCTCGTCGGAACTTGATGAGATTTTGGCACTGTCCGATCGTATTCTTGTGATGTATGAGGGGAATATTGTGGCGGAGTTCCAACGCGGGCAAGTGACTGAGCAGGTATTGGGATTGCGAATGGGAGGGGCCTCGGCAGACGTATGAAAGTAGGGAAAAGGGTTTTTCGATTTTTTCAGCCGGTTTTTTCCGTCATTTTGGGACTGGGTATTGGTCTATTGATCACCTATGCAGCCGGGGAAAGTCCGTGGAATGTATTTCAGATCATGATCAAAAGCGCCTTTGGGTCGCGATACGATTTAGGAATGACTCTTTTTTATACCACTCCTTTGATTTTTACGGGGCTTTCGGTGGCCGTGGCTTTTCATGCCGGGCTTTTTAATATTGGAGGCGAAGGACAGTTGGAAGTCGGCGCTCTGGTTACGGCTGCGGTGGGGATTTGCCTGGCGGGTGTTCCTTTTCCTCTGGCGCCAATTTTGGGGATTCTTGGCGGGTTTTTCGGAGGAGCGCTTTGGGGAGCCATTCCGGGTTGGTTGCGCGCGCGTCGCGGTAGTCATGAAGTGATTAATACTATTATGCTGAATTTTATTTCAGCGGGACTTTGCAGTTGGGTCACTCTTTATGTTTTAAAAAATCCTGACTCACAGAATCCTGAGACGGCGAGTGTCGGGGCAGGTTATTTAATTCCGCAGTTGAAATTTTTTGGTGAAGCTCCGGTAAGCGTGGCGATTTTATTGGCCCTGTTGGCGTCGGTTTTTGTCTGGTTCTTGCTTTGGAAGACTTCGCTGGGATTTGAGATTCGTGCTGTTGGCCAAAATGAGGTGGCCGCGAAAGCTGCTGGTATTGATGTTGGCAAGATTAGAATCTTGGCGATGGTTATCGCCGGTGGTCTGGCGGGCTTGGTGGGTGTGAGCGAAGTCCTCGGGTATGCCGGTCGATTTAAAATTGGCTTATCTCCGGCTTACGGATTTATGGGAATTGCAGTTGCCTTGTTAGGGCGAAGTCGGCCTTTGGGGGTCGTCGCTTCGGCCCTGCTCTTTGGTGCTCTTCATAAAGGGACGAGTGATTTGGATTTCGAAACCGAGAATGTCACGCGAGACCTTTCTCTGATTTTGCAAGCCATGGTGATTCTTTGTGTATCGGCGGATGGGTTATGGAGTTTTTTCGGGAAACGAAGGAAAAAACCTGAATCTCCACAGTCTCAGAACGTCGCGGGTTCCCTCGCTTCTACTGCAACCGCTCCCGCCACTTCCGCCAAAGTGAAGGTGACACCGTGATTGAACTTTTGGTGCCAGTTTTTCAAATTATTACTTCCACCTTTCGAGTTTCTACCCCATTGGTATTTGCCGCCTTGGGAGGGATGATGAGCGAGCGGGCGGGGGTAATTAATATTGCACTTGAGGGAATGATGTTGCTGGGGGCGTTTGGCGGTTCGGTGGTTGCATTGACCTTACATTCACCCCTCTATGGGGCCTTGGGGGCGATTGTGTTTTCTGTGGTGCTGGCTACTGTTTATGGTTTTTTTGCTATTGAGCTGCGGGCGAACCAAATAGTTGCTGGAACTGCGATTAATATGCTTGCTGCGGGTTTGACTCCTTTTTTGTCCAAGATTCTTTATGAATCCAGTACTTCTACCCCCAGTCTTCCACTTGAGCTTCGATTTCAATCTAGCCCGGTTTGGGTCGCCTGGGGATTGGTTTTTTTAAGTTGGTTCTGGATGAAATACACCCCTTCAGGTTTATGGGTGCGTTTTGCGGGCGAAAATCCAGAAGCGTTGGATTCGGCCGGAGTGAGAGTGAAGCAAGTTCGTTGGGCGGCGGTTTTGCTAAGTGGGTTATTGGCTGGTTTGGGAGGGGGGTCTCTTTCTATTTTTCTTTCTTCCTCTTTTTCCAGGAATATGACGGCAGGTCGAGGATTTATGGCACTGGCTGCATTAATTTTTGGCAAATGGAAACCCATTCCGACCGCAGCGGCGTGTCTCTTGTTTGGGTTCTTTGATACCCTTCAGATTCGGCTCCAAGGGGTGGTGCTTTGGGGTGACAGGCCTGTTCCCGTTCAATTTATTCAGATTCTTCCTTATATCGTGACGATTTTTGTTTTAGCCGGGGGAGTGGGGCAATCGAAGGCGCCAAAAGCTCTAGGCTTGCCGTTTGTCCAGGACTAGCGCAAAATGTTGGAGTGAAACATTTTCAATTTCAAGTCCTAATAAGTGGATTTTTTTTATTATTTTTAGTTGCTTGTGAGTCACCTTTCGAGACGGAGATTGAGAGTCCGGCCCCGATACCGGAAGTGAGCTCCTCTCCTTCCGTAGGAGCAATGTCCTCAGGGGTGGCAAAAAAAGCCAAAGCGAATGCCGAGATTTTTCACGAAATGTTCACAGTGGTTTTTATGAGAGAGCCCAAAGATCGGGCTGAATTTGGCAATTGGGTGGACACTCTCAATCAGGGTGCCTCGCTAGAGGGGGTTTACAACGGTCTTACTCATTCCGAAGATTATAGGCGCCTGGAGAAAGTCTCCCCCAAGGCACCCGAAAAGTTGGTTAAAGCTTTTAGGCGGGAGATTGGCCTTTTGGAAGCGGAGCTTCCGGTTCCCCCTCCTCGGGAGAATTTAGACCTGGCTTCACTTTTTATTCTAAAACGAGTTTTGTGCGATGAGGCTTTAAAGGTGATTGCTTCTAAGAATGCTGATAATTCTAAGGTTCTTGTGGCGACCTGGTACTCCAAGTGGGCAGTTCTGATGACGCAGAGAAATGTTGATTTCGGCATTTCCCTCAGAAATAGGCCTGACGAGGCCTTCCATTTTAAATGGGCGACCGAGGTAGGCGGCGATCAGCTGATGTGGGAAGTTCTGAATCGTCTCCATCGAGTTTTAAACGCCGCGAATAAATAGCGCGTATCACCTTTTCCCTTCGGATGGCTATGGGCTTGCACTCTTTAAAGGGACATGCGTGAACGCCAAAAAGATCAAGTCCCTCGATTTAATCCTCTTATTCTGCTGTTTATCATGGGGCTTTTTTTTCTGGTAGATTGGTTCCAGTTTCGCCGCAACCTTCAGCCAATCTCTTACAGTGAGTTCCTCACTGACGTGAGTCAAGGAAAAATTGCCGAAGTTTCCCTGGGGTCTAGTCAAATTGTCGGGGTTTGGAAGACTCCCAAGAAAGGTCAAGCGGCTGATTTTGTTACCGCCAAAGTGGACGATCCCACCCTAGTTCAAAAACTCACAGCGGCAAATATTAAATTTACTGGAATAAATGAGCCGGGTTTCTGGAATAGTTTCATTGGGTGGTTAGCGTTGTTTTTCATTTTTTCTTTCTTATGGTCAGTTCTCCTAAGAGGGAGGGGGGATCCCCTGCGCGGCGGCGGCGGAGGGATTCTTTCCATGAGTCGATCAAAAGCCAAGGTTCATATTCAAACAGAACTTAAAACGCGCTTCGATGACGTGGCAGGCGTGGATGAGGCGAAGGCGGAGTTACAAGAAGTAGTGAATTTTCTAAAGAATCCGAAAAAATATTCTAAACTAGGGGGACGCATGCCAAAAGGAGTCGTACTCCTAGGTCCTCCGGGTACCGGCAAGACTCTTTTGGCTCGGGCGGTGGCTGGGGAGGCGGGAGTTCCCTTTCTCTCGATCAATGGTTCGGAGTTTGTGGAACTTTTTGTGGGTCTGGGGGCTACTCGCGTCAGGGATCTTTTTCGGGATGCTCGTGCTCAAACGCCCTGCATTATTTTTATAGACGAGCTGGATGCCCTGGGTAAAGCCAGGGGTATCAGTTTAATTACAGGCTCCGGCAACGACGAGAAAGAGCAAACTTTGAATCAACTCCTTGCTGAAATGGACGGGTTTGATTCCTCCGAAGGGGTCGTTATACTCGCAGCTACCAATCGCCCGGAAGTTCTAGATCCTGCCCTACTGCGCGCGGGGCGTTTTGATCGGCAGATCCTAGTGGATAAGCCGGACCGATTGGGCAGGGAGAAAATCCTAGAAATTCATTTAAAAGACATTAAATTAGCTAAGGACGTCAATATAACCGCTATCGCTTCCATTACGGTGGGGTTTTCGGGTGCAGATTTGGCAACCCTCTGTAATGAGTCGGCGTTAATTGCAACGCGAAGAGACGCAGAGGCGGTAACTACAGCGGATTTTACGCAGGCCGTGGAACGGGTAGTAGGCGGATTGGAACGAAAAACTCGTATCCTCTCGGCAGATGAAAAACGAAGAGTCGCCTACCATGAAATGGGCCACGCGGTGGTCTCCTTTGCATTGGGGTTAGGCGAAATTGTCCATAAGGTAAGTGTAATTCCGAGAGGGATTGGGGCCCTCGGCTATACCATGCGTAGACCTAGTGAGGATCGCTACCTTCTGACTCGTCGGGAGCTGGAGTCGAAGATGGCGATTGCTTTAGGCGGGCGGGCATCTGAGGCGGTTTTTTTTGAGGATATATCAACGGGGGCAGGTGACGACTTGGACAAGGCCACCGACATAGCCCGAGCGATGGTGACACAATTCGGAATGGGACCGAAAATGGGCTTGGCA
>Ga0315273_10003538_pt1 | contig 18846 bp, 10 predicted proteins | sample YL17G02_0_MG_FD_205753 | JGI IMG/M metagenome (GOLD analysis project Ga0315273, IMG submission 205753) | Sediment microbial communities from Yellowstone Lake, YNP, Wyoming, USA - YL17G02_0 | ecosystem: Environmental > Aquatic > Freshwater > Lake > Sediment | place: USA: Wyoming | collected...
GCCGCTCCGGCGCGCCGTTGCTCGTCGAGGGGCAGGGGATTCCGTGGATCGCCGGACGGGGCAATTCCCTCAAGGATGCCGGGCCGGTGACGCTCGATTCACTGGAGCGTTCCCTGCGGTCGTTTCGCTCCTCGAAGCGCGGCCTGCTGCGGGCCGATGATTCGGAGCTCGTCCTCGCCCGCGACGCCTCGGGACTGATCGCTCCCGAGGTCTGGCAGGTCGTGTTCCAGCGCCAGGTGAGCGGCGTTCCCGTGGCAGGCGACCGCTACATTTTCACGATTGGCCACGGCAACCTCGTGTCATTCGGTGCGACCCGCTGGGGACGGATTACCGCCAGCCCCGCCCCGACTCTCGACGCCGCCGGCGCCCTGGCGCGGCTGACGGGTTACATGGGCCTGCGGACCGAAGACGCCTACGAGATCGTCGATCCGGGACACATCGAAATGTTGCCCAGTCCGCGGGGCAACCCGGAGAACGAATGGACCGGGGCGGCGGGCGATGGCTGGGGCACGGCCCTAGCATATCGTCAGGCTCTCCGCGTCGCCGGTGAGCCGGGGACATGGGTCGGCCTCGTGGACGCCCATACCGGCGCGGTCCTCGCCCTCTACGACGACAATCACTACGCCCTCGCGAAGGGCGGCGTCTATCCCGTTTCCGACGACCAGATCTGTCCCGACGGCTGCGAGCAGCCCGGCTGGCCGATGCCATACGCCGACATCACGATCAACGCCTCCGGTCAGACCGCGAGCACGATGGGCCTGTTCAACTGCTCCCCGGGCGGAGCGCTGGCAACGACCACCCTCGCCGGTCCTTACGTCCGCGTGTTCGACAACTGTGGCCCGGTGTCCGAGTCCATCTCTTGCGACGCCGATCTCGACCTCAAGCAGAGCACCGGCGCGGACTGCGTCGTGCCGAGCGGCTCCAGCGCGGGCAACACCCACGCCTCCCGCACAGGCTTCTATCATCTCAATAAGATCGCCGAGCACGGCCGGTCCTGGCTGCCTTCCAACGTCTGGCTGACCCAGCAGCTCGTCGACAACGTCAACATCAACTCGACCTGCAACGCCTACTGGAACGGGTCGGTGAACTTCTACAAGTCCGGCGGCGGATGCAACAACACCGGCGAGATCGCCGGGGTGTTCCTGCACGAGTGGGGTCACGGGATAGACCAGAACGACGGGGGCGGCTACGACAACCCGTCGGAGGCCTATGCCGACATCACGGCCTTCATGGTGACCCACGTGTCCTGTATCGGCCGCGGGTTCTTCCAGTCGGGCAACTGCGGCGGCTACGGGGACGCCTGCCTGAACTGCAGCGGAATCCGCGACGACGACTGGGACACGCACGCCAGCCACCAACCCCACACGCCCGCGAACTTCCTGCAGCCCAACTGCGGCGGCGGCTCGGGCCCCTGCGGCAAAGAAGTCCACTGCGAGGGCTACGTCAGCGCCGAGGCGCTGTGGGACCTCGCGAAGCGCGACCTGCCCCCGACCGGCATGGACCAGGAGACGGCGTGGGCCCTGACCGACAAACTTTGGTACAAGTCGCGCAACGGCTCCGGCGGCAATGCCTACAACTGCTCGCTGCCGAACTCAGACGGCTGCAACGCGGGGTCCTGGTTCACCAAGCTGCGCACCATTGACGACGACAACGGCAACCTCAACGACGGCACGCCGCACGCGGCGGCCATCTTCGCCGCTTTCAACCGCCACGTGATCGCCTGCGGCGGCGTGAACGACGCCTCGAACACGAACAGCAGCTCCTGCCCCTCCATCGCCGCCCCGACCATTTCCGGTCAGGCGGGTTCGAGCTCCGCGGTGCTGTCGTGGAGTTCGGTGGCGAATTCGTCCACCTACCACGTGATGCGCAACGACCAGGGCTGCGGCACGGCCTTCACGATCGTCGCCGACGTCCCGGCGCCGGGGACGAGCTACACCGACCAGAACCTGGCCGACGGGTTCACGAACTACTACCGGGTCCAGGCGGCCGGCACGAACGGCGCGTGCGAGAGCGCGGTGTCCAATTGCATCGCCGTCACGCCGCAGCCCTTCGCCGGGACGGTCTCGTTTGAGAGAGCGACCTACGGTTGCTCGACTCTCCTGACCGTGAAGGTGAAGGACGGCAACATCGGCACCCCGACCACGACCATCACGATCGCGAGCAACTCCGAACCGACGCCCGAGACTGTGACCCTCACCCAGCAGTCGCCCGGCAGCGCCACCTACACGGGATCGATCCAGGCGACCTCGGCGCCGGCAGCCCCCAACGGGCTGCTGTCCATCTCGCACAACGACGTGATCACCGCCAAATACATTGACGCCGACGACGGTCTGGGCGGGCACAACCTGCTCCGCCAGGGGACTGCGATCGCCGACTGCGTCGGTCCGGCGATATCCGCGGTGGGCAGCAGCGGCGTGACGGATCATGTGGCGGCCGTCAACTGGCTGACCGACCAGGCGGCCGACAGCGTTCTGAACTGGGGCCCGACGCCTCCGCCGGCCAACACGAGCTCGAACGCCGCCAGTGTCGGCACACACTCCATCGCACTGAGCGGCCTGCAACAGTGCACCGTCTACTACTACCAGGTGAAATCCACCGATCCCGCAGGAAACCTGTCCACCGACAATAACGGCGGGCAGTACTACCACTTCGAGACTCTCGGCAACTTCGGCCAGGGGCTCCAGCCCTGCCACCAGGGCCGCGTATCGCTCAACCAGAGCGCATATGCCTGCTCGGATTCGGTCCGGGTCCAGGTCATCGACATCGACCTGAACACCAACCCGGGCGTGGCCGAGACCCTGCTCGTTCAAATGACCTCGACCACAGAGACGCAGCCCGAGTCGCTGCTTCTGACGGAAACCGGACCGGCGACCTCGACCTTCGTCGGATTCCAGGCGACGAACGCCGGGACCGTCGCGCATGACGGGATCCTGCAGGTCCGCGGCGGGGATGCGATCACGGCGACCTACCACGACGCCAACGACGGTACCGGCGCCACCCATGTCGCGTATTCGAGCTCGTCGGCCGACTGCGCGGGGCCGGCGATCTCGGGGATCATCATGACGGACCTGCCACCGGGCCGTGTCCAGGTCACCTGGTCCACTCCGGAGCCGGCCACGTCGCGCGTGGATTGGGGCCCGACAACCGGCCTCGGAAACGCCGTAACCGACGGTGCTCTCGTGACCTCCCACTCGCTGTTCGTCAGCCCGCTCAGCTTCTGCGGCAACTACTACTTCAAGGTCACCTCCACCGACACGCACGGCAACACCGCCGTGGCGGACCGGGGCGGCCTGCTCTACAGCTTCCAGTCCGGTGACGTCCCCGGGCGGGTCTACTACGACAACTTTGAAACGGCCGGCGGTTGGACGCTAACCGGCGACTGGCAGCGGGGCACCCCGCAGGGGCTGGGTAACCCCGGCGGGCGCGACCCGTCAGGGGCTTGGGCCGGCAGCGGAGTCATCGGCAACGACCTGACCGGTGTCGGCGCGAACCCAGGCGACTACGAGCCCAATACGACGTCCACCGCGACCAGCGCCGTGATCAACTGCACGAACCTCCACAACGGCCAGCTGATCATCCGGCGGTGGTTGAACCTCCAGGCTTCGCCGGCCGACAGCGCGAAGGTTGTCATCCAGAAGGGAACGGCCGTCACGCCCGTCTGGCAGAGCCCGACCTTCAGCACCCTGGACTCGAGCTGGTCGCGGGAGGTCTACAGCATCTCCGCCATCGCGGACACGAAACCGAACGTTCAGCTCGCCTTCAGCCTCTCGGCCGACGCTTCGCTTCAGTACGGCGGCTGGAACGTGGACGATGTGCTCATAAAGGACGGCAGCCTGCCGGACGCGAAGTTCTGCGGCACTTGCGCGCAGAAGCCTTCCTTCGCCGGGGCCACCTTGGCCGTGGACAACACCGCCTGCGGGGACACCGGCATCACGATCAGCTGGCCTGCGGCGGCGGCCTGGGGCTCCAGCGGGTCGGGAACCTACGCCGTCTACCGCAGCACGACTCCGAACTTCACTCCTTCGGTGGCGAACCGGATCTCGATGGGGCTCGGTACGCTGACCTACAACGACGCAACGGCTCCGAACGGGGCGACGCTCTACTATGTGGTCCGCGCCGAGAACAACGAGACCTGTTCCACCGGTCCGAACAACGGAGGCAAGGAAGACGACAACCTCGCCTACGTCTCCGCAACCGACTCACTGTCCCAGCCGACCCCGGCCGATGTGGGTGCAACCTTCCGGGCGGCAGAGATCGCGGACACCACCGTGCGTCTCACCTGGACCGCCTCCGCGGGCGCGGCCAACTTCCGCGTCTACCGGGCGGACAACCCCCGTATGATCGCCGCCCTGCTGCTTGGCACGACCCCCGGGATCCTCCTGGAGGACACGGGGGAGGCGACTGGTCAGACGAGCCGCTACTACGTCGTCCGCGGCGTAAACTCCTGCAACGTGGAAGGCCCGTAAGTCGTTTATAATCAATGCTTCTAGAGGGGGGGGCGGTGATCCGCCCCCCCTTTGTTTTCCACCAATTTTGGGGCGAGGTTGCGGGAAGGGCGCGAGGGTCTGGTAGAATGTAGATTGAATGAACGGGCGCGCCGGTCCCAGAGGCTGCCGAAATGCCTCCCGGCTGCGCTGTAAAGAGATATTTGGCGACCACTTCTTTTTCCGCGTCCCCCGACAGACTGACGGGCGGCAACGCTCGGCTCCGACGGCCGGGGGGGGAAACCCCTGCGGGAAGGGACCTGGTGCGCCTGCAAACCGCGAAGCGTTCCGGAGGGCCCCCGAGGGAGGAGCCCCGGAGGAACGCGGCGCAGGCCGCGCGGCCGAAACGCCCCAACGGGCATTCCGGGCGGCCGGAACAGGAGCTTCATGTCGAAGGTCATGCTCATCAACGTCTCCCACGAGGAAGAGAGCCGAGTGGCGATCGTCCAGGGCGGCGTGCTCGAGTCGCTTGAGATCGAAAACATCTCCCGCACTCTCAAGGGGAACATCTACAAGGGAGTCGTCAACAATGTGAATACCGCCCTGGAGGCCGCGTTCGTCTCCTACGGAGACGAGCGGGCGGCGTTCCTTCCGCTCGATGAGGTCAACTTCAAGGTCCTTCCGAGCTTGCCGGGCAAGGAGGGCCACCACGGTCGTGGTCGGATCACCGACCACCTCCAACCGGGGCGCGAAGTTCTCGTGCAGGTGATCCGGGACGCATTCAATTCCAAGCCGCCGACCCTCTCCACTTTCTACTCGCTGCCGGGGCGCTATCTCGTCCTTACCCCGAAATCGGACGGACAGGGCATCTCGCGGAAGATCGAGGACGCCTCCCAGAGAGACCGGCTCAAGCGGATCGTGGAGGAGCTGAACCCGCCGGAGGGGGTCGGGGTGATTGTCCGCACCGCCGGGATGGATCAGAGCAAGACCGAGCTGCAGCGCGACCTGAAGTACCTGCTGCGGTTGTGGGAATCCATCGATGCGGCCGCCGCGACCCACCGCGCCCCGGCGCTCATCTACCAGGAGCGGGACGTCGTGCTGCGCACGATCCGGGACCACTTCACGCCCGACATCGAGGAGGTCCTGATCGACGACCAGGAGGTCTTCGACCAGGCACGCCGGTTCGTCCAGGCCGTCATGCCGGCGAAGGAGAAGGTGTTCAAGCTGTACACGGGCGACAAACCCCTCTTCTCCAAGTACAACCTCGAAGACCAGATCGAATCCATTTTCCGCCGCGAGGTGACCCTGAAATCCGGCGGGGCCATCGTTATTGACGAGGCGGAGGCGCTGACGGCGGTCGACGTCAACTCCGCGCGGTCGGCTCGCGAGGGGACCATCGAGGAAATGGCCCTGCGGACGAACCTGGAAGCCGCCGAAGAGGTCGCCCGCCAGTTGCGTCTGAGGGACCTGGGTGGACTGGTCGTAGTGGATTTCATTGACATGTACCAGGACAAGAACAGCCGGCTGGTCGAGAAGACGATGCGCGACGCCCTCAAGAAGGACAAGGCGAAATACGACCTCACGCGCATCTCGAAGTTCGGCCTGATGGAGATTTCCCGACAGAGAATCAAGGTCACCAAGGCATCCGCCGCGTACACGCCCTGCGCCCGCTGCGAGGGAACGGGGGTCGTGAAGACGATCGAGGCGGCCGCCCTGTCCATTTTGCGTCGGATCCAGGCCCGCGTCGTGAAGGGGGATCTTGGCACCCTGCGCGCCGTCGTCCCGGAGGAGGCCGCGGTCTACCTTCTCAACCAGAAGCGTGGCGAACTGGCGGCTCTCGAGAGGCGCTACGACACCCGGATCGTCATCGTTCCCCATCTGACGATGAACCCGAACCGCGCCGAGATCGAGACGATGCCCCGGGAGACCCCGCGCGAGGCGCCTCCGGAGCGGGCCGCGCAGCGCCCCCTGATCGCCGACGATGTCGAATTCGCTCCGCCGGAGCCCACTTTGGAGGAAGCGGCCGCCGAGGACACGGAGGCTGCCGAGGACACGGAGGCCACCGAGAAAGCGGAGACCGTGAGGGGAACGGAGAGGACCGGCGTAGGGGATATTTCACCGGCGACTTTGGGCGCATTGCCCCTGCCCGCCACGATTTCGGAAGGCTCCACCGAGCCGCCTGCCCCCGCTGTCGTCGCGATGGACGTCGGGGCCGCGGAGAGTGCCGTGGCGGAGCAGCCGGGGGCCGAGGAGGGTGCTGGGCCGGGCGGCCACAAGCGGAGACGCCGGCGTCGTCGCTCCCACCGTGGCGAGGCTGGAGTCGATGCCGCCCCGATTGCTGCGGCTTCTGATGACGAAACCGCATCCCCCCCTGCCGAAATTGCCGCTTCGCCTCGTCGCAGCTCATCTCAGCTGATGATCGAAGTTGGCCCCGAGGACGAGCTCTTGGACCAGGCGAGCGACGGGGAACCGGAGGGAGCGGAACTTCTGCTCGATGCGGTTCCCGTGTTCCTGATCCCGGAGGCGGGCGAATTTCCCGAGGAGGAGGCCGGGGAGGGCGAGGTCATGAACGGGGCCGCCGAAGCGGTTGCGGACTCAGTCGCTGAAGCGTCCAAAGGCGCCACCCCTGAAGATGCGGGTGGATCCCCCACTCAGCCGCCGAAGAAGCGGCGCCGGCGTAGGCGCCATCCCCGCCGCGGAACCGGAGCGGGACAGGCCGCAGCCCCGGCCGGTGAGCAATCCACGCCAAGTTCGCTTCCAGCTCCGGCGTCACCCGCTGCGTTCGCTCCGGATACCCGGCCGTCTCCCCCGAGCAGATGGCAGCAACCCGGATCGGGATCCGATGCGCGCTCGGCACAAGGCGAGGCTTCGGAACCGCGTCGACCGTCGTCGCCGTCCACGGAGGGACCGTCCGACCTCGAACAGGACATCCCGGGCGGCTTGTGGCAGAAGCTCCGCGGCGGCTCGAAGGGCCGCGGCCGCGACCAGGACTAGGCATCTGGCGACAGGTACATCTGTCACCAGTCCCGGGGGCGTGAAGACGGCCCTTGAGTCTGTGCGCTGGTGTTCGGGGTTGATTGAATCGGGGGACACCCGCGATGGCGGGCCGGGACGGAGGTCAGGCGGCCGGGACAGCAGCCCGGGCGGTGCGGATCACCCGAGCCCGGCGGCTGACCTGTCGGACGAAGGCCTGCACGTCATCCCGCACACCGTCATCGTCATCCTCGACGAACGCGCGATCCCCCGCGTTGTAGGCGGCAAGGGCCAGATCCCAGGACCGGTAACGCTCGTGAAGCCGGCTGAGCAGGATCACCCCCATCTCGATGTTCGTCCGGGTGTCGAGAAGCTCCAGCCAGCGCGGCTGGGGCAGCCCTTCACTTTCGGCAAGGTCCCGGGCGACGGCCGGCATCACCTGCATCAGGCCGACAGCCCCCACCGGTGAGACGGCCTCCCGGTCGAACCCGCTCTCACGGTGAATGACCGCAAGGACCAGGGAGACCGGAACCTGGTGCTTCAGGGCGAACTCCCGGGCAATCGTCACCTCGGGGATCAGGCTCTCGACCCCCGGAGGAGTGCCTCCGAATTGGCGGATCAGGCTTTGCGTGCGGCGTGCCAGCCGAAGGTCTGCCTCCAGCCGGGAATCGACCGGCACTCCTGTTCCGCCTTCTCCGGCCACGAGCCGTTCCACCCGCGCACAGGCAGGGCGAATGAGGTTGTCGAGGTCACCATGTGCATGCAGGGGCAGGAGCATAAGGGCTCCCCCCAACAGTCGCGCCAGGTTCCTTTCCGAAAACCTCATCACTTGTTCCTCCTGCCGGCCGGCAAACCGAGACTCGGGAAGCAATCGAGGGAACAACGCTGTGAGGGGGTGCCGACAAGGGGAAGGTTAGCACGCGATCGGGCCGGAGGACAGGCAAAAGAACGGCCTTCCCATAAAAACATCGTATCTATATGAAATAGTGTGACTTATAAATAAAAACGCCTTGGGAATCCGCTTTCGAAACGGGCGGGGAGCAGTCCCGGGGTTGCCTTCATTCGGCCCTATGCGGATGGGCGTTCCCCGGCCTTCTGCAGAGATTCCCGGGGGGACTCGGTTTCCGGGGCTGACTCGGAGGACTAATGAACCCAGCCCTTGTCGGCGCGGGCATCGAGGAGCGGCCGCCGCCCGGCAAAACCATCGGCGATACGGTGCCAGTGGGCCACCGTCGGCTCCCCCAGTTTCCAGCAGAGAAAGACGAGCTCGGATCCGAGCAGGCAGGGGAAGTCAATCATGCCGGCTTCGGGTCCGTTGACGAGGCAGCCGTAGGCGTGGATTTCGGCGATCAGGCTGCGGGCCTCCTGGACGAGCCCCGAAACCGCGCCTTCGTCGAGCGCCGCATGACGCGCCCTGTCACGCCGGGTGCCGGCGCGGCTGTTGGCACCGGCCGTCTCGATCTGCGCCCGCGCGCGAACGATCGCCTCCTGGACACGCACCACCTTGGGGTGGATCACAAGGATGAGATGGTTGGCCTCATCCACGGTGAACAACCGCGATGCAGTTTCAGTGGTCATCGGGTCGTCCCCCTCCCAGGATTCCCGGCATGCGCGTTGTGCGCGGTCGCGGGAGCAAGAGTGTACGATTCCCGGAGCGCCGCGACAACGAAATTGAATCGGATCTCCGCTGCGTCCGAACCGCGCCGCCTCGCCCCGGCGCCCCCTCGGGTCTGGAGAGTCCAGCCCTCCCCTGGGGCCGCCCCGTGAGGATGTAAACTGCCAACTTTCTTTCTCCGGGGGCCGGAGGGGCCGGCGACCACGGGAGGAGAGGGAAGAGGTCTTGCCGTGGGACTCATCGGGATCGCGGTCGCACTCGGGATCGTGGAAGGCCTCACCGAGTTCCTCCCAGTCTCCTCGACAGGCCACCTGATCATCGCGGGGCGGCTTCTGGGGCTGGCGGGAGAGAAGGCCGACTCCTTCGAGATCTTCATCCAGCTGGGCGCCGTGCTCGCGGTCGTCTATGAGTACCGGAGGCCCCTCGCTTCGGCCGCGTTCGGAGCCTTCTCCCCAGGTCCGGAGCGCCGTTTCGCTGGCGGACTCGCGGTCGCATTCATCCCGGCCGCCCTGTCGGGCCTCGTCCTGCACCGATGGATCGAGCGGCACCTGTTCTCGCCGCGCACCGTCGCTGTCGCGCTGGTAGTCGGCGGGATTGCGATCCTTCTCGTGGAGGCCTGGCTTCGCGCTCAAGGAGGGCGGGGCCTCATCGGCCGCTACGAGGAGGCCCGCGACCTTCCGATCTCGGTGGCCCTGTGGATCGGCCTCGCCCAGACGCTCGCTCTGTGTCCGGGGGTGTCCCGGGCCGCGGCGACGATCCTCGGGGGACTCCTCGTCGGGCTGACGCGCCGTGCCGCCACCGAATTCTCGTTCTACCTGGCGGTCCCGACCCTCGGCGCCGCCTGCCTCTACAGCCTCGTAAGAGTCGCTCCGCAGCTCAGCCGCGAGGATGCGGCGTTCTTCGCGGTCGGCTTCGCCGTCTCGTTCGTCGTCGCCCTGGCGGTGATCCGCCTGTTCCTCGCCTGGGTGAGATCGAGGGATTTCCGCCCGTTCGCCTGGTACCGCATCGGTTTGGGCCTTCTCGTGTTGTGGCTGGCCGCAGGCCCCGCTCCTCCCGCGCCATGAGACGCCCGGCCGCTACACGCGCGGGCTGGGGCCGACCCCTAGTCGTGCTCCTTCCTGGCCTGACCCGGCGGGACACCGCCATGGCCTGGAGGCACGCCGCCGTGGCCGGGCGGTACGCCGTGCCGGTCGTCCCCGTCCATCTCGTCCGACTTGGACTTCCAGGGCCGGCCGCGGTTGTCCGCCACGACGATTGGCACGGTCCTCCCCACGCACTGCCGCGTGAGTTCGTAGACGGGTATTCCCGTGATGCGGCTGCCGATCTGCACGCGCACGAGCGCCCGCACGTCGTCATCCACCAGGCGGACCTTCTTTCCCCTCTTTCTCCAGTAGCCCCAGGCCTTCCCGTAGGGAGGGCCCGGATCGCGGTCGATGCCGACGAAGAGCACATCCATCGGGACGCGGACGCGTTCGAAGACGACCGACCAGGAGAGCCCGCGCGATCGCAGGTTCACGATGAACTCCGCCGAGCGGTGCGAGCCGTCGGCGAGGAACAGGACGACGGGAAGATCCTCATCAAGGTAGCGCAGCCGCGGCAGCACCGGCTCGAGAGCCGGCCGCGGGGCCTGGTAGGAGCCGACGGTGAGGTTCAGAAAGAGCTGGCCGTCGTCGCTTGTGTGCTGGGCGTTGAAAAGAAAATCGAAGCTCGTGGCCGCGGCGGCGGGCAGAGCGGCCGCCGAGACGGCGCACAGCAGGGCGGCACATTGAAGCAGGCGCGCGTTCATGTCGTACCTCCTGGTCCCCCGGGGAACGCGGCCCGGCGCTCGGGCCGCTCAGCCTAACTTCGCGTCCGGCGGCGATGCCGTCAAGGAGGCCGGGCCGACTCCCGGATTACCCCTCGTCCTCGGCCTCCAACCCGCCGCGGCGGCGCCGGACGGAAGGGACTCCGGCGCCCGGATCCTCCGCGAGCACGCCCCGGCCGAGCCAGCCGCCTCCGTCCATCGTCAGGCACTCGCCGGTGATGTATGCGGCGTCGTCGGAAACGAGATAGGCGCAGGCGCTTGCGACCTCTTCGCGCCGCGCGAACCGGCCGAGCGGGATGCCGCGGCGGACCTTCTCCTTCAACTCTTCCGAGGGCCAGAGCCGGTTGGCGGCTCCGCGGGAGTCGAACGGCCCCGGTGCGACTGCGACGACGCGGATGTTCCGCCTCGCCCACTCCACGGCCAGGGTTCGGGTCATCGCGAGAACGCCCGCCTTGGCGCAGGCGGAATGGACGGTCCCCGGCCCGCCGGTCCAGGCGTAGGTCGCGACGATGTTGAGGATCACGCCGCCGTCCCGCGCCATCATCTCCCGCGCCGCGGCGCGCGAGGCGTTGAAGGTGCCGTTGAGGACGATGTCCACGACGTTCGCGAACGCCGGCTCCGGGAGCTTCTCCGCGGGGCGGATGAAATTTCCGGCGGCATTGTTGACGAGGATGTCGAGCCGCCCGAACCGCTCGACCGCCTCGCGCACCATGCGGCGCGTGTCGTGATGGCTGCGAACGTCGGCGGCAACGGTGAGGACCGCGTGCCCCCGCGAGCGAAGTTCCTCCGCGGCCGGATCGAGATGCGCCCGGTCGCGGCTCGCCAGGACGAGAGCAGCGCCGAGCCGTCCGAACTCCCGGGCGATCTCCAGCCCGAGTCCCGTTCCGCCGCCGGTGATCAACGCGACGCGGGAGTGAAGCGTCGTCGCTTCAGCAAGTGGCATCGCGGGCGCATGATAACATCCGGGGACACGGTGACTGATGCAATTTCTCAGCCCGGTCGGGCAGAGATCGCGTCTGTCACCGAAACCTCTGGAGATGTGCGATGAGGAGACGCGGCAGATGTCACCGGATCTTGCTGGCGGCGGCGCTCGTTCTTGTCACCGGCGTCCTGGCCACGGCCGCGGGAGCGCCTCAGGCTTCGATGAAGGCCTACTTCGCGTCGAACTTCACCGACACGACCTATCAGCAGGCGGCGGTCAACGCGGTCTTGAAGGCCTGGAAGCCTGCGCCGCCACTGCCGGCAGGAAAGAAGACGGTCGTGATCTCGACGATCGCCCGTGACGGCAAGGTCGTGGAGACCCGCTTCAATCTGAAGAGCGGAAGCGACCCCTTCGATCAGTCCGCATTGCAGGCCGTGAAGACGGCCGCCCTCCCGCCGCTGCCGAAGGCGTTCCCCGTGAATTCCGTCGAGGTGCACTGGCACTTCGAGGTTTCAAGGTAAGAACACCGTCATCCTCGCACAAGCCGGGATCCATCTCCCGTCATCCCGCCTGCCCTTGCGAAAGCAGGGGGCACAATCCGGGATCCAGAGAAGAGAATCGGGGCCGCGCGGCCTGGCGACCCCGGCGCCCCGGCTACAACTGGCGGCGCAGGTAGCGGACTCCGAGAAACATCATGACGACGTCGAAGATCACCAGCGCCGCCACGCACCTCAGCACGAGACCTCCCCGAAAGACACCGAGGTCCACAAGGGAGCGCATCGCGTCGATCGCGTAGGTCATGGGGTTGAGCGAGGCGAGCAGTTGCATCCAGCGCGGCATCGCCTCGTAGGGGACGAAGGCGGTCGAGAGAAAGGTCACGGGCAGCGTGATGATGCCGAGCAGGGCGAAGAAATCGCCGTGTCCTGTGAGGCGAAAGGCGAGGACGAGCGAGACGACCGTCAGGCCGAGCCCAAGCATCAAGCCGATCGCGATCAGCAGAAGGATCCCCGGGATGCCCGTGGCGACCCGCACGCCGAACAGCTCCGACATGCCGAGCATCACCAGGATCTGCAGCGTCGAAACGAAGTTCACTGTCAGGAACCGGCTGACGAGGATCGAGGAGCGGCTGACGGGGGCCGCGATGAGCCGGGCGAGAAAGCCGTTCTCCTTGTCGAACAGGAGCGGAATCCCGCCGGACATCGAGTTGCCGAACACCGTCAGGGTGAGGATGCCCGGGAGGAGAAAGGTCCGGTAGTTCCCTTCCGGCGAGAGCTGCGCGCCAACCTTCTGAAAGGCCCCGCCGAAGAACACCAGCAGGATCACGGGCTGCACGAGCGCGAAGAGCACCGCGAACGGCTCGCGTCGAAGGTGGATCAGCCAGCGAACCGTCTGTCCGCGCGTTTCCTGAACGAACCGGGAGAACGGCTCCGAGGTAGGGGCCGGACCGGCCGGAAAATCGGCGCCAATGCTCATTGATTCGTCTTCTTTCCGCCGGTGGGAACCGCCATGGTGTCGGCCTGCCGGTAGGCCCGCCCGGTGTACTTGAGAAAAACTTCCGCGAGCCCGGGACGGCTGTAGGTGACGGTCCGCAGGGGGATCCCGGCTCCGGACGCCGCCTCGAGCACCCGGGGCAGGGCGGTCTCATTGGAATCCACGAAGACGTGAACCCGGGAGGCCTCGATCTGGGTCGTCCGGACGAAGGGAAGCCCCGCGAGAACCGATTCAAGCCGGGCCGCGACAAGGGAAGGAGCCTCGCCGTTAGCGGTGAGCCCGGAGCCGCTCCCGATCCCGGCCGCGCTTCCGATGCCGGCCGCACTCCCGATCCCGGCCGCGCTCCCGATGCCGGTCGCGCTCACGGCTCCGACGTCGGCCCCCGAAGCGCTCGCGGCACGACCGGCGCCGATCGCGCCACCAGATCCGTCGAGCGGCTCGACCGTGACGACGTCCCCTCCGAGGCCGGAGCGCAGCGCGGCCGGGGAGTCCATCGCGACGATACGCCCCTGATCCACGATCGCGAGACGGTCGCAGAGTCGGTCCGCCTCGTCCATGTCGTTCGTGCAGAGAAACACCGTGACGCCGCGGGCCCGCAGCGCACGGATGTGATCCCAGATCGCCCGGCGGGTCGGCACGTCGAGCCCGAGCGAGGGTTCGTCGAGGAACAGGACGGCCGGCTCGTGGATGAGGCCGCAGGCAAGATCCAGCCGCTTCTTCATGCCGCCGGAGTAATAGCGGGAGCGCTTGCCCGCAGCGGCTTCCAGCCCGACGAGGTGGAGCATGTCCTCGATCCGGGCCGACCGGAGCGCGTTCGGGATGTGGTACAGGTCGGTGAAGAGCGCCAGTTGCTCCCGGGCCGTTAGGTAGCGGTCGGCGGTGATCTCCTGCGGAACGTAGCCGATCCGCCGACGGGCGGCGGTGGGGTCCGCCACGACGTCTATGCCCGCGACCCGGGCTTCCCCGGCGTCGGGACGCAGCAGCGTCACCATGATCCGCACGGCGGTGGTCTTGCCAGCGCCGTTGGGCCCGAGGAGGCCGAAGATCTCTCCGTCCCGCACGTCGAGATCCACCGCGTCAAGAGCGGTCACGTCGCCGAAGCGCTTGGTCAGGCCGCGAAGCTGGATGGCGTGCACGAATCAACTCCGGCGAGCCAGGCCCCGCCGAAAGACGGCGGCCAGCCTGCATCACGCAGCGCGGATTGTACCGGATCGGTGCATCCCGCGCCCCCCTGGTCATCCCAGTCTGCTCGTCATCCCGGCCTGCTCGTCATCCCCACCCCTTCTCTCGTCATCCCGGCGAAAGCCGGGATCCAGAACCTGGAATCACTGAGCTGACGAGTGGGTTTCCGGCTTTCACCGGAATGACATGAGGAGCCTCAAGGCACGGGCTTCCCCTCCACGATATCGAGCACCTGGTCGGCTTTGACGTTCGTCAGGCGAGTGACGCTTCCGGAGGGCCAGCGGACGGTCAGTTCAGGCACGGCGGCTGCCGCTCCCAGTCCGAAGTGCGCGGGCAGATCGCTCTGGGACATGTAGGACTGGCCGGTATGAATCTCGCGAACGAGGATCGGCGGGGGCGAGGCCGGATCGCCGACCCCGTCTGAGCCGCCCGCCCTGTCCAACCCCGAAGGCGAAGGCATCCGTACCGTGATCCGCGCTCCGACTCCGTCGCGGTTGCTCTTCGTTCCCCGCAGCCGGACCGTCAGCCAGTGGCGACCGGCCCGGGGCGAGTCGTTGCGGAGCAGCGTGGCCGGTGCGTGGAGGCTCGAGATGACGACGTCGCAATCGCCGTCGCCGTCGATGTCGGCCGTGGCGAGGCCGCGGCCGACGTGCCCGGTCTTCAATCCCGGCCCGGCTTCTTCGCCCAGGCTCTCGAATCGCCCGCCGCCCCGGTTGAGGTAGAACAGCAGCGGCTGTTCGTATCCGGCGACGGGCTCGCGGAACATCGGAATGTCGTCCATCAGGTGGCCGTTGGCGACGATCCAGTCGGGCCAGCCGTCCAGATCGGCATCAAGGAATTCCGTTCCCCAGCCCATCAGGAAGAACGACGCGGTGGCGCTGCCGGAGTCGCGTTCCACCTGTACGAACCGGTTGTCGCCGAGGTTCCGGTAGAGCCCGTTGGATTCCTTCTCGAAGTAGGTGACCGCCGCGTCGATCCGGCCGTCTCCGTCGAAATCGCTCGTGGCGATCCCCATGCCAGCCTGGATCCGGCCCTCGTCGCTGACCGCCGTGCCGTTCGTTCCGGCGATCTCCCGGAAGCGCCCGCGCCCGTCGTTGACGAAGAACAGGTTCGGCGACCGGTCGCACGAAACGAAGATGTCGGGATCGCCGTCATCGTCGTAGTCGGCGAACGCGACACCAAGGGTGCGGCCCGTGTGGGAGCCGATGCCCGACACGCCGCTCCAGTCCTCGAAAGTGCCGTCCCCCCGGTTGTGATAGAGGATGTCCGGCAGCGGCCTGTGCTCCTTGGGCGGGCAGTAGCGGCGCAGCTTTCCCAACCCGTCCCGCCGCGTCTCCTCGCAGACCTTGTTGTTTCGAAGAGAGGAGTCCGCATAAGCGCCGACGTAGAGATCGAGCAGGCCGTCCCCGTCCACATCGGCGAAGGCGCAGGCGCTGTCCATGTCTCCCTTGCCCTCGACCCCCGCCTGCTTTGCCACGTCCTCGAATCGCCCCGTGCCGTCGTTGCGGTAGAGGCCGTTGGGGCCGTCGAAGTTCGTGACGTAGACGTCCTCGTCGCCGTCATTGTCGTAGTCTGCGCAGCAGACGCCGACGCCATAACGCGGATCGCCCAGGCCGCTCGCGGCCGTGTCGTCCGTGAAGTGCCCCTTGCCGTCGTTGCGGTAAAAGGTGTTCACCGGGGCGGGAGATTCCGGCGGACCGAGGATCTTCTTTCCGTTGACGAACAGCAGATCGGGATCCCCGTCGCCGTCCGCGTCGAAGAATGCGACGCCCGAGGACATTTGCTCGACGAAGAAGAAATCGTTGCTGCGGCCATTGTCCTGGACATAGGTGATTCCGGATTCGCTGGTTGCGTCCACGAACCGCACGGGCGAGGGTCCTCGGCGCGGCGGGAGACGGACCTCCTCCGGAGGCTTGCGGGGCGGGGCGGGCAACTTGTCCTGGTCCACCCGGCAGGCAACCAGCGCGAGGCACGCGAGCGTCACGAGCGTAACGAGCGCGGTAAGGCAGCGGCCCGCAGCCGGATGAGCGACGAAAACGCCGCGGCTGCCGGCAGCGAGGATCTGAGAAGGCGCAGGCCTCATGAATCCCCCCTCGGGAACGACAGACTATACGGTGGCCGGAGGGCGGCGGCCAAAGCGCCACGAGCGCCCTGAGGGCACTCGGAACCGCAGTGGCCGGGCCGTCTAGTGGATCCGGTCCGGGGGATCGACCCAGCGGCCGTGCTCGCGGATCAGCTCGATCAGCCGCTCGTCGGCCCGCTCGAAGGGGATGTCCTTCTCGACCAGGTCCTTGCCGGCGAAGAGGCTCACCCGGCCGCGGCCCCAGCCGACGTAACCGAAATCCGCATCGGCCATCTCTCCGGGGCCGTTGACGATGCAGCCCATGATGGCGATCTTCAACCCGCGGAGATGCCCGGTCTTCTCGCGAATGCGCCGGGTCGTCGTCTCGAGGTCGAACTGCGTCCGGCCGCAGGACGGGCAGGAGATGAATTCCGTCCGGCTGATCCGAACGCGGCTGCCCTGCAGGATGCCGAGGGCCAACGACCGCGACACGGCCGGAGAGCCGCCCGCGATTTGAACCGCATCGCCGATCCCGTCGCACAGAAGCGATCCCACCGAGGCGGAGGCGCCGAGCATCGGATCCTCGCCCCGGCGTGCGGCGTCCTCGAAGAGAACGAGGGGCCATTCGAACCCTTCGGCGTCCAGCCGCGCGGCCAGCAGCCGCAAGGCGCCCGCCGGGCAGGCGAATCCGCCTCCGTCCAGCGCGGCAGCGCAGTGGGCGAGTCCGGCCGCACGCGCCGCGCGGGCGGCCGCGAGAACGACCTCGACCGCGGCTTCCGGGGATTTGGTAAAGCCGGCCCTCGCGGACCGGCCGGCGGACGATCCGCTCGCTGTGGCTTCACTGGATGAGTCTGAAGCGGCGGCCGGCGATCCACCGCCGGTGGATCCAGCAGCCGGTGAGGGGAAATTCGCGGCTTCCTCAGAAACGTCCGGCCGCCCGACAAGCAGCAGCCCCCCTCCCGCCGCGGCGAGGCAGTGGGCGAGCCGGCCGACCCGTTCCAGAAGCGACGGAGTCTCTTCCCCGGGTCCGGGCAGAAAAAGGGTCACGCGGTGAGCGGCCAGGGCAACGGCCTTGAGGAATTCATCCTCGTGCCCAAAGGTGCGCCGCGCGTCGAGGCGAACCGCGAGAGCCGCTCCCGGCGCACGGGTTTCCACGGCGCGCCGCAGGGCTGCGACGGCCGCCACGGACCATGCGTCGAGGATCTCGACCTCGAAAATCTCCGCCCGCTGCTCCGGCAGGAGCTCCGGTCCGGCGGCGAGGTGGATCGCCTCGCGCAGCTCGGCGAGGCGACCGTCGTCGCCCCGTCGGACGGGGCCCAGCGGAATCTCCACCGCGACGGGCCGGTCCCCGCCGATGGCGACGGGGCCAAACAGCGCCTCCGCGCAGACCCGGCGGCGTCGCTCGAACGGGTTGCGCCGCTCCGTCACCGGCGTGACGAGAGACACCGGAGCGGGAAAGGGGTCTTCCGGGAGGCCTGGTCCGTCTCCGCCGGCCGGACGTCCGCTCGCCGCGATCCAGCGGTTGAACTTCTCCGCGAGCCGGAACGCGACGGGCACCTCGGCGACCGGATCTTCGGTCAGCGAGACCCGGATCGTGTCGCCGATCCCTTCCTCCAGCAGCCCGCCGATGCCGATCGCGGATTTGATCCGGCCGTCCTCGCCGTCGCCGGCTTCGGTGACGCCGAGGTGGAAGGGGTAGTCCATCGCTTCCGCGGCCATCCGGCTGGCGAGCAGCCGGTAGGCCTGGATCGCGATCTGCGGATTGGAGGATTTCATCGAGAGAACGATGCCCCGAAACCCGTGGAATTCGCAGATGCGGACGAACTCCATGGCGGATTCGACCATTCCGAGCGGCGTGTCGCCGTACCGGTTGAGGATTCGATCGGACAGAGACCCGTGATTCGTCCCGATCCGCAGCGCCACGCCGAGCTCCTTCGCCCGGAGGATCAGCGGCCGGACGGTCTTCTCGATCCGCTCCAGCTCGGCAGTGTAATCGGCGTCGCTGATCTCGAAGACCTCGAACTTCTTCCGGTCGGCGTAGTTGCCGGGGTTGATGCGGACCTTCTCGACGTGCTCGACGGCGAGCATCGCGGCGGCGGGGGAGAAGTGGATGTCCGCGACGAGCGGCACACCGATGCCCTCCCGCTTGAGCGCCGCCTTGATCTCCGGCAGCGCGGCAGCGTCCCGCGAGGTCGGCACGGTGACGCGCACGATCTCGCAGCCCGCCCGCACGAGGCGGGCCGCCTGCTCCACCGTGGCCGCGACGTCCGCTGTTTCCGGCGTCGTCATGGACTGCACGCGGATCGGATTCGACCCGCCGATTCCGACATCGCCCACCCGCACTTCGCGGGTCATGCGGCGGGACCATCCGAA
>Ga0315273_10003539_pt1 | contig 18845 bp, 27 predicted proteins | sample YL17G02_0_MG_FD_205753 | JGI IMG/M metagenome (GOLD analysis project Ga0315273, IMG submission 205753) | Sediment microbial communities from Yellowstone Lake, YNP, Wyoming, USA - YL17G02_0 | ecosystem: Environmental > Aquatic > Freshwater > Lake > Sediment | place: USA: Wyoming | collected...
GCGTTACTATAATTTGTCCGCAAACAATTAGATTTTATTGGATTTATTTTGCACTCATAATTTTTTGGACGGCTCAATATAAAATCAATTTTCTTTTGCGTTAAATAGTATTTTGCATCTACTTCCCTTTCTGTAATATCCGCAACCGATACTGCTCTATCTTTTAATTTCGGAATGTTTGGCATCATATCTCCGAATAAATTATACGGCATTGCATTTATGTTTGTCCAATAAACTCTCTCTCTGTTTTGTGCTGATACCAAATCGGAATTTATGTATAGCGGTTCTATACCAAGATATTTAGTAATAATTATTTCGTGTTCGTATTTCATACTTACATTTTCAAGTAAAAAATACTTTGGCTGTAATTCGTTTTTTAATCTCACAAATTCAAAAAATAGTTTGCTCCTTTCATCTTCAAAGTTCAATCCTTTCCCCTGAAAAGAAAATCCCTGACAAGGTGAACCGCCAATAAGCAAATCTATTTTAGGCAATGTTGTTCCATTTACTTTTGTAACATCCCCCAGTTGAATTGTGTTTGGATAGTTGCTCATTGTTACACCCATTGCGTGTTTATCTATTTCGGAAGCATAGTAATTTTCATAAACAATTCCGGCTTTGTTCAAAGCGATTTGTCCGCAACTCATTCCATCAAATAGTGATAACACATTCATAGTTTAAAAATTAAAAGTCCAACGCACCCCTCTCAAAAAAACTTTTTTAAATTTACTTCTTATAACACAGGGTTTAATGCAATAAAATTTTTTCATTTATATTTTTTTATTGGTAAAAATTTAACTGCATAAACCCTCATCCGTTAGCGGTCATTGCTACCTTCCTGCTGTTCAATTAACTTTATCAGTTCTTTTTTGGTTAGCACATAATCGTAGTTTCTGTAATTAACTTTTATCTTACATTCAAATCCACATTCGCAACATTCCTGTTTCGGTTTTGCTAACCAAAAAGCAACCCATCTACTATTAACACAGGTAGTGCTATTAATCCGCAACGAACCGCTAACATTGTGTTTAACGAAATTGCCTACTTTGTTTCTTAATTCAACTTTTGTCATTCTATTTAAGTTTTATCTGTTAATGAAATTTTCTGCTTCTAATACGGCAACTTCGTAAACACATCACCGTTAGCAGTAATACTACATTTGTTCTCCGAATAAGCTATTTTGTTCATACTCTTTTTCTTTTTTCCTCCCCTTTTTCAGAACCAAATCTATCAGTAGCAATTTGATAATAATTTTCATCTATCTCAAAGCCAATAAATTTTCTATTCGATTTTAAACAAGCAACTCCTGTACTTCCGCTTCCCATAAATGGGTCTAATATAACATCATTTTCCTTACTTGAATTTTCAATATAATATCGCATCAATTCAACAGACTTTTCAGTTGGGTGTACTTTATTACCAATAATGTTGTTAAAGTCGTGTACGGTCTTGCTATCTCCCATATTGTTTATGTATTTAGCCTTCCCTTTTCTGCAAAAAATAACATACTCACAATTCTTCATATAAAATTGGCTTGGAGTACAATTATTTTTTCTCCAAACTAAAATGTTATGTATTTTAAATCCTGCTTTTTCAATTGAGTTAGCAATTTCTAAAAGGTTTATGGAGTTTATCATTATGTAGGCGTGTGTGCCATCTTTTAAAACTCTAAAACATTCAGGCAACCATTCATCAAACTTTGGTATAAACTTCATTAACTCTCTGTTTCCACTCAAAATCCCTTTTGGTCTAATTGAGTTTTTACCATTACTATCTCCTCCTGTAATTATCTTATATGGTGGGTCAGTCACTAACAAATCAACGCTGTTACTTTCTAATTCCTTTAATAGTTCAACACTATTTCCTTGTTTCGTATTTATCATATTTTTAATTTTTTCAAAATTATTTTTGCCCTCACTCAAAAAAGAAAAGAAAAAGGTTCAGTTCACCGAATGAGCATTTGTGGTTAATTACCGTACTACTGCTAACAGCACATAAACAAAAGCCCAAATCCCTCGCACAATGCCAACGCTATTTGTGCCTTCGCTTATCTGCAAACCGTTACAGAAAAACTTCTTTTAACTCATATCCATCTTCATTAAGATTTTTATAAACGCTAATTGATTTTTGCTTTGAAAATAAACATGGCTTTGTTCTTTCAAACATTAACTGACAGTATTTCTCAAAGCACTCCTTCCTTATGTTTATATGTGTCTTTGATTTCTCTGAATTATTAATTACCTCGATTGTTTTTACTGACAACCCAACAATATCGCCAACATCAATATAACTCATCCAAGCACTTTTTACAAGCATATCAATCAGTATGTTGCGCATATTTTTTGAGAAGGAGAGTTCTAACCCTGTATAGTCATGGTCTTTATTTTTCATATTCCTCAAACTTAAACCACTAACCTCACAAACAGCATCAATACATGATTTTATTCTTATCTGCTGACGATAGGAATAGGGCATCTTTTTTACCGATGATTCGTTTAACATCAATGTTTTTTTAGTCATAAAAATTAGTGTATTCTTCTATATTTAGTTTCAATGGCTTTTACACTAACACCTTTATAAGTGAATGAACCTGCAATATCAAAACATTCTTTTTTGTTTTCATATCCTTGATTTGACCCAGCTACGAATTTAGGTTTAAAGTTCCCTACTGAAATCATTATTCTGAAATTCCATTTACCTTTTTTGTTTTTATAACATTCTGCTTTAACACTAAAGTTTTCGTTTTTCATTGGTAGATTTTTATTTAGGCGACAAATATATGTTGCGGTAACGACATTAGCAACTGTTACTGCATTTTGTTTTATAAAATAGTTTTTGTATTTTTGCATCTCACTAAATAATTAAAAAAAATGTCAGCTAAAAACAGTTCAAAAGAATCAGCTACCTATTACAAAATTGATGGTGGAAAAAAAGATTTTAAACCATTCTTCGGTAAGAAAGGAAGCAAAGAGCAAGGGTATAAAGTCATTGAAGAATTTGATACCTTTGAAGGAAACCTACTCGATATAGAATTAGGTAGTTATGAATTTGAAGGCAAAACAAAGGACACCATTAAATTGTCTTTTGAAGATGGTATCGGTAAAGATATCGTCGAAGGAAGTTTGAACACAGGAATTATGCGGAGCATCCTAAATACTTTCGCAGGAAGTGACTTCAACAAACCATACACCTTAAAAATGTATTTAAACAAAGAGGGTTATCCTTCGGTTTATATTACACAAGGCGGTGAAAGAGCATCGTGGAAATACGAAGCATCACAAGTACCGAAAGCAGAAGTGATTGTCTTAAAAAACAAAACAGAAATAAAAGACGACACAGAAGTAATTGAGTGGTTTAAAAAGTTGGTGACAAACGAATTAAAACCACGACTGAAAGAATTAACCTCGTTCGTTGATAAATCGTTGCCGAATGTTGCTGATGTGCCTACCGAGAAACCTAAAGAGAAAAAAGAATTGGTTAGCGGTGGAACAGGAATGTCACAGGAACAGTCGGACGACCTCCCTTTTTGATATAATTAAACTTCATTTACAAATCCTCACCCTTAAAAGTGGGGATTTTTTATTTCTGTTATATAATTTTAGAAAAATGTTACATAATTATTTGCACCATAAAAAAGTGTGGTTATATTTGACCCGTTCAATTAATGTTATGAAAAAATCAAAAAACTTTTTAAAGATAAAATCCTGATAAGGGAGGCGGTGTGCCTATGTTAATCTTGCTTCCACAAGGTTCAGCATTAATTGAACAACACGCCGCTTACCTTAAAAGGTATTACTTATGGAGAATGTAACCTGTAATAATTGTGGTGTTATTGACGACTACAATGTTATCGAAAAGAGTGGTCAGCGAACCGCTTATTGTAATGGTTGTGGTAAGTACATTAAAAATATTCCGTATGCCACCAAAATATGTTTATACATCGGAAAGTATAGTGGTATTGATTTAAACGACTTTAATACTCCTGAACATATTAATTATCTGCGGTGGGTTAAGCAAACACCTGATTTATGGAAAAAATTAAAACCAAAAGTTACTGATAAAATTAATTCACTTTTAAACGAAAAATAAAATGGCTACTAAAACAAAAGAACAAATAATTATCCGAGATGGTAATGGCAATGAAACTAAATTTTCAGCAGAATATGGAATGATAACCATATTCACGCCAACACAACAAACCATTAATATAGATAAAAAAGATTGGGTTGTTATGTGTGCATTTATTGATGAGCAATTAAAAAAATATATCGGAAATGAATAAAGACGCATATTGGTTTAAACACGATTCAAATGCACAGGACGACCCTAAGTGCATGACCTTAATTGACCAATTAGGGATGGAGGGGTATGGCATCTTTTGGGCGTTGATAGAGAAGCTACGCAATGAGTCGGAGTTCAAATTACACATTTCTGTATGTGGTAGTTTGGCTAAAAGATGGTGTACTTCAAAAGAAAAGGTCGAAGCTGTTGTATTAAAGTACAACTTATTTTCAATTGAAAATGACTTTATATTCTTTAGCGAAAGACTTTCGCAATCAATGAATTATAAAAAAAGAATTGCATCTAAAAATGCAAAAAGCAGATGGGAATTACCTGATGCAACTGCATTGCAACCGCATTCCAATGGTAATGCAATTGAATTGCAACCGCATAGCAACGGCAATGCAGTTCCAATGCAAACCGATGCTATGAGAGAAGATAAGAGGAGAGGAGAGGAGAACAGAGTAGAGAAGAATATAATTATACCTCCTTCGGAGGATATGTGTAAAATGCAGTTGTGGGTAATTGAAAATTGTCCGAATGTATCTAAACTTAAATATCAACTAAAAATAACGGACTGCGATAAATTGATAAAAAAATATCCAAGAGGAATCATTGTCGAAGTTTTAAACGCAATGGAAAACAAAGCTGACCTATTGAAAAAATACAGGTCTGTTTATCTCACTTGCGATTCGTGGTTGCGCAGAAAAACACCTGATGAAATTGAAATGTATAGAAAAAAGGAGGTAAAATCAAAAGAAATTAACTACACAACTGACCCAAATGAGCATTTCCACACCAAAATAGACAAGTCAAATTATGGAACTGATTTACGAACAATCTAAAAAATATTTTGAGGCAGGTTTTTCGGTAGTTCCTACAAACGCACAAAAGGTCGCAATAGGCGCATGGAAGATTAGGCAGTCACAAGTGTTGCCTCCAACAGAAAAATTCAAGGAAGCGGCATTTATCGCATTTGTGTGTGGTTCTGTTAATGCGCCTATCGGATTAGGATTGGAGGTTGTGGATATTGACTTGAAATACGATGTGACAGGAACTATGTTTAAGGAGTATAAAAAAATTATTTCTGATAATAGCCCTGATTTACTTAAAAAATTAGTTGTTCAGCAAACTAAAAGTGGTGGTTATCATTTTATTTACTACTGCAAAAAATATGAAGGAAATCAGAAGTTAGCAAAAAGACCTGCGACTAAAGACGAATTAGATAAAAACCCAAAAGAAACTGCGCTTGCATTATTTGAAACAAGGGGTGAAGGGGGATATTTTATTGTTTCTCCAAGCGAAGGATATAAAGTTGTTTATGGAGATTTATTAAAAATAAACGAGATTACAGAAGAGGAAAGAGGTGTTTTATTTAGTTGTGCAAAATCTTTTAACACTTATGCAGAACCATTTTACGAAAAAAATTATGTAAAAGAAAATACTTTTCAAGAAGGGCTTTCACCATTTGACGATTATAACAGGAGGGGTGATGTGCATGAAGTTTTGAAAGAAGCAGGGTGGAATTTATCAAGAGTGCATGGAGAACATAATTACTATTTACGACCAAGTGGAACAGGTATGTGGAGTGCTGATTGGTCAGAGAAATTAAGGTTGTTTTATGTTTGGACAACATCAAGTGAATTTGATAGTGAAAAGGCGTATAACGCAACTCACATATTAACAAAACTTAAATTTGGAGGCGATTTTAAAGCCGCTTCAAAATGGTTATACGATAATGGGTTTGGTGATAGAAGAAATAAGCCAAAGGAAGCAAAAAAAATAAATGATGATTTTGATATAAATGATTTTGTAGCTGCTCCACAGGAGGCTGATGAAATGCTTTATAAGGTTTGGAAACAAGAAGTTGAGATGGGATTAGTTACAGGAATACCAACACTTGACCCACACTTTCTTTTCAAACATTCTCATTACAATGTTATAAATGGACACGATAATGTTGGAAAATCTGTTTTTATTTGGTATTTATCTGTACTATCCGCAATAAAACATGATTGGAATTGGTTGATATATTCGAGTGAAAATAGTTTATCTTTTTGCAAGAGGAAATTAATGGAATTTTACCTATGTAAAAAACTTACAAGTTTCACACAAGAAGAATATTATACCGCAAAAGGATGGGTGGAACAACATTTCACATTGATAAAACAACCAGACCTTGTGACCTATAAAGACTTGATTATGGTTGGCGATGTTTTATCAAAAGAGAAGCGAATAAACGGTTTTGTTATTGACCCTTATAACAGCTTGTATATGCCAAACGGAATGAACAGGCACGATTGGGATACCGTTGCAAATATTGAAATGAGAAATTTTACACGAAGAACAAAATGTTCAATTTATCTTAACTGCCACGCATACACAGATGCAATTAGAAAATTATATCCTAAAGGACACGATTATGAAGGACACCAACTACCTCCACAAAAAGCAGATACAGAAGGTGGAAGTAAATTCGCAAGTAAGGCTGATGATTTTTTAACAATTCACCGATTACCACAACACGAAAAAGATTGGATGTGGACACAGGTTCATGTAAGAAAAATTAAAGAAGCAGAAAGCGGTGGTAAGCATACCTATATGGATAAACCTGTTAGATTAAGAATGTTGATGGATAATATTGGATTTGTAGATAGTAATGGTTATAATCCTGTAACAACTGAACAAACAGGTCTAATTGATTTAGACCCAAGAGATAGCACCGTAGTTTCAAATGCAGATAAATTTATTGAGCCTGTAAAAGTTGAAACATGGGATAGTCCAGACATTCCATTTTAACTCATGGCAAAACAAGAACTCCCCGACTGCGATGTATGTCAAAACAAAAGATACTTGTATGGAAACTCATGGCGTGATGAAAACAGAAAACAAGACCTACCAATAAAATACAGAAATGTTAGTTTTGTGCGACTCCCTTGTCCGAAATGTTCGTGGAGTGAAGAAGTGAAAAAACGGGTAGCATACATAAAAGAATTTACACAAAAACTTAAAACTTGACACACTTGACACAATCTTTTGATGACGACAAATTCTATCAAGAATACTTAGATAGAAACGGAGAAATTGGTGTGGCACAACTTGAAATAGCCATTAAAGAAGCGGAGGAAAAACAGCAGTACGAATTATGTGGTTATCTTGCAACGCAGATTGAAATTTACCATAAAAACAAAACTGACTAATGGAAAAGCAGCACATTATCGAACTAAGAACTTTTGCGTTTCAATGCGCACTACAACTAACACCCGTTCACATTCAGGAAGATGGAAGCCAATTCGCTTGTCCTGATTATGATATTTATGATGCAAGTGAAGAAATATTAGAATATCTTCTGACAGGAAAAATTCCTGATGATGAATTAAAAGATTTGCTTAAAAATTAAATTTCGGTTTGTTCCAAAACATAACTAAGTCCTTATCGGGAGGTTCTACGAGGTTACGCATGATTGATTTCAGGTTTACCGAAATACTTGTTTCTGAAATCTAAACGGGGTGGAACAGTAATGACCATAGCCCAATGCTGACAAAGATTGACTGATGGAAAGACATCATTTTAATATCAAAGTAATATCATTTCAATATCAACTCATACGAACAAGATAACACTTGCCGTCGCTATATCTTAAATCAACCTTGAATGGTTTTTCGTTTGTGTTTTCACCCATCCAATATATTATTGATTTTTTAATAACCCATCTTTTTTTCTTTTCGATTTCCATGTAATGCCCCTTCATTTTAAGGACTGAAAAATCATATTTTGATTTGTTACCTGCGAAAAAACCTTTGTTTAAGCCCGCTTCAATCAGCTTAATTTCAAAGTCGTCTTGTCCTAACTCCATATCCAAACTGTATTTGAAAGCGTCAAAATTAATGAAATTTTAAAACAAATGCAATTTACAATAAACCAACCATATTGTTTTGATATTAAAATGATATTAGATTGATATGTTGATAAACAGTTTCCTTTAAAAATTTGCAAATTTCAAACACATTATTATTTTTACGCCCAAGACAATAAAACAGTTTTGAAAATCAGTTTTAGAGAAATTTATACAATCATCGGCACACAGTTATATTTCTGTGGCAAACCTTTCACTCGTTTCGATATTAAAAAACCTCTACACATGAAAACTACATGAGTGATAATCGCTTGTCGGGTGACTACAAGAATAAAAATTTAAGACAGACAGATTTCAGTCTTGAAAAAATAGAACGAGAGATTCTCGACAAAATAATGTATCACGAAGAAATGGCTTTGGAACTGCGAAGAAAAGCAGGGATGTATAACACCATTTATATTCCACAGATACATTTGGCACACGCAAGCTCCCTTCTAAGAAAAGACCGAAGATTAATGTGGAGTGAAAATATACCACCCGCAGGAAAGAAAAGCGGTAAGCGACACTACGGAACAATAGATTCATTTGAACCTGTATATGCAGAGCAGATGAAAAAAGAAATAAAAGATATGTTCCTCGATGAAATGAATTACAACGATGAACCTTACATGAAAATAAAAGTGATAATGGAGCGTGATGAAATGATGGTGCAGGTAACAGGAAATTCAGAGTACAGTATTATTAATCAACAAATGTTAAGGGGGTGAACGAAAAGGTATTCATATCGTGTAGCGTTTCTGAAAAGAAAAAATATATTGAGAATGAATATTTCTCTAACATACGAAATTTAACTTATCCAAACAAGCAATATTTCTTTTCCGATAATTCAACCTCACCTACCTACCACATAGAACTAATGGAGAAATATGGTTTTGAAGTTGGTTATGTAAATCCAAAAGGACTAAGCAATGTGATGTATATGTGTAACAGTATGAATCAATGCTTACAAAAGTTTTTAGCAAGCGATTGTGATTTGTGGCTGATGTTGGAGGAAGATAATATTTGTCCTACGGATATAGTAGAACAATTAATCAGTCACGACAAAATGGTAGTGGCAGCACCCTACTTTATCAATACAGGAAAAGATTCTATATTACTGAAAGGTGAAATGGAAAATACTTACGGTGAGCAAACAAACAGAGTTCCTTTATTTTGGAAAGAAGATTGCAGAAAATTTAATGGCAGATTAGAAAAGTGTTCCGTTATAGGTTTTGGATGCACCCTTGCAAAAAGATTAATCTTTGAAGATTATAAATTCTATGCCAACGAAAAACAAAAAGCACATTGCGATACCATGTGGTCATTTGATTTACACGAAGCAGGAATTGATGTGTATGTAGATAATTCGATTATCTGCGAACATAAAAATACGCGGTGGACACAAACAAAATTTAACTGATGCGCTATCCTTATTTGAGTTCACACTTTGAAGAAAACGGATTTACTTGGGGACGAGAAGATGGAAAATCAGATTACTACAACAAAGGAGAACACCAAGTAGAAATATGTAAGCCATGCAAACTGTTCACACATAAAAAGAACGGACTTACAATTAAGATTTTAAACGACGATGCCGATTTTCCGAAATGGGTTGAATACATAAAAACAATTCGATGAAAAAAGAAAAATCAGATTACAGATTGTTAATTGAATTTCTTGACAAAGGAATGTCAGGGGATACTGTTTATTGCTCACAAAACTTTTTAAAATGGCTTGTCAATACTGATAAATCAGAATTTCCAATACAACAAAACCGAACATTTATAAGAGAAGAAAGAATTAACGATGGCTTTTTCTGTTTTTTCCACAACAACAATCTTTTTAACGGAAGGGTAATAGGACTTGATACCATTAAGAAATACAATGATTTTTACGATTCACTTCCGTTTAGCGGGATTGCTGTTGAAAGCCAAAATGGGGATATTGATATTTTGCCAAATACTAAATAAAAAACAATCAAATGAAACTAACAAAGGCAGAGATTAACCAAGTAGAGCAACTATGTGGTTCAGTAGTAAAAAGATGGCAGGGCAACGAAACAATGTCCTTACAGAAATTTGCTATCAGAGATTTAGCCGACACCATTTATCCGCACTACATCGCTTTCGCAAAAGAAACCAACGAACTGCTATTCAAATACATTGAAACAGAAAATGGTAAGCCAAAATACAAAGCGCAGATAATTGACATCAACGCAAAGGAGCAAAAAGAAAAAGAATTTATTTGGAAAACAGAAGAAGGCGAAGCAGAGTACAACAAACTGATTGACGAATATTTAAAATCAGAAGTAGAAGTTGATGTACGAAAATACGAACTCAAAGACCTGCTCGAAACAAAAATAACATTGCAGGAAACAGAAATTTACCAACTGATAAAATACATCGCTCTATGACATTGGAGCAATTAGCGGTTCACTACAACACCGACAAAGCAAAGTTCTGTCACAACTATTGTGAAGTTTACGATACGCTGTTTCGGAGTTTTAAAAATGAGGTGAAAAATGTTTTAGAAATAGGAACAAGCGAAGGTGCTTCATTGAGAATGTTTAGAGATTATTTCGTCAATGCAAACATTCATGGAATTGATATTGTTGATTTCAACGAAGAAACATCAGGTAAATTGGGAGAGAGAGTTTTTGCCCACAAGTGCGACCAAACAAGCAAGGAACAATTGCTTGCATTGATGGATAAACTGAATGTAAAATTTGATATAATCGTGGACGATGGGAGTCACGATATGAATGACATAAAGATTTCGCTTGATGTTTTATTCCCATTTTTAAAAGAAGGCGGATTGTATCTGATTGAAGATTTGGAACATCCCCGAAGAATGGATGAAGCATTAGAAGGTCATATCCATTGGTTTGCACAGGCAGACTCACCAATAATGAATAGCAATATTATAGTTATAAAAAAATAGAATGGCTGAATTTAGTATTACAGAGTTTTATAAAAAATATCCAACCATACCGCACGAGCGATGTATTTTTATGTTCGATGATTTTTGGAAACAAGAATGGATAAAAAAAGATGTAACAGTTATATTCTGCCAACGGAAAACAAAATCATTCACTCAAATTACATTAGAGAGTTTATTACGATTTTATCCCGACATTCCAATTGTTGTTTCAGAAGATGATTCATTAGATGACAGCGCACAATATTTACAGTATAAAGAGTTGGTAACACCGAACTTAAAAGTGTGGATGCGCAAAGAAGGGTATCATGGACACGGCTTGCAATTGGATGAAATAATAACTCAATTTGTAAGAACAAAATATTGCCTGCTCATTGATTCGGATATTGTTGTTGAAAGGGGCGGTTTTGTCGAACTTATGATTGCGGAATTTGAGAAAGATGAAAACCTATACGCACTCGGAACACTTCATTATGGTTCATACGAAAACAACGGAAACGACCCTCGTAGCGAAGAAGATGCCGTTCCCTATGCACATCCTCAATGTTCAATGATTCGTGCCGACAAGTATCTGCAAATGCAATATCCGTTCATTACAGATGGCGCACCTTTAATTCTTAATATGAAGGAGGCAAAGGATAAAAAAATGAGAGTAGATATTTTCCCAACTGATAAATACATTTCACATAGAGGTGGTAGCAGTTACTTAGTACCTCATTCAGTTTGGGATGATTCACATAATGTTTATCTGCGACCCTTTGTAACATTCATTTTAAGAAACAACCAATCCTTTAATTCAGATAGCACCGACACAGATTTCGATGTTGTATTCGCTACAAATAATAACACAAGTATTGATGTTGTAACTTCAAATAACGAATTGCACAAGGTCAATAACAACCTTTATAAAATCAGATTTAATCTGAACGGAGAGTATATTATTGATTGCAGAAGTTGTGACGCTGTTTTTTTAGGAAGCAATTTTATTAATGCCTTTAAAACTGCGGCTATTGAATATAAAGCACCAAACGAATTTGTTTTTGATGGGCTTGTAGCAACAAAGAGAAATATTTTTCAAAAAGTAAATTGCTTACAATGAAAAAAATAATCGGCTACTATCATCTTTGGTGTACGAATCATTATGAAGAAATAGTGAGAGAGCAGTTGGAAGCAATTGTAAATTCAGGTTTGTATGATGAATGCGAAAATATTTTTATAGGTGCGCTTGGTGATAATAAGGAGTTTTTTAATTTATTGAATATCATAAAAGATTATCCCAAAATTATTATTTCTACATACAGCACTAATAAAGAGCGATATGAATTTCATACAATCGAAGTAATGAAGCGTGATGCCGATAAAAGTGATAAGGACTACTACATTTTTTATATTCATGGGAAGGGTGTTCAATACCCAAAAGAAGTAAATGAAGTTGCATACACAGGCGGTACATTGTGGAGGCAGTCAATGAATAATTGGGTGATAACAAAGTGGCGTGACAACATAAAAGAACTTGAAAAAGGATACGAATGTTGCGGAGTTCAGTTGCGCCCCGACAGAGAATTTGCACAGCATTTTTCAGGGAACTTTTTCTGGACAAAAAGTGAGTATGTAAAAAATCAAGTACCACTATTAAACAAGGTAAATACAACTGACAGATTTGAAGCAGAAATGTATATATGCAGAGGGAAGCCATTAGCAGCAACACTCAATCAGGATTTTATTGATTACTATTCACATCAACCAAAAGTAGAATTACCGAAAGGAAGAAACTTAGTGCAAACTTTGTGTTGGAATGTAGTTTCTGAAATAGAAGAAGCGGTAAGACAACTTTATGAAATGAATGACAAGAAGGACTTTCAACATATTTTATGTGACCTTGAATTTCCTTTGTTAAAAGCAGATGAAATACCCTCCGATTTTAAAAAAGCAATTAATGAAAATACAGAATCTTTAAAGGCACTTGCAAGTAAGTACGGCTCTACTTATATCAAATTTAAAAATGTAGGTGTAAGTCAGAATTACGGAACAATAGTCAAGTTCGCAAAGATGCAAGATAATGATGTATTAATTTCCTGTGACAGCGATGAGAGAGTTGACCCGAAGTGTCGAGGATGGGTAAAGGCATTTGGAGATGTTATTCGCGCTGATAAAAAATATGGATTCGCAGGACTTATAATGCAGGAACAGTTTGCAGAATTTAATTCTACTAATTCAGTAAAAAGAAAGGTGGGTGGATATAATGTGATTGATGTAAACGGATTGTCAATGATTGCCTGCATAGGAATAAGCGGAAAATTTATAAACCAAATGGGTGGAGTTCCATATCCTAAAGATTGGAAAATTTACGGAAATCTTGAACACGCTCTTTTGGTTCACGCAGAAGAATTAGGGTATAAGTGGTGTATGTTGCAGGACTATATTGTTAAACACCCAAACACCGATGGAACATTACTAAGGGAGTGGAAAAATTCAATCGTATTCGGTCAGTTTGCGGCAGAAAAACAAATTCCATTTGTGGATTGGTTACAATTAAAAGCAGAGAATAAAGTATGAGAATGTTTTTTATATTTGTCGCGTTAATGCTTTCGTACAATGCCTCACAATCAAAATTTACTAATTTAAAAATAAGCGGTGAAAGTTCGTGGCTTCTTCCATTGGACGAAACATTAACACGCGAATCAGTAGCCGCCATTTTTAAAATGGAACACTACAAAAATTTAAGTCTTGAAAGTATTGAAGGAGAAATTTGGAAGTTAATAAAAACAGACACAAGATATTTAGTCAGCAATTTTGGGAGAATAAAATCTATTACAGGAAGGAAGTGTAATGAAGTTATCTTGAAACAAGACAATACAGGTAGATATTTATTAATAAATATAAGAATCAATAAAAAAAATTCTAATAAAACACCAAGACACCCACATCGAATAGTAGCATTAACATTTATACCAAACCCTAATAATTATCCATGTGTAAACCATATCAATTCTAATAGATTTGATAATAGAGTTGATAATTTAGAATGGACTACTCACATAAAAAATGTAAGACATTCAATAGATTTTGGTAACAGAGATAATTATGGCGAAAACAACTACTGCTCTAAATTAAAAAATGAGGATGTTATATTTATAAGAGAAAATCATCATAAAAGCTATTCTGTCAAACAGCTATCCGAAAAATATGGAGTTTCATTGAGTTTGGTATATCAAATAATAGAAGGACATACTTGGAAAAGACCATTGAAAAAATGAAAATAGCAATCATAGGCGCAGGGGGTTACTGGGGAAAAAATTATATCCGCATACTAAGTCAACATGAAAATGTATCAGACATATTAGTTTGCGACATTAATCAAAAGAATCTTGATGTTGTAAAAACAAACTATCCCGAATTAGAAACAACAACAAGCATTGATGATGTGATGAAAAGTAATTGCGATGCTGTAATTGTCTGCACTCCATATAAAACGCATTACTCCATTGTAAAAGATTTATTACTTTCATCTAAGCACATTCTTTGCGAGAAAACTTTTACCGAAACAGTAGAACAGGCAGAAGAATTAATAGGAATTGCAGAAGCAAATAATTTGAAGTTACTTGTAGGGCAAACATTTCTTTACAACTCATTAGTTCAAAAAACAAAAGAAATAATTGATAGCGGAGAACTCGGAAAATTACTTTATATAACATTTCAAAGAACAGGAAAATCTCCGATTCGTTTTGACTGTAACAGTTTGGCAGATTTAGGAAGCCACGATTTATCCATGCTTTTATATTGGTTGGATGAAATGCCATTAAGTGTTGCTTCATTCGGGCAAGCATACTTGCAAAAAGATATTGAGGATGTTTGTTTTGTCAATCTGAAATTCTCAAACAATGTAATTGCAAATATTCATTGCAGTTGGTATGAACCTGTAAAAAAACGATGTGTAACAGTCGTTGGAGATAAGAAGATGCTGACACTTGATGATATAGCACAAACACTAATCATTCACGATAACGAAGGAGAACACAAAGTTGATGTGAAATATTTACAGCCACTAACAGAACAGGTAGATGATTTTATTAACTGTATCATTAATGATGAAGAACCTTTGTCAGATGGATATGTAGGTCGTGATGTAGTTCGGATATTGGAATATTGTCAAACAGCACTTAAACAATGAACAGCGTAGATTCAAAAATACCAAACAGCGTTAATCTCGGAAACTTTGTTTGCATACAAAAGAAAGTAAAAATTGGTGAGCGCACTCGTATCTGTAACTTTTCTAATTTATATGGGTGTACGATAGGTGAAGATTGCATGATTGGAAGCTATACAGAAATCCAAAATGATGTTGTGATTGGAAATAAAACAAGGGTGCAAAGCCATTCATTTATTTGTAGTGGAACAAGGATTGGAGAAAATTGTTTTTTGGCTCACAACATTATGACGGTGAACGACAAGTTTTCAAATGGACAGGTGAATTATGAAAAAGAAGATTGGGGTAAGTTGGTTATAGGAAATGATGTTATCGTGGGAAGCGGAGCAATTCTTTTCCCTGTACGAATTGGTCAAGGCGCAATTATAGGCGCAGGAGCAATCGTGACACAGGATGTAGCACCATACACAACAGTAGTCGGAATCCCTGCAAGAGAAATAGCAAGAAAGAAATACAGTTTAAAAATAACAGAAAATTCTACATCATCACATGGATATACGGTTCGTTGATTTACATTCCGCTTACTTAGAGCAAAAAGAATTAATTGATGCTTCTATTCAAGAAACACTTGAAAAAGGAGATTTTATTTTAGGTCGGAAAGTTTCTGATTTTGAAAATGAGTTCGCTAAATACTGCGGGGTTACTTATGGAGTTGGTGTTAGTTCGGGCTTGTCGGCAATAGAACTTGCATTGAAAACATTTGGAATAGGAAAAGGTGATGAGATTATAATTCCAAGTAACACCTTCATTGCTTCGGCATTACCAGTTACTTCATTAGGAGCAACAGTTATTTTGTGCGAAGTAAATCCTGATACACAATTGATGGATACTTCAAAATTAGAATTACTGATTACAGGAAGGACAAAAGCAATTATGCCTGTTCATTTGTTCGGACAGATAGTTCCAAATATGGCTAAGGTTATGGCTTTGTGTATTAAGTACGATTTGTTTTTAATTGAAGATGCAAGTCAGGCGCATGGAGCAAGTCAGGGTGGAAGAAAGGCAGGTAGTTGGGGTGATATTTCTTGTTTCAGCCTGTACCCTGCTAAGAATCTTGGGGCGATTGGAGATAGTGGAATTGCAATCACCACCTCGAAAGATTACTATGAAAAAATGTTATCACTTCGTAATTATGGTTCTATAAAAAAATACTATCACAATGAACTCGGAACAAACGCAAGACTTGATACAATAAACGCAGGCGTGCTTTCAGTTAAATTAAAAGCACTTGATAAGTGGAATAGTCAAAGAAATTATATCGCTAATATGTATCACGCATTACTTAGTGGTGTTGGTGATATTGTGCTTCCTAAAGTTGCCGATGGTAATTATTCGGTTTATCATTTGTTTGTGGTAAAAACAAAGTTTCGTGATGAACTACAAAATTATTTAACAGAAAAAGGAGTGCCGACAGTCATACACTACCCAATACCGATTCACTTGCAAGAATGTTATAAAGGATGTTTCACGAGGAACTATCCGATAACAGAACAACTTGCAAATGAAATTATTTCATTACCGATGCACCCTTTTTTAACATTGGACGAAGTAGGATTTATTGTAAACACAATTAAGAGTTTCTATGAAAAGAAAATCAGTTGAGTTATTAATTAAGGCGGTGCAGTTGCTTGAACCGAATATTCGTGTGTATTCGCAAGATAGTGGCGACCTCATTCTGCAAGCCGAAAATAAAGTGAATTGGTATCGGGGTACTGCAACGAAATTAAAAGAAAGAATCGCTCTTAAAAAAGAAAAGATTTTAGTTATCAATGAAATGATTGCTGGTGAAGAATATTATAGTGCATTAGAAAAGATAAATCTTAAAGACCAAGCACTTGAAGAAGAACAGTTGATAATGGATATTGAAATGGATATTGCTGCTAAAGATTTTTATTCGTCAATGTTTGTTAATCGTATTCGTTACAGCGAAGAAACACAAAAGCAAATATCTAAAGAAGCTGATTTGTTGATGGGTGATTATGTTGCTGTTGCTGAAATGACTATCAATGATGCTTCTACTTCGCAACAGTCAAAGGCAATGTTACATGGATTACTTGCTACTTGTCATAAAGGTTTTACAAATATGGCTGTAAGAAATAGTGTTTATTGTGAATTGCGTGATGCACTTTTAAATCTTGGAGTGAAATTATGAGTGAAAGGAAGTTTAAAAAACGCAATCATAACTTAGTGCGCTCACCATTATTCGATGAATACATTACGAATGAGATGGGTAAACTTGCTTACTTTGAAAAGATGAAGTTGGCAGAGGCATTAGGAAAGAAACCACGACATACTTCTGTATTAGAAACCTATACGCTTGACAGAAAGTTATTGCTTCTTACACACATGAATAAGAAGTTTTTTCTGATGATATTTGATAAAGACAGCGCAGCGAATTTCAGCGACTTTGAAAAAGTATTTCAGTATTACATAAGCGGAAAAAACAATTACGACAGCGAAGAAAAAAGACGGGAACTGAATGTGTTTTGTCTTGACCAGCGAGCAGTAGCGAAGCATTATATGGCAGGGGCTTTCAGATTTTCAGACCCTGTATATAAAACAGCCAACGATGGAACACTACATAAGTTTATGAGTAGTTTCAAGACGGCTAATGTTGCGATTTCACAAACAGAAAGAACAGAAAGAAATTTTGATGTGTATAAAATGTTTTCGAGATTATTGGTGAAAGGTTACTACCTCGACAATTATTTGAAACCGTATAAAATGGATTATGGACACTTTAAAATACTGATAAATTTATTTGTCGCAGAGAAACCGCTTAACAGAGATGAAACCATTGACACCGAAAATATTCTGAACTACTATTCACGAACAGACCCAAGTCCTCAACGACTGAACTATTTAGTGGCACACAAGTATGTGGATGAACACGAATTTGCTGATGAAGAAAATGAAAAGACAAAGAGAGTATTTACGATTAGCGCAAAAGGAATATCAACATATCTTGATGTGGTGAATACTTTATTGAAGGATGAAAGGTAAATATATTAATGTGAGAAAGCGAATTTACAAGAAGAAAGCAGAGTTAGTTTACAAGATGAGTAACGATAAAAAAACAAAAAACATTGTCGAGCAAAACACTTTTCCAATCCATAAAATCATTCCCATCAAAGGGAAAAATTAAGGACTTATTTGATGAACTAAAACTGAATGAGGGTTACACCTTACTTCAACAGATAACAACAAGTGTTGCTGAACAGAATAATATTGTGCGCTATACAGCAGATACTTATTCAAGTGAAAGTCAGTTACACGAAATTCATAAGATACGAGGCGAACTGAAACAAGTAGTTATAAAAGACTATGGATTAAGCAGAACAGGATTGTTTGGTGAAATAATAAATAATGAAAATGAAAACTTTAATGACTTTGTCAAATGGTGGTGGAATCAAGAACAGGATTACCTGTTTCAAGCAATAATAACATTACAAGAGGTTATTGAACAGCAATTGAATGTTGCACGAATGAAAATAAACAAGGGCGGTGAATTAGTTGTAAATGAAG
>Ga0315273_10003540_pt1 | contig 18843 bp, 14 predicted proteins | sample YL17G02_0_MG_FD_205753 | JGI IMG/M metagenome (GOLD analysis project Ga0315273, IMG submission 205753) | Sediment microbial communities from Yellowstone Lake, YNP, Wyoming, USA - YL17G02_0 | ecosystem: Environmental > Aquatic > Freshwater > Lake > Sediment | place: USA: Wyoming | collected...
AGACCTGTCAGGTGAGCAAAAAATTATATTTAATAACCAAATATATCTTCAAGGTTAAGATATTGAACCTTGCCGTATTTTGATAGTGTGGATTCAAACAGTTTGGTTTTATCACCCAGTACCAAAATAGTATAGTTTGAATTCTTAACATTCTGTTCCTGGAAATTTTTTACATCTGCCATGGTTAAGTTCTTAACTTTCTCATAAATATCCTGCCTGATATCGTGGTCAAGACCCAATTTTTGCGAGCTTAAATAATTCATAAGAATGCCGCCTTTGGTAATACGCTCGGTATTAATTTTCTGAATTATATTATTCTTAGCTGATTCAAATGTGAGCTCGGATTCCGGCATGTTATTAAGAAGCTCCATCATGCTTTGCATTGCTTCGGGAAGCTTATCTGCCTGCGTACCAATATACGAAAAATTAAGATGCATTTTATCTTTCCTGTTGGGAATTGAATATTGAGAAAATGCCGAGTATGCCAGCGCTTTTGATTCACGAATTTCCTGGAATACTATACCGGACATTCCGCTTCCGAAATATTCATTATACATTGAAATATATGGTATCATGTCTTTGTTAAACAGCCCCTTTGTTGATAAAAAAATTATTTCAGCCTGAACCATTCCGTCATAATTTGCAGCAAGCACCTTATTTTCATTTGCAGGCAATTCAGTGAATTTAACCGGGGCGGGGGCAGTGAGCATTTCACCCTGAGGCAAAGGACCTGCACTGCTTACTATGTTTACAACTTGCTCCATAGCTAAAGGTCCGTAATAAAGAACTTTCTGGCTGTATGAAGGAATTGATTTCAGAATCATTATCAGTTCTTCAGGTGTAACTTCCTTAAGCTCCCCTTCGGAGAGATCATATTTATACGGGCTATCAGAACCATAAATGCCGTAGCTTAACAATGCATCCCAAAGTATAGTTTCTTTATTCAGCTTGGCATCAGCCCTTGATTTCAATATTCCCAGTACCATGTTATCAAGCGCTTCTTTATCAGGCTGAAGGTCACTAAACACACCTTTTAACAGGCTCAAACCTTTTTCAAGGTTCTCGTTAAGGCCGCTTAAACTTATAACAGTCTGGTCTTCTGCCGATGATATGCTGTATGAACAGCCAATCTTGTAGAATTCTTCCTTTAACTGAGAAGCTGTATATTTTGATGTGCCTAAATAATCAAAATAGCCTGCGGCAAGCGATAGTTTTTTATTGCTGTAATCGCCGTAATCGATAACAAAATTCAGGCTGAACAATTCGTTTTCCACATTTTGTTTGTACAATACGGGAATTTTACTGTTTATGCTGCCTATAGACAGGTCATTTTTATAATCTATAAATACTGGTTTAATATTTTCACCCTTAATACCGGATACTTCTTTAACAAAATCCGACTGTTCCTGCCTGTTCACTTCAACCGGAGTTATCTGCGGTTTATCTACTTTTGTAACGTTTTTATATTCGCCTGTGCGTTTGTAAACCACAACATAGTTATCGTTGTAATTCTTTTTTGCAAAATCAATAATGTCCTGTTTAGTTATAGCGGATAACCTGTTAATCCTTGTTATGAATTTATCCCAGGGCACATCCCTGACAAATGAATTCATCATTGCGCCTCCCCTGGAGCGGTTGCTTTCAAAGCTTTTTATCTGGTCAAGCTTCATATTGTTTATGATTGCCTGAAGCATCCAGTCAGGGAAATCTCCTTTTTTTACTTTTTCAATCTGGCCGAGTATCAGGTCTTTTACTTCTTCCAGCTTTTGCCCCTCGCGCGGAGAGCCTTCAAAATAATGAACCGAATAATCCTTCATCAGTATTGTTGAAGAGGTTGAGCTCAGCACTTTCTGCTGCTGGTTAAGGTTAAGGTCAAGCAATCCGACAGAACTGTTTGATAGGATCATATCCATCATTATCATCAAATCGGCATCGGAAGAATTTATTCCGGGGAAACGGTATCCCATTGAGAGGAATTCAGCATCCTGCCCAAAAACATCTTTTTCAATATGTTTTGTAATCGGTTTTTCCTGTGCCGGTTTAAATTCAGGAACTTCTTTCCGAGGTTTTGAGCCGAAATATTTATCAATTAGCTCAATGGTTGTATCGGGGTCAAGGTCGCCGGAAAGGCAAATCGCCATATTATTCGGTACATAGTACGTATTATAATAATCTATAACTTTTTGTATTGAAGGATTTTTAAGGTGTTCAATAGTTCCTATTGTTGTCTGTGTTCCATACTGGTGAGTGGGGAAGATGTTCAGGAATAAATCCTCCCATGTTTTATTACCGTCATCATCAATACCTATATTTTTTTCCTCATACACAGCTTCAAGTTCTGTATGGAACAATCTCATAACCGGGTTCCTGTATCTTTCCGATTCGATCATCAGCCAGCGTTCAATTTCATTCGAAGGTATATCGTTAACATATACAGTCTGTTCATTTGATGTAAACGCATTTGTGCCTTTAGCGCCAATAATACTCATCATCTTATCGTATTCATTAGCAATTGCATATTTTGCTGCGATGCCCGATACACTGTCGATCTGGCGGTATATCATCTTCCGCTTCTTTTCATCTTTAGTTGCCCGGTATTTTTCATACAGCGCAATTATTTCATCAACAAGCGGTTTTTCTTTTGAATAATCTTTCGAGCCGAATTTATCCGTTCCCTTAAACAGCATATGTTCAAGGTAATGAGCAAGCCCGGTTGCATCAGCGGGGTCATTTTTGCTGCCTGCTTTTACTGCAATATAGGTCTGGATCCTTGGTTCATTTTTATATACAGTTAAGTAGACTGTCAAACCGTTATCAAGCCTGAATATCCTTGCTTTGAGTGGATCATTATCAGCTGTATAATAAGTATATTTGCCGCTTGTTTGCTGCTGAAGCTGACTATAAGCCTGGAATAAAAATCCAAGTAAAAATAAGACAAAAAGAGCCTTTAAAGAAATATTCTTCATTAATTATATTTATTATTTTTCAAATTTCTTTTACAATCCGGGGAGGGCTTAAGTAAAATCAAAGTGACGGTTCCGGATAAAACCACCACTTTTACAAAGATACAACTCATTTTATGGTTCTTCAAACCAATTTATCAAAATATCCTTTTTGTTGTATCAGCCCAGGTTAGGAAATTTATATTTTCAATGCCGTTATAATTTTGTATTGTAACAGTGGTTGGATTTTCAGGACATGTTGAAAACGGCACGTGCAATGTATCACAGCCGTAAATTCCCATTATTGTATTTGTAAGCTGTCCGGGTTCAGCAATACCAACTGCTATTTTATAAGCAGTGTTTTGAAGATGAAGAATTGTGTAATCCGCATAATATGTATTACCGGAATGAACTATGTTAAGAGTGTCTATTTCAACCGGGCCTGTAATAATAGGGGGCCATGAAATATAAGCCCCTGCAACATAGTACAAGGGAAGTGATACAAAATTTGTATCAACAAACGTAATCCTGCCGCTGATAGATTGAGGTATCGGGCCGCTGAGGGTAGTGAAATTGAAAGGAACAGACCAATCGCTTGTGCTTAAGCCGTTAGAGTTTGATGCGTTAACCCTCCAGAAATACTGTGTTCCGGTTATTAATATGCTTGGCGGGCATTGCAGTTCAGTAGCTGTAATTCTGTTTGTATCAAGAAGTATTGTATTAAATGAAGATGAACTTGAAACCTGCAGCCTGTAAAATTCCGCTGTTTGAGATTCATTCCAGTCGAAAAACGGCATGAATGGCACGTTATTTGCTCCATTTGCAGGCAATACTAAGATTGGTGCAGGCGGGGCATTAAGTATAACCCAGAAGCGCCATATAGAAGACCAGTTTGAATTTCCGCCGCCATTAAGATTAGCTATAACTCTCCAGTAATAATAGATACCGGTTATAAGCCTGCCGCTAGGTATATTTAAACCAGATGTGTTCAGGGTTGAATCCATTACTGTAAACCCGTTGAAATTTGCATCAAGTGAAATCTGTACCCGGTATGAAGCTGTATTTTCAAAATCCTGCCAGTCCAGCAAAGGAGTAAATTCTCTTACTGCCGCCCCGTTAGCCGGCGAAACTAATAGAGGAGCATTAGTATTCGGGTTATTTGGCGGTATTACAGGATCAACGTTATTTTCATCCTTACAAGAGGAAATTATTAAAACGACTAAAATAAATGCTGCTATTTTAAACGGGTTTTTCATAGGTTAAGACTCCATAATTTTATGAATAGAAAAATAGTAACTATCGGCTGCTGCTGAAAGGGGAACATTCACTGTACCCTTAATGTTAATAGAATTTCCTTCAACAACACCAACCGGCTCATATAAAATATTATGTTTCCGGCAAATATCTATAACAGCGTTTTCGTTTAATTTGTTCAGCGATATTACAATAATATTTTGAGATTCCCTGAACAGTGTATAATCTTTCCTGCCTGTAAAATTGAGCTCAATTGTACATCCAATATTGCTTTTCCTGTTCATTAAGCAGCATTCCGCAATAGCAACAGCAGCACCGCCATCGGAAACATCATGGGCGGAATTTATAAGGCTTTTTTGTGAAAGCTCAACTACAGTATTTATTAAATTCTTTTCAGATTCAAGATTAATATCCGGCGCATCTCCTGCAACTATATTGTGAATAACTTTTATATATTCACTGCCTCCAAGCCCGTCAAATTCATTTTCGTTCATTATACCGATTACTGCAATAATATCACCCTCGTTTTTAAAATAAGACGTTGTCATTTTGCTGATATCTTCGATTAAGCCAACCATGCCAATTGTCGGAGTTGGGAAAACAACATAATCAGGGGATTCATTGTAAAAGCTCACATTGCCGCCTGTAACAGGTGTTTCAAGATACCGGCATGCATCGCCCATACCGCGTAATGCTTCCTTGAATGTATAATAAACCTCCGGTTTGTATGGGTTGCCAAAGTTCAGGCAGTTTGTAATTCCCAGCGGAATAGCGCCTGTGCATGCAACGTTCCTTGCGGATTCACAAACGGCTATCAGCCCGCCTTTGTACGGATTCAAATATACATACCTGCCATTGCAATCGGTCTTCATTGAAAGTGCCTTATCTGTTCCTTTAATGCGTATTACCGATGCGTCGCATCCGGGCATCAGAATTGTATTTGTTCTTACCTGGGTATCGTACTGTTCATACACCCAGTTCTTGTTTGCAATGTTAGGTGATGAAAGAAGCTTTAACAGTACTTCATTCAAGTCAGCCGGTTCAGGCAATGTTGAAAAATCGAATGACTGGACTTCTTTCAAATAAGCCGGTTCTTTAGCCTCGCGAACATATACGGGAGCTTCTCCGCCAAGCACCAGCGAGTTTGCAGGAATATCAGCTTCAAGCTTACCTTTATAATATATCTTAACATTTTTATCCGAAGTTACCGTTCCTATCTGTACGCAATTCAGGTCCCATTTTTCAAATATTTCCTTTGCAATACTTTCTTTTCCCTTTTCAATAACAACAAGCATTCTTTCCTGTGATTCCGATAACATAATTTCATAGGCAGTCATATTTTCTTCACGGACGGGAACGAGGTCAAGATTAATTTCCATTCCGGAATTTCCCTTTGCGCTCATTTCGCTGGTTGAGCATGTTATTCCTGCGGCTCCCATATCCTGCATGCCAATCACTGTACCGCTTTTAATCAGTTCTAGTGATGCCTCAAGGAGCAGCTTTTCTGTAAACGGGTCGCCAACCTGAACCGAAGGGCGTTTAGATTCGGATTTTTCAGAAATCTCCTCCGATGCAAATGTTGCACCGTGAATTCCATCCCTGCCGGTTGATGAACCAACAAGAAATACAGGATTTCCTTCACCTTTGGCAATTGCGCTTGCAACTTCGCCGTGTTTTACAATTCCTACTGCCATTGCGTTTACAAGGGGATTATCTGTATATGATTCATCAAAATAAATTTCACCGCTGATTGTCGGCACACCAAAACAGTTGCCATAATCGCCTATGCCTTTAACTACATTTTTGAAAAGGTATTTGGTTCTTGCTGTTCCATTTTTGGACAAAGGGTCATGACCACTTGTTTCTTCAATTCTTCCAAATCTTAATGAATTCAATGCTGCAATGGGGCGGGCGCCCATTGTGAAAATATCTCTTAATATGCCGCCGATACCTGTTGCTGCACCCTGATACGGCTCAACTGCAGAGGGATGGTTGTGAGACTCAATTTTAAATGCTACTGCAAGTCCATCACCAATATCGACAAGCCCCGCATTTTCTTCTCCTGCTTCAACCAAAAGTCTGCCGCCCGAACGTGGTAATTTCTTCAGCTCAAGTATTGAGTTCTTGTATGAACAGTGTTCGCTCCACATAACTGAATATATGCCAAGCTCTGTATAGGTTGGAGTTCTTCCTCCGAGGAATTCTAAAATTTTATTATACTCTTCTTCAAGTAAGCCAAGCTCTTTGGCCAATTCAAGATTTACAATGGGGTCATGCATTATTTTCTCTTCCGGCAGTATTGTATTTATTAGTTAACTATTATTTTAAAATACTGGTCTGAATTCAGATGTGATACTGCTGATATATATGTACCTGGCTTCAAAATGGAGTAAATTTCAAAATGCACTTCATAAATCCCTTTCGAAAACCTGCCGTCAACAAGATTGATTATCTTATTCCCGTTATTATCAAAAACTGTGATTATAAAATCGGATAATTCATTCAGCGAGTAACTGTAGTGTGTAAGTGCAGGGTTAATTGAATCGGCACTTTTGTTTTTGTCTATTGATTCCCATCTTCTTTTATCGGACTTTGTTGTGATAATAGATACCGAATCACCTGTTGCCATAACTATTAGTTTGGTATTATATATTATTATAGAATCATAGGTTTGTGATGGTGAGCTTTTTACAGAAATTTCTCTATCGATACTGATTGCAGATACTTCTATCTTATCTTTTCCGCCGCAGCTGTAAAAAGAAAAAAGTACTAGAAATATTAATAGGCTGATCTTCATGAATTGTTATAAAATTCAAAAACAAAGATAAAAAAATCAGTAAAGATTAATAATCCAAGAATTTACGCATAATACTGTAAAGGATTACCTAAATCATTGATTTGTATCGCTTAAACTTCCGAAGTTTGGGGCTTATAATACTTTTCATAATACAAGCTCGTGCCTGCGACAACCAGTATTGGTTTCATAAAAACATTAATTACAGGCAAAAACATAAATAAAAATGAAATGCAGCCAAATCCGTAAGTTATCATTTTACCGCTGGAGGTTACTTTCAGTTTTTCTCTGAATGTTGCAAGCTTGCGTGTTAGTGGATAATCAAGGAAATCAAGCGCATTATAGTAAAATGAAAATATCAATCCGAGAACTATTGAAAGGATATTGCCGGCAATAGGAATTAAACCCAGCAGGAATAAAATAAACAAAACACCAAGATAAAAAATAATTTTCTGTGTCTCGCCCATTATACTTACATATGCGTCCTGCCAGAAACCGAGCTTTTGATGTACTGCATCTTTAGTAACAATTTCTTCCACACGCTGCGATATTTCCTCGTTAAAAGGAGCAGTTACAAGCCCGCCGAAAACAATAAATAGTAAATAACATATGAAGAGGATAATTATGACAGAAAGTATTATTAGAATAATATGCAAAAACTGCAGCCACAAAGATACATTTTCTCCGCCTTGGCCGGTGATGATTTCTATCAGCCCGAGCAGGCGGTTAAAGCCTAAAATAAAAACACTCCCATAAATAATTAAATTAATTATCATGGGAGTGATAGAATATTTAATTAGAACCTTATGCGAAAAGAAGAACTTTAAGCTCTTAAAAGGATAAGTTAATCCAAAAAAAAATTCTTCATTATTTTATCTTTTTGAAAAGACCTGTTAAGTCCAGCTTTTCCCAGGTGAATTCTTTTTCATTTCTTCCAAAGTGGCCATAAGAAGCAGTCTTCTGGTAGATGGGCCTTCTTAAGTTAAGCCTGTTGATAATTCCCTTAGGGGTCAGGTCAATGTTCTTCTTAATAAAAGCGGCAATCTTTTCATCGGATATTTTTCCTGTTCCGTATGTATCAACAAATATTGAAACAGGCTGAGCAACACCGATTGCATATGATAGCTGTAACATGCATTCGCTTGCAATCTTGGCGGCTACAATGTTCTTTGCAATATGCCTTGCAGCGTAAGCAGCGCTTCTATCAACCTTTGATGGGTCTTTGCCAGAAAATGCGCCGCCGCCATGGGGTGCTTTTCCGCCGTAAGTATCCACTATTATTTTTCTGCCCGTTAATCCTGTATCCCCGTGGGGTCCGCCAATTTCGAACCTGCCTGTGGGGTTAACGTATATTTTTGTGTTTTTATCTATCAGGTGTGCCGGAATTACTCTTTTAATTATATTCTTAATTACATCAATTCTGATCTTTGCCTGTGTAACATGGGGGTCATGCTGGGTTGAAATTACCACTGCATCAACTCTTACGGGTTTTCTTTTATCGTTATATTCAATTGTAACCTGTGATTTTGCATCAGGCCTTAAATAAGGCATTAATTTCAGGTTGCGCTTTCGTATATCGGCTAGCTTTTTTACCAGCTTATGGGCATACATTAATGACATCGGCATATATTCTTTTGTTTCATTTGAAGCATAACCGAACATCATTCCCTGGTCTCCTGCTCCGCCTGTATCAACACCCATAGCAATATCGGGTGACTGTTTGTTAATGGCTGACATAACGTTTATCGAGTGGAAATCGAACCTATAATCACCTTTTATATATCCTATATCCTTTACAACCTGCCTTACGAGCTTCTGAATATCCACGTAATGTGTTGTTGTAATTTCGCCGCCGACAAGAACGAGCCCCGTAGCGCAGAAAGTTTCGCATGCTACCCTGGCATACTTATCGTGTTTTAAGATATCATCAAGAACCGCATCAGATATCTGGTCGCAGATTTTATCCGGATGTCCTTCACTTACAGACTCCGATGTGAAAAAATAAGACATTTATTTCTCCTGAATATTAATATTAATTTATTGAATTTATTTTAAAGTTTCAATTACAAGTTCTGCAAAATCTTTCACTTTTACCTCTTCGTCTTTGCCTTTTTCCTTAACTCCATCGGTCATCATTGTCATGCAGAAAGGACATGCTGTTGAAATAATATCAGGGTTTACCGATAATGCTTCTTCAGTTCTTTCAATATTCACTTTCTTGCCAATCTTTTCTTCCAGCCACATTCTTCCGCCCCCGGCGCCGCAGCATAAACCGCGGTCATGTGAACGCTTCATTTCAGCAAGGTCACCGTTATTTACCTGTTTAATAATATCCCTTGGCTCATAATATATATTATTATACCTGCCAAGGTAGCATGAGTCATGATAAGTAATTTTATTATTAAGCTTTTTTGAATCATCAATCTCAATTATTTTGCTATCAATGAGCTCTGAAATAAATTCCGAATGATGAACAACATTATAATCCGCTCCGAATGCCTTATATTCATTGCCGATAGTCTGCAGGCAATGCGGGCAGCTAACCAGGATCTTTTTGAACTTATATTTCTTTAAAGTTTCAACATTTTCTTTAATTAGCGTTTGAGCAAGAAATTCATTTCCAAGCCTGCGTGCAGAATCACCGTTGCATTTTTCTTCAGTCCCAAGCACGGCATAGCTTATCCCCGATTTATTGAGTATCTGAGCTACTGAACGGGAAACATTCTGATATCTTGCATCAAAAGAACCGGCGCAACCAACCCAGTATAATACATCAAACTCATTTTTTTCGGCAGCTACAGTGACTTCAATTCCTTCAACCCATTTTAGCCTGTCTGATTGCGGGAATGCCCATGGAGCGCCGTTATTTTCCATATTGCCGAACACTGTCATAAGCTCTTCGGGGAAACGCGATTCACTTTGTACAAGGTGGCGGCGCATATCAACAATCGGGTTTACATGCTCAATATTGACAGGGCATTCATTTACACATGCCATGCATGATGTGCAAGCCCAGAGCTCTTCATCGGTTATATATGCTTCCGAGACAAGTTTTTTATTTTCTATTTCGGCAGGTATTTCTTTTTTATCAACAATATACGGCGCTTTTTCAATTACCCTCTCACGGATATTCATTATTATCTTTCTCGGTGAAAGGGCTTTGCCTGTCAGGTTTGCAGGGCAGACGGATGTACACCTTCCGCACTCAGTACATGCATAACCATCAAACATTTCCTTCCATGTAAGCTGCTCGATATCTCCTGCGCCAAGGAATACATTTTCCTTTTCAAAATCAATCTCATCAGTATCAAGTGTCTGCGGCCCGGTTTTGGAAAGGAATACATTAGGCAGGGAAGTTATTATATGAAAATGCTTTGAATAAGGCAGATAGTTCATAAATGTGAGCACTATAACAAGATGCGTCCACCAGAATAAATTATGCACAAGTGGCGCTGAACCTGCACTGAAAATATCTGTTATGGCAGTAGAAATAAAATGAGCTTTATAGTATACGTTATTTTCAGGGTGGAGAATAATCTTAGTAATGTTTACTCCAAACATTGTAATCATCACACCTAATATCATCAGAAGGATGAGTGTTGCTTCAGTATTGGTATGGCCATCACCCTTTAAACGTTTCGGGTGGATTAAATGCCTTCTTACAAGTGCGTAAATTACTGCAATAATAACAAGTGAACCGAACAAATCCTGCGAAGCAAAAAGGACCGAGGATACCGGCCCCCCGAGTATTGAAAACGAAAACCCGGAGTAAAATCCCTGGATAACGGCTTCAGTAACCGCCGAGAGCAGAACGACAAATCCCCAGAAAATAAAAGCATGCATTAAGCCGCTTGATGGATCACGGAGTATTTTAGATTGTGCCAGCCCAATGCCGATTACTTTCTTTATCCGTAGGGAAATATCGCCCGATCGGTCTTCAGGCCTTCCGACCAATAATAATGATCTTTTGCGGGCCAGGCTTTTAAAAAACAGAATCAGCGCTGCGGCAAAAACCAGTATAAAGACTGCGTTTTGTAGATGCATTTACAAAATTATTGAAAAAAGAGACAATTATAAAGCCATATTATCTGAAATTTAATAATTTTTCCCGAATTTGAGGTATTGTTGCGTATAGTTTGGTAAAGTATTTTGGTTACTGAAATAAATCTTGTTCTTATGCTTTTAATAGATTATTTTGACACTTTAAGGGTGAATTATGAAGATAAATTTTAAAAAACTGATATGTGTTCTCCCCGCGTTGTTTTTATTATGGGGATGCAACTCAACTACATACGATATTGTAGAAATTGAGGAAAAGGTAGATATCAGCAAAACAAATACCCAGGACACAAGTTTGTTTTCACAAAATAATAACGAGATAAAAGAAGACTTAAATATAGATTCAAAAAAACCGGAAAATAAGTTGGACGATAAACAGGTAGTTTCCCGCGAATATGCAATTCAAATTGGTGCTTTCATAAATGAGGGTAATGCTTCAAGTTTCACTGAATATGCTAAACATGTTATTGATCAATCGGTTTATTACAAAAAATATGAGGAGATGTTTAAGGTAAGAACAGGCAATTTTAATGACATGCAGGACGCATTAAATTACCTGCAAAAAATCAGGAATTTAGGATATTCAGATTCATTTTTAGTAGTACTAACTTACTTCCAAGCTCAAGATAAATAGGTATTAATATACTTGAAATTATATACATTTATAAATATATTTATTGCAACGATAGTGTGATTTAAAGATTTATAAACAGTAGGGGATTCAGGATATGAATAAGAAATCTACTGCATTAGCGTTTTTGATAGCAGTTTTAATATTATTATATGGTTGCGGAGGTTCAGGCCAGTATAAAATTGAAAAAGGTAACTACTCGGACACTACTTATAAATCAACAGGAGCAGTATTAAAAGGTACTTACAAGGTAAGAACTGCACCCGATTTTACGTTACAGTTTTCCGGAGGTTTAAATCTGGGGATGGCAGAGCTTTCATCTAACTACCAGAATATATTTGATGCTCAGCAATTTGTGAACGGTGAAAATTTCGGAGTAAAAACCGGTTTTGGATTTATGTTAACCGGAAAAGTACCTCTTCACGCAGCCGGAAATATCAGACTAAATATTACTACTACATATAACCGTTTCCAAAGTGACATGTTTACTAAAACTTCCCCGTTCGGCAGGGTCAGCTATAATGTTTTTGCATTTGGTCTTGGTATTGAAAATTCATTTAGCCCCAGTTTTAAATTAAAGCCATTTATTGCCGTTGAAATTCAGGGTAATTTTATTTCCGGCAAGGCCGATATAATTGATGAGGCTGCAAATTCCACAAGAAATGTTAAGATAAAAAATTCATTCCGAATTGGTTATATGGTATATTCAGGACTCGAATATATGCTTTCTAACAGGTTTGGAATTAATTTTGGATTAAAACTTACAAATGCTAACCAGGTTTTAAAGCAATCATCTATAGATAGCGACCCGAATGAAGTATCTATAAGGGATAAAAAAGTAGATGACCCTCTTGATTTTGCCGGTTTCAAAAACTTTACATTCACATCTTTTTTCATAGGTTTTAATATTTATTTCGGTGTAAAAGATGTTTTATTCAAATTTTAAAGCTTTATAAATGAAAAAACAACCAGTTTTTATTATAATGAAGTTACCAATTCTGCTGATTATTATTTTATTTGCGGAAATATCGTATAGCCAAACAGTAACTCACAGGTATATGATAGTTAGAACCTTGCCATTATATACTTTACAGGTTAATTTAAATTATAACCAGTCTGTTTTAGAACTTGCAGGTACTTATAATGACGATGTGCACTCTGTACAAATTTATGAGGGCACAACATTCGGTACTGATAAAGGATTTGGCGGCAATATTGTATCAAAGATTAACCTTGATAGAAGAGGGCAGATTAGGTTTACCCAAACAGTTGCATTTAACAGAATTCTTTCTTATACATTTGGCAAAAAAGCAACTCTTGCCGATCAAGGTCATGCTAATTATAATGCATTTACCGGAGCTTTGGGACTGGAGTATAATTTCACACCATCGCACAGGTTTAAGATTTATATCGGTGCAGATATCAATGCGAGCATTATAAATGGTGAAACTCGAATCTGGTTTTACGGAATTGAAGGTCAATTGGGTGATTCTACAGCAGATTATAACATTAAAAACACTTTCAGAATGGGTTTCGGAGTTGATTTCGGTTCGGAATTTCTATTAAACAGTGATATTGGCATTCATGTGGCGGTAAAGTTTCTTGATTTAAATGTATTTTTAAGAAAATCTGAGGGAACTAACGACGATGCAGAATTCAAACTCAGGGACGCGGATTCACCTGGATTGAGATTTGCCGGCAACAAAAGTTTTGCTTTTTACAGTATAATTGCAGGAGCAAGTTTCTACTTTGGTATTGGTGAAAAAAGATATAAACTAAAATAAGTTTTTCTTGTTTAATTCTATCAGTGGTTAGCTGAATACATGATTATTACTAACCTTTTTTATTTGCTTCATCACCTATTTTTTCGGTATCTTTCCGCTAATCTCCTTTATAATAATAAGATACATAAGTTTATTAAATCAGTGGATTAGGGTTTTTTTATACAAGTATTGTTTCTATTAAGATTATATACTATATTATTTCAAGCATTTTTATGAAAGTGCAATTTTTTAATATTATTAAGCTTTTATTTTTGTTTGTCGGGTTATGGCTGATTGGCTGCAGCTCGGGCGAATATGATATTGAAGAATATAAAGTAAACTACACGGAAAAGACGGTTAAGGCAGATACTATTAAAAAAATAGTTTATGATGATGATAAAATAATAGATAATAAAAAGGATTCATATACTTATATTATACAGGTCGGCGCTTTTATTGTAAAAACAAATTTTGAAAGGTTTTACGAAAGAGCCAAAATAGTCCTGGGGCCTGATGTTTATTATGAACTGCAGAATGACTTGTACAAGATAAGAATAGGTAAGTTTAACGTAAGAGCTGAGGCAATACTGCAACTGGATAAGATTAAAGGACAGGGCTATATTGATGCATTTATTTTAACCAGAAAAAATTAATAAAAGAATTTGAACCGGGCAGGTAAATCTTCAATAATATTTGCTGTATTTCTTCAAATTGCATTCTTGTTTTGTATTATGCAGGTTTTTGCACAGGATAAACCATCCAATTCTTTTAACAAAAAAGATACGGTATACACTTCCGTTGCCGATTCCAAAATTATTAATATGTTGAAAAAGGGCAAGGCTCCGCGTGTTACTCTTGCTCTGAATTTTTATTATCATATCGGCCATCTTGATCTTGCTGCCAACGAGAATACAAGCTTCCACAGGGATGATTTTATAGACGGCAGCAACTTTGGAACAAGGTATGGTTTTGGCGGCTCGCTTACGGGTAAGTTTGCCCTGCATAAGGAAGGCAGCATACGTCTGAACGTTACAGCTTCTTATAACCGTTTTTTGAGTAATTTTGTTATATCAGAATCGCCGGAAGGCAAAGTAAGTTATAATATAATCGGTGGTGCACTTGGCTTTGAAAATAACTTTAATCCAAATAAAAAATTAAAGCCATACATTGGTGCCGATTTTGTTGTGAGCCTGATAAATGGAAAAGCAACTTTAAAAACCGATTCAACCGATTTCAATTTAACAATTAAAAATTCCGTCAGGTTTGGTGTTGCCGTTAATTTTGGGTTTGAGTATGCCTTCAATAATTATGTTGGTATAAACCTGGGGTATAAGCTTACCTATGCAAATCTTTTTGGCAGAGAATCAAAAGCTTCAACCAGCATTTATGAAACGTACCTTAACGATGAAAAGGTAACTACTGGCAACTCCATCCCGTTTGCGGGCTGGAAACAGTTTTTATACAGTTCATTTACAGCCGGCATTAATTTTTATTTCGGGATGAAGAATAAAAAATAGTATGGGTAATAACTTCATTAAAATATTTATGCTTGTATTATTAACAAATTTTGGCATAAATAATATTTATGCCCAACGGGAAGAAATTACCATTAAATATGATACTGTTACCGTTCCCAAAACCCGAACATTAAGGCTTGCAAAAGTAAGATCTGTTCCTAAATTTATTCTTCATTTTAATGCATCGTATAACAGCGGCGCAATGGAGCTTACCAGCCATAATGGCGGTTTCTACAGGGAAGATTTTCTTTCCGGTAAAAACTTTAGTGTAAGGCACGGGTTTGGAGCAAACCTTATAGGTAAGCTTCCCCTGAACAAAAAAGGGAATTTCTGGCTGGATATTATTGCAGGGTTTGACCGCTTCCAAAGTAATTTATTTGTTGTAAATACCAAAGAAGGCAAGGTATCTTACAATTCAATTAACGGAGGCGTAGGTGTGGAATATAATTTTACCCCAACACATAAAGTAAAATATTATTTCGGCTTAAACCCTCTGTTCAGCGTTATTTCAGGTAAGGCTTCGCTCATTAACCCCGATAATAACCAGATAGATATTAATATCAAATCAAGCCTGCGCATAGGATATTCGGCATTTTTCGGCCTTGAATATGCTTTCGAGAAGAATTTCGGACTTAATCTTGGATTGAAATTTACACATGCAAACCTGTTTTTGAAAAAAAGCGAAGAAGCCGTACAGGAATCAGAAGCTTCATCAAATGTCGGTTTGAACGATGATGCAGTGACCGAGGAATCAGGGATACAGTTTGCAGGCTGGAAACAGTTTGCATATTTCTCCGGCTCGGTTGGATTTAGCTATTTCTTCAGTGTAAAAGAACGCAAGTATAAGCTTCCGTAAAATAGTTATTAAAGTTTTTAAAGTAGAAACAAAAAGGCAGGAAAAAACTCCTGCCTTTGTTATTTTATTATATAATTCTTTTTTTCGCCTTCCCTTTGTGGAGGTTGGGAGGGGGTTAATTTCTTCCTCATATTACGCATTCCCGCCTTCGCGGGAATTCTGCGTAAGATTAATTACCTCTTCTTAAACTTCTTTGTGAAAATATAGGACATGGCTTCTTCAAGAGTTTCGACAGAAACAATCTTTAGCCCTTTCTTTATAATTTCGGGAATTTCCTTCAAATCCTTAACATTATCCTTCGGAATTATAACAGTCTTAATCCCGCTGCGCTGGGCTGCAAGCAGTTTTTCGTTCAATCCTCCTATGGGGAGAACTTCACCGCGCAGTGTTATTTCGCCTGTCATTGCAACATCAGAGCGGGTAGGGTTGCCTGTTAATGCCGATATCATTGCAATTGCAAGCGTAATGCCTGCCGATGGCCCGTCCTTGGGTATAGCGCCTTCGGGTATGTGAATGTGAATTTCTTTATTATTGTAAAATGAGTTTGATAAACCAAACTTGCCGGAATGTGAACGGATAAATGAAAGCGCCGCAGATGCAGATTCCTTCATAACGTCACCAAGCTGCCCGGTTAAAGTAAGCTTTTTATTTCCGGGCATAACGCTGACTTCTATATTAAGTATATCGCCGCCCATCGAGGTCCATGCAAGTCCCGTAACAGAGCCGACCTTATCGCCCTTCTGAGCTTTCTTTTCCTTGAACTTCGGAACACCCAGGTATTTTTCAATTATATCGCCATCAACAGTTAATGCTATATTCTTCTTTGATTTTGCGCCGTTGGTTTTAACACGGGTTAATACAACGTCTTTAGTTATCTTTCGCATCAGTGAAGCAATTTCGCGCTCAAGGTTTCTTACGCCTGCTTCGCGTGTGTATTCATTAATTATCTTATGCACACCTTCATCGGGAATTACAACATCATTATTATCCAATCCGTGTTCCTTCAGCAGCTTTGGCATGATATGGCGTTTTGCGATCTCCATCTTTTCATGGTCAAGGTATCCGAGCATCTGGATAGTTTCCATCCTGTCCTGAAGCGGCAGGGGAATAGCATACTGTACGTTAGCAGTGGTAATGAACAGCACCTTAGAGAGGTCGTAATCGACATCAAGATAGTGGTCATTAAAAGTATTGTTCTGCTCGGGGTCTAGTGCTTCAAGCAGTGCGCTTGCCGGGTCACCGCGGAAATCCATTCCCATCTTATCAATTTCATCCATTAGGATAACCGGATTGCTGGTTCCCGCCTTGCGCATCGATTGTATTATCTTGCCGGGCATAGAGCCAATATATGTTCTTCTGTGCCCGCGGATCTCTGCTTCATCACGTACTCCGCCAAGAGAGATCCTGACAAACTTCCTGCTCAACGCCCGGGCAATCGACTTTCCAAGTGAGGTTTTACCAACACCGGGAGGCCCGACAAGGCATAGTATCTGCGCCCTTGCTTTAAGGTCTTTAACCTCTTTTCCTTTGCGTTTCTTTAAGTTCTCTATATTATTAAGTATAGCTATATGCTCCAGTACACGCTCTTTCGGTTTTTCAAGCCCGAAGTGGTCCTCATCAAGTATTTCTTTGGCATGCTTAATATCAAGGTTATCCTTGGTAAAAACACTCCACGGCACGCTGACCATCCAATCAAGGTAGTTCCTTGAAACCGTTGCCTCTGGTGACATCGGGGGAATTTTCTTCATCTTGCCAAATTCCTCCATTGCCTTTTCCTTTACATCTTTCGGCATTTTCGATTTCTGTATCGCATCTTTCAGCTTTATGAAATCCGGGTCAGTCTCTTCTTCATCATTCAGCTCTTCCTGCAGTATTTTTATCTGTTCCTGCACAATAAACCTGCGCTGGTTCTTCTGCATGCTCTGGCTTATTTTCGATTCTATATCCTTTTCAACTTTGAATATCTCTATTTCAGAGCTGAGAATATTTATCAGCTCGTAAAACTGGTCATGAAGATCATCAAGCTCAAGCAGGCGCTGTTTGCGTGATATAGATACAAGTATTGTAGATGCAATGTAATACAGCCTTTTATCGGGTTCCTTGATGTTTTCATACGCCATAAGTGATTCCTGCGCGATGTTGCGGTTGTTTGCAACATATTCCCGGAAAAGCTTAGCCGCCTGCCGCATTACTGCCGATAGCTCAATAGATTCCTCAATTTTCGGGAAACGGTTTTCAATTTCGGCTTCCATAAAAACATTCTGGGTAATCTTGTTTATCTTTGCCTGCGAAATGCCATCTATTAATACTTTAATAAGATTATTAGGCAGCTTAATGACCTGTATAATCCTTGCAACCGTGCCATAGTCATAAAGCCCATCCGGAGCGGGGTCTTCTACCTTCGGATCTCGCTGGGTGACTAAAAGTACGTATTTTTCGCGTTCAAGCGCATAATTTATAGCATTTATTGTCGATTCCCTGCCTGCAAGCACCGGGTACATCATATAGGGAAATATGACAATATCCCGCAGTGGCACTACGGGCAATACAGTAGGAAGCTGTTCTTTTGGATCGCTTCCATTTACTGTGGATTCGGAATTTAAGAGTTTTTCTTCCATATAATACAAAATTAACCTTAGTTATCAGAATATTCAATTCAATCAAAAATCCATAACAAAAAGTTCCATTTTTGAAATTCATTTGGTATTTTTGGGGTTTATATAATTGTATACTAATTTTGACCCCTTGTACTTGGGGGAAGATCTCAAAGATTAATCAATATTTTTCAAGACCTTTTGCTCAGGGTTTTAGATAGTGCAATATATATATAGTATATTTCCTTCATTGTAAATTCTATTTATAAGACTTAATTTATTTCAATGAAATTCAATAAAAACGTGAAAAGAATCCTATATTTAATATTTCTGGGCGCATTTTTGTTCCAGGCATGCCAGACTTTCCGTTATAAAACCTATGACCCCGAGGCAAATAAGGATATTGAAGATCCGGAACCGGATTACAGCGTTA
>Ga0315273_10003541_pt1 | contig 18841 bp, 25 predicted proteins | sample YL17G02_0_MG_FD_205753 | JGI IMG/M metagenome (GOLD analysis project Ga0315273, IMG submission 205753) | Sediment microbial communities from Yellowstone Lake, YNP, Wyoming, USA - YL17G02_0 | ecosystem: Environmental > Aquatic > Freshwater > Lake > Sediment | place: USA: Wyoming | collected...
TTCAAAAACACAAGATTTATAAAACATAGTGCCTAATCTGATTCTTTATGGGTTTTATCCGCGCAAAAACAATCAAAGGAAAAGAATACGGCTATCTAGTCCACAATACATGGACCGCAACAGGACCAAGACAAAACGTAAAAGGATACCTTGGAAGAATAATACGGCCGCAAAAACAAAAAGAAGGAATAACTGACATAAGCAAACTGGAATACATCGAGGCGTTATTCACACTGATAAAACAAGAACTGGACAACCACGGCTTTGACGCGATGCTCACAAAAGACCAGACAAAAATAGACCTAGAGAACAGAAGAATAATAAACAGAAACAAAAACATAATAGTGGGAATGAACGAAGGATACCTGTGCACATACACACTAAACAAGCTAATGATACTAACTCCCAACGGATACGAAGAACAAGCAGGACTCCAGCTCGCAACAGCGCTTGTCGAAGCAGGACTGAAACTAAACAAAGAAACGTTTGTCCAGCTATTTGAAAAAGTATATAAATCCGATAAAAATAACGATGATAAAAATGAATGAAGTCCCAAAACACATAGGCATAATCCTAGACGGAAACAGAAGGTTTGCAAAAAAACTAATGCTCAAACCCTGGAAAGGCCACGAATGGGGCATGGAAAAAGTAAAAAAAGTACTAGAATGGTGCAAGGAAACAGGAGTTCCAGAACTAACACTATACGCCTTCTCTATACAAAACTTCCAAAGGCCTAAAGACGAATTTGAATACTTAATGAAACTATTCGCAGACGCGTTCAAAGAACTGATGACCGACGCGAACAAGAAAAAACTAGAAGAAATACAGGTAAGATTCATAGGCAGAACATGGATGTTCCCACAAGAAGTACAGGATGAAATGAAAAAGCTCACTGAAATGACTGCGGACAATACACCATATAAGATAAACTTTGCAATGGCATACGGAGGAAGAGAAGAAGTCATAGACGCTGTCAAGAAAATCGCAGATGCAGTACAGAAAGGCAAAATGGACATTAATGCCATAAATGAACAAACTTTTGCAGAAAACCTGTACCTGAACTCAGAACCAGAAATAATAATAAGAACAGGAGGAGACCACAGAACATCAAATTTCTTAATATGGCAGAGCCACTACTCAGAATGGTTCTTTTTAGAGAAGACATGGCCAGAATTCGAAAAAGAAGACCTGATACAGGTAATAAACGAGTTCAAAACAAGAGAGAGAAGGTTTGGGAAGTAAAAAACTAATAATAAAACGAATTTCTGTCATTAGCTAAATAACGCAAAAACTCGCCAAGCAAACTAATATGCTGCGGGTCAGGACTGAAATCATCACTAAACCAGTCATCAAGAGAAACCAAAATACCCTTAATCAATCCGGCAGAACTGATATCTTTGCTTCCTGCAAACCTAACAAAAGCCTTTTTTGCAGACTGAACCTGATCAGCAGTAAAACCGCGATCTAATAAATTAATCATCTCTTTCTCAGAATGCGGAGAAACAATCAGTTCTTTAATTCCAGCAAGCAAAGGAATGACATATTTATTAGACAGCAAAACAAAAGGATGGGTGTTATACAAACAACCCTGTTCTATATAGAACTCACGCGCCACACTCAGCAGATTTGCGGCATTCTGGGGAGTACAATCCGGCGGCAGACCAATAGGCCGAGCCTTTTGAGTAGCCTCAACAAATGCTGTTTCAGCAATGCTATCAACACTATCGTCATTCACTCTGTCTTCACCTTAGATAATAAAACAAATAAAAAATAGATTATTTATAAAGATTGCGACAAAAAACAATGACAAACAATAACCTTTATAAACAATCAAGGATTTCCAAAAGCATACACCCGTAAACTACTCACTTGAGCAGGAGGGCTGAGATGCAAAAAGAAACAATAAAAAAAGCAATAGAAGACATAAAGAAAACTTCTGAAAAAAGAAATTTTACTCAGACCTATGACCTAATCATAAACCTAAAAGACCTGGACTTAAAGAAACCAGAACACCAGGTTGATATCTTCACACAATTACCACACATTAGAACAAAGAAAACAAGAATATGCGCAATGGTAGGACCAGAACTGGCAGGAGCAGCAAAAGCAATCTGCGACAGAGTCATCCTACCAGAAGAATTCCCGCTATTTGACAAAAAAAGAAAAATAATCAAGCTCGCAAAAGAATTTGACTTCTTCATAGCACAAATAACAATAATGCCGCAGATAGCAAAAATCTTTGGTAGGATACTGGGAACAAGAGGCAAAATGCCAAACCCAAAAGCAGGATGCGTTGTAGCACCAAATGCAAACCTAAAGCCACTGATTGAAAAAATGCAAAGAACAGTAAGACTAGTTGCAAAAACCCAGCTAAGCATAAAGACAACACCTGGACGCGAGGACATGACAGACGACCAGATAGCAGAAAATGCACTATTCATATACAACACACTAATACAAGCACTGCCAGAAGAGGCAAACAACATTAAAAACATTACACTCAAGCTCACAATGGGCAAGCCAATAGAAATAACAGAAAAGAAAGGCAAAGAAGAGAAGAAGAAAAAATGAGCGAAAAAACAGCAAGAGCAGGCGGAAGGAGAAAAGACAATGCCAAGAAAGTAACAGAGCTAGTCAAAAAGTACCCAATAATCGGCGTAGTCGACATGAACTGCCTCCCAACACCGCAGCTCCAAAGAATGCGAGCACAGCTAAGAGGCCAGGTAGAGATATTCATGGCCAAGAAAAAAGTCATGCAGAAAGCAATAGCAGAAATAAAAGACATGCCAGGAATACACGAACTAAACCCCTACATGGAAAAAGCACTCCCAGCACTTCTGCTAACAAAAGAAAACCCATTCAAGCTATTCAAAATACTAAAACAAAACAAATCAAAAGCCCCTGCAAAAACAGGACAGCTAGCGCCAAACGACATTATAATCCCGGCAGGACCAACACCATTTGCCCCAGGACCAGTAATAGGAGAACTAGGAGTTCTAGGAATCAAAACAGGAGTTGAAGGCGGAAAAATCACAATCAAAGCAGACACAACAGTCTGCAAAGCAGGAAACCCAATATCAGATAAACTTGCATCACTATTACTAAGACTAGGAATAGAACCAATGGAAATTGGATTAGATTTGAAAGTAGTCTATGAAAAAGGAATATTATATCCTAAAAAAGTACTAGACATAGATGAAACCAAGTTCATGAGCGACTTAATGACCGCAATATCACAGGCATACAATCTTGCAATCGAAGCAGCATATCCATCAAAAGACACAACAGAAGAACTACTGATGAAAGCATTCAGAGAGGCAAGAGCAGTAGCTGAAGAAGGAAAAATAACATGCAGCCAAACAACAGAAGAAATGCTAGGACAGGCAGAAAAAGAAATGAATGCAGTACAACAGACAGCAGGAATACACTCGGCTGAGAAAACAGAGCATCATTCTGAAAAGAAAGAAACACCTAAGGAACATCACACAGAACACAAACAAGAACAAGTCCACCCAAAACAAGGACATGTAACTCAAGATCAAGCAGCAGATTTGCTTAACAAACTGCAGAAAGAAGGAACACTGAGAAAAACAGATTCATAATTGATTGGAGGTAAATAAAATGGAATACATATATGCGGCAATGCTTATCCACAAAGCAGGTGGAAAAGTAGATGAAGCAAAAGTCCAAAAAGTCCTAGAAGCAGCAGGAGTGAAACCTGATAATGCAAGACTAAAAGCACTTGTAGCTTCCTTAGAAGGAATAAACATAGACGAAGCAATAAAGAAAGCAGCAACAGTCCAAGTAGCAGCACCAGTAGCTACAGCAGCTAAGGAAGACAAAAAGGAAGAAAAGAACAAGGAAGACGAGAAGAAACAGGAATCACAAGCAGCAGCAGGACTAGGAGCACTGTTCGGATAAGGAGGTAGTATTTGTTTTTTTTATTTTTTAACACAAATACAAAAGATGTTAACACCGGAAGAAACACAAGAAGCACAAAAACAAGTAAATGAGCTCAAAAACCAGGTACAAGAGCTAAGAACCAGACTTAACCAGATTAACGACCAAAAAGAAGACTTATTCTCACAAAAAATCAAAGTAAGCGAACAGATAAAAACGCTTATCAATGAAACTGTCAAGCTAAGAAAAGAAAGAAACAAGCTCACTTCTGAAGTAAAACAAGAAAAAGAAGAACGCAAAAAACTAAACACAGAAGTACAGCATAAAATCAAGCAGATAAAAGAAAAATACCAGGAAACAAAAACAGTAGAACAAAAAGGACCTGTAGAGAGGCCTGGCCCGATAAAAATGATGATGGAAAGACTGGAAACACAGATAGAAACAAATGCAATGAGCTTTGAAAAAGAAAAAGAGATAATGAAAAAAATAAAAGCATTAAAGAAAAAATACGACCAGCTCAAGCAAGCGAATATTGCCTGGGAAACAACACACGAATTATCGCAGGAAATACGAAGCGAGAAGGAGAAGGCGGATAAAGTTCATCAAGAAATACAAGACAAGGCAAAAGTGAGCCAGGACAAACACGAAGTAATAATCAAAGAAAGCAAGAAAATAGACGACCTAAAAGTTGAAGAAGACAAATTCAACAAAGAAATAGTCCTCAAGAAAGAAGAAATGGCCAAAATAAATTCTGAACTTGAGGGGAAGTTACACGAACTAAGCATTATCAATTCCAAACTAAACATTGAGCACAGAGAAAAAAGACACGACAGAGAACAAACAAAAGCCAAAAAACTCAGCGAAAGGAAGAGAGAAGCAGAAGACAAACTCAAGAACGGCGGAAAGTTAACAACAGAAGATATATTAGCGATGCAGAGTTGAAGATGAATTGGAAAAAATCAGTTATTCTTAAAAGCGGAATTATCGGACTTATTGCCGGAATCATAATCTGGACAGCAAACAACATTCTTGGCCGTATCCCAGGAAAATATCTAGGCGATTTTTCAGGATACCTACTAATAACTCCAGACTTATTTGGATTAATCCCCTGCGGAAGAACCTGCTGGATATATTTTGACCCAATAACATTAATAGAAATAGTAATAATCTGTACAATAGCAGGATTAACAATAGGAACAATAAGATCTAAAATTAAAGGTTAAAAATTCACTGCTTATAACGTTTGCTAATAATTTCTTTAATGTTCATCCCCTTACAAACGTTTCAAATTACTGAGTTCTGAACAAAATGTAATGGCAAAACACTGAAAAGTTTATATACTAAATACTCTTCATGGAAACTGCTAAATATGGCAAAAGAACTCAGCATAAAAGAAAAAACAACCGAATTCTTACTGTACACATCTCCAAACGGCGAAATTAAAGTAGATGTCTTTTTCCATAACGAGAATATCTGGCTAACCCAAAAAAGAATGGCAGAATTGTTTGGTGTTGACAGGTCGGTAGTTACAAAACATTTGTCAAATATCTTTGAAAGCAGAGAATTAGACCAAAGTTCAGTTTGTGCAAAAATTGCACATACTGCAAATGACGGCAAAACGTACCAAACCATATATTATAACTTGGACGCAATCATCTCAGTAGGATACAGAGTAAACTCTGGACAAGCAACACAATTCAGGATCTGGGCAACAAAAATACTAAAAGAATACATCATAAAAGGATTTACGATTGATGATGAAAGACTAAAAAACGGCCGATATTTTGGCAAAGACTATTTTAAAGAACTGCTGGAAAGGATTCGCTCAATTCGCGCAAGCGAAAGAAGGATTTACCAGCAAATAACAGACATATTTGCGGAATGCAGCATTGATTATGATAAAAACTCAGAAATAACCCAAGAGTTTTATGCAATGGTGCAGAACAAATTCCATTATGCCATATCTGGAAAGACTGCAGCAGAAATAATCTATCAAAAAGCAGATTCAACAAAAGAAAACATGGGCTTAACTACATGGAAATATTCACCCAAAGGGAGAATATTGAAATCCGACACAATCATTGCCAAGAATTATTTAGCAGAACAAGAAATCAAAAAACTAGAAAGAACTGTTTCGAGCTTCTTCGACTATATTGAAAGAATAATCGAAAGCAGAACTGCTATGAAAATGAAAGACCTGGCTGATAGCGTCAATAAATTCCTGGAATTTAACGAATACCAAATATTGGAAAACAAAGGACAAATTTCCTTCAAAGAAGCAGAACTAAAAGCATTCAAAGAATATAACTTATTTAATAAAACACAAAATATAGACTCGGATTTTGACAAAATGGCCAGAAAAATGCTACAAGATAATAAAAAATAAATTAAAAATAAAAACTCACTGCTTCTCAGCGTTCTTTGCGGCAGACTCGAACTCTGTGTAGCCGCACTTGCCGCAGGTTGCGCGCATTTTGTGCTTAGCCATGTAAACACCCTTGCCGCACGTAGGACAAGCCCTTCTTGAACACTCAGCATTATCTCCTTTCTTAGAATAAAACTTACCAACAACAACAGGTTTTCTCTTTCTATGAGGTTTAGCTGGCATAATCATGCACCTTCCTTAACTTCTTTAGCTGCTTCCTTAGGAGCCTCTGCAGCAGGAGCTGCCTCTCCGGCCTTAGCTTTCTTTGCTTCTTCCTTTTTCTTCATCTTTTCCACCCACTTACTGGGCTTTGGCTCAAAAGCATCAAGATCCTTCTTTGAATTATAAACATACACTAAAAAATCAGCCTTTGACTCGCCGAATCTTGTAGCAATCCTCTTAACCATAACACGGTCTAGCTCAACAGTCAGCTGCTTTGCCATATTAGCAGAAAACTCATCATTAGACGGGCTTGCCTTGTCAAAAGTAACGATTCCACGAACCTCCTGCCTAGAAAGCAGAGGCTTATCCTTCTTCTCATTAATATCTATTTTCATTTAAGCCACCTTAATAGCATATTCGCCTGCAACAGAAAGGCCAACCTTCTTTGCAATCTCTGACTTGTTAGCGTCCATCACAAACAAACGGCCCTTCCAATTAGTAACAAACTGTGATTCATGACAGACAGGACAAACATCCCCGTCAATAAACATTTTGCATTTTCTACAAGCTTTCTTTTTCATTTTAACACCTATTTCTTAGCCGCTTTCTTAGCAGGCTTTTCCTTTGATTCCTTAGCAGCATTAACAGTAACCTTAGGCTTCTTATCTTCCTCAATCCACTCAAGCTTTCCAAGGCTCTGCTGCCTCATTGTCAGGCCGATCTTCGGATTGCTTGCATCCTTAAAGGAAACAGCAATAATCCTTGCACGGCACTGGTCATTAACACGCAATGCATGCTTTGAATCCCTGCCAGACAAAACTTTATCCTTAGCAAAGGTAACAAAATCATCCATTGTCTGCGAAACATGAATCATGCCGTCAATCGGGCCCATTGTGATAAAAGCGCCGAAATCAGCAATATCCTTAATCCTTCCTAAAATAACTTCCTGAAGCTCTGGCCTAAAAACCATAACCTCAAAAACAGTCTCGTAATAGCCAGCACCATCGCCAGCAATCACAACACCCTCTCCTACTTCTTTAACACCAATAACATCAATAACAATACCCAAGTCTGCATCTATTAAACCATCGTATTTTAGCTTAATGCTCTTTGTAACAGATTCCTTAAGGTCCAAACCGAAATACATCGGAGAGACGCGAATATGATCTTTTAACTCGACTTTGTAAAACATTTTGGCCTCCATCAATACTCAGGGTTGATTCGAGAAACCCCCAGTATCTCACTGAATACTGAGAATAAGAAGGGGTTTTTAAAGGTTTCGTAATGCATATTATACCCAAACAATAAACACAAGTAAAATGACACTAGACGAAGAAACTATCAAACAAATAATAGAGGGGCACAAAAAATATAATGGAAACAGTACAGAAACCGCAAAACAAGTATATGTTTCAACCACCGCAGTACAAAAATACTGGAAAATCAATGGATTATATATAAAACCTAAAAGAAAAGAACTACCAGAGCAAGAAATACGTGAAATAATTAGCGCGCATAAAAAATACAAAGGAGTGGGCAGAATTGCATCAAGAGAACTAGGATATCCTATAAAACGCATACTAAAATACTGGAAACACGCAGAACTGCCAATAAGAGGCGTGGGCGGAAACGTGCGCGGACTGGAAGAAAAACTAAAAATCACTCCATCAAAACCAAGAACTGCTTCTTCCTGAGAACAATCAAGGGAATGCCCTTTAGCTTTCTCTTCAAGCCAGCATCCATTGTGGCAACAATATCGTCTTTTGTCACATTTGCAAGAATAAGAGTGTCGACTGTCTTGTTTTCTTCGGTCTTAATCTTCTCAATGCCCTTTTTTGTCACGATTAATTTTGCCAGCTTTGCATTAAAAACGATAACCCCTCTGTTGTTTTCGATAATATAATCAAGTTCATCAATAGTCCTGTCAATAATGAAAAGCTGATAGCTGAAATTACAGATTCTCCTGATTTCCTCAACATAATCGACCTTGTTCTCTGCGCAATGGATAAGGAAATCAGTGTCCAAAATGATTCGTTTCATGCAATATTCAAGAGCCCAGAAGTATATAAAACATTGCCTTCATTTCTTGAGAATCCTTAGAACCCTAATATAGATATCCTCTGCAGAATAAAGAGTGAATGTAAACTGCCCAATGCCGATTTCAGATCTGGAAGGGACAAGAATATTCCTGTCCTGACAAATCTTGCTTTCCACAGTCTCCTCAGCCAACCTAAGAGAAGTGCCGTTATGCGAATAATTATCTTTGTAAAAAACAGAAAAAATATCTTTTTCCTTAACAAGAATAAAATCACCGTGGTGCTTGGAAACATGCTGATTCTCTAAAAAAACATCGTTATTCTTTGTGCGGCCAACCGAAATTTTGACAGACATATCAACAACAGGATTCAAACACATATACCAAAGAATCTCATAAACCCTGCTTTTAGGCGAAAAAACACTAGCCACATACTTTGTATCAGCATCATCCTGATCATCACCCGGAGCTGTTGAAAAACGAGGCGTTGAAACTCGGGTTGAAGGCAGGTCCATAACTACTCGGTCATTATCTGCAATGATATCATCAACACCGCCATGACGGACCAAAAAATCATTCTGGCCAGAAATAGGATTACTATGCCGTGCAACAAAGTCGCCTGCTGACCTAAAGCTCCGGCTATGCTCAACAAGCTCTGTCAATGACCATGGAGTAATCTTAGCCATAAGCCCACCAGAACAATAGAACTTAATTACTTATATATAAAATTAATGAAGAAGCTTTAATGTTTTAACTGCATCGCCAAAGGTGTCTGGGCTTTCATTAATCATGGTAACATTAAACTTGTACTTTTTCAGCCAGTTAAGAACTTCTTTAATCTCATCTATGGGTGTAAGCTTGTGCGCTTTTTCGCCTTTAGGACCCCATGTAATTCCAGACATGTGCAAATGCAGAGGACTAAACTTGAATTTTTTCATTGCATCACAAACGTGCTTGAAATCAATCTTTCCATTATACTTTGCCCGCATATGCGCGAAATCAACACAGACAGCACACTTGGTCTTTTTATGCATCTCAGACAACTCATCAATATCACCAAACTGGGAAAGCTTTCCAGTAGTCTCAGGAGCAAGCATAACATTCCAATCGTTTTCTTCTATCACATCATTCATTTCCTTAATTGCGTGCTCAACCATATCAAAAGCCTCATCCTTTTCACGACCGCTGTAATAACCAGAATGAAACACAATGTATTTTGCGCCCATATAATGGCCGAGCTCAGCACACTTCAAAATAATTCGCTTAGACGCAGATATAACAGACTGCTTCTTAGAGACTAAGTTAAGAAAATATGGAGCATGGATTGAAAGAAGAATTCCCTGCTTTTTCGCATAATCGCCAACTTCTTTTGCGCGCTTGTTGTCCATATAGATAGAATGTGTGAACTCAACCTCTGCGCAGCCAAGGCCTGCTTTCTTGTACTTATCAATTCCGGCTTCTGCAGGAGTTCCAAGACCTCCAGGACCAACAAGTATAGCCATGATTGATTAAATGATTTTAGAGTATAAAAGGTTTTCTTCAAAAACATTTAAATAATGCAAGAATAAAAAAAGAAGCATATGATAAAAGCAGTGATATTTGACTTTGACATGACTCTGGTGAATAGCCTGCACCAGAAAACAGAACTGATGCGGATATTCTGCAAAGGTGATCATGCGCGCCTGAGAAAAATGCATGAAAACCTCAAGACATTCTTCGGAATGAGCTTTAAAGAAATGGCAAAAGAATACTCATCATATCCAATAAACAGTGCAATGAAGATGTACAAAAAAGCATACAATCAAACAGCGCACCTGGTGAAATTCAAAGGCAAAAAAGCGCTCATAGAACTTCGCAGGAAAGGCTACAAAACAGGCATTGTCTCGAATGAAATAAAGGAAAACATACAGATTGTTCTCAAGAACAACAAAATACAGCCAGACCTACTCATAAGCACAGTAAAAATGAAGAGAACAAAACCGCATCCAGAACCATTGCTTAAAGCGATGAAGATGCTTCATGTAAAAGCAAAAGAAACGATCTACATCGGAGACCACCCACGCGACGTAATGATGGGAAGAAGAGCAGGCGTTGTGACAGTCGGGCTGGCAAATGTGCTGCACGGAAGAAAAGCTCTTTCGAAATACAGGCCGCATTATATCGTGACTAATGTGAATGAAGTTGTACGAGTTGCGGATAGAATTAATCACCAATAGAATTCTTGTAATGCAGTGCAACAATCGACGAAACAATAACAGACAGCAGAATAAACATCAAGGTAAAGTCAAGAACAATCGAGACACCTGGAACAAAATACAGAGCGCCAGGAAGATTATGAATAGCAAGGATGAAAACAACAACTGCTGTGCTTATTCCCTTAGGACAGACAAGAGACATAAACAAATTTGTCCTGAAATCAAGCTCACGGAAACACAAGCTGACTGCGATAAAACGAATAAGCAGGTATGCACCGAACAAAACAATTGAGGTGACAAAGAAATCAACACTCAAAGGAATCTTAACAGTTATTCCAACAAGAATAAAAACAAAAATCATCAGAGCCTTTGTAAGAACAGAATCAACAGAAAACAAGCCAAGCTTGTTCTGCTTCAGGTAAACATTACCAAAGAAAACACCAAGCGTCGCGACTGCAATAACACCATGACCTCCAAGATTCTCTGAAAGAACATACGTAATCATTGCAGCAACAATAACAGCCAAAGGAGAATAAATAGGAGAATACCTCTTCTGGGTAAGCTTGAACAAAATGATGCCAACAAAAATACCAGAACCAATGCTTGCAACAAGCTGAGTAAAGAAAGGAACAGCCAAGCCAATAAACTCAGGAACTGCCCCTGACGGAGCGCCCTGCATCAAATCAATAACAACAAAAGGCAAAACAATCGACAACGGAGCGTTAAAAACAGACTCGAGCTTCAAGACATTCAGCGCCAAGCCCTTTCGGCCTGACAAAATAGGCATAACAACCTCAGGAGAAGTGCCTGCAATAATAACAGCAAACAAAACAGACAGCCAAACGCTAATACCCAGAGCAAAATGAGCTATTGCAGAGAAGATGATGAAAACAAGCAATGAAAAAATAAGAACCAGCTTAAGAGCCTTCCAGGAATAAACATCCAAATTCCTAAATCTAAGCATAACAGAAGAATCAAAAATAATCAAAGCAAGAGCAAGAATACTAATTGCTGCAAGGAAAAGAACAGGGAATTCGAACAAGGAATGACCATGGTACTGAACAAAACCAAGAACCGCACCGATCAGAATAAGAACCAAAACATCAGGAATTTTGAATTTTTTGCACAAAACAGAGCTGACAATGCCTAACAGAAGCAATACTGAAATAGATGTGATGATACTTAATGCTTCCATCCAACAAACCTCTTTTTAATAGGTATTAACAGCCCCCATATAAAAACATTTTTATATTTACACAAAAAAGAACACAATTATGCAAGAAATACTCAAAAAAGCGCTCACAGAACTCAAACCAGAGCAGAAAAAAGTCAAAGAAGTAGAGGAATTCCTCATCAAGCTAAATAAGGAAATCAAGAAAAGCAAGATAAAAGCAACAGCAACACCAGGCGGCAGCTATGCAAAAGACACCTGGCTCAAAGGAGACTATGATGTAGATGTGTTTGTCAAATTCGATCTTAAGTACAAAACACAGGAGATAAGCAAACTACTGGAAAAGATTCTCAAGAAGTTCAAACCAATAAAACTGCACGGAAGCAGGGATTACTACTGGGTGCAGAACTCGCTACGGTTTGAAATAATACCTGTGCTGAACATTGCAAAACCAAACCAGGCGCTCAACACAACAGACTTCTCACCATGGCACGTGACATGGGTAAACCGCGAAGGAAAAAAATACAAAGACGACATAAGACTGGCAAAAAAATTCATGAAAACACAAGGATGCTACGGAGCAGAAAGCTACATCAAAGGATTCTCAGGGCATGTTGTAGACATACTGGTGATTTACAACAAAGGATTTTTGCCATTGCTACGGGCGGCTGTGAAATGGAAACCCAAAGTGATAATAGATTATTACAAAAAAGTAGGAAAGAACGCAGAATTCATACTCAACAAAAGCAAAATACAGGGGCCAATGATAATAATCGACCCTGTACAGCCAGAAAGAAACGCAGCAGCAGCACTAAGCCAGGAAATGTTTGATGCCTTTGTTTCATCTGCAAAGAAATTCCTAGAGAAACCGTCTGACAAGTACTTCGAATACCAGGAAACAAATCTTGAACAGCTAAAGAAAAAAGGAAAACTCGTGCTTGTCGATGTTGAAGTGCCTGAAGGAAAAGAAGACCCTGTCGGAGCAAAACTCGTAAAAGCATTTGATTTCATAGCAAAAGAACTTGACGAGTTTGGCGTTGTTAAGAAAGAATGGGAGTGGGACAAATACAAGAACGCAGTATTCATCTATTTGCTCAAGAAAGAAAAGCTTCCTGACACTTATGAACAGCCAGGGCCTCCTGTTGCGATGCAGAAAGAAACAATCAAGTTCAAGAAAAAACACAAAAAAACATTTGTGAAACAAGGAAAAGTATGGGCAAAAATAAAGTATGAATTTAGAACACCAGAAGAACTTCTGACCAAGAATGTGTTTAAAGCAGAATATCTCAAAGACAAGGTGAATAAATGCAAATTAAAGAAGAACTAACAATACTCGTAAAAGGAATACTGATGGGCTCAGCAGACATCATACCAGGAGTATCTGGCGGAACAATAGCGCTGATTGTTGGGATTTATGAAAGATTGGTTAATTCTCTGAAAGACATACCTAAATTCTTGATTCCATTGGGAAAATGGAAACTAAAAGACGCATGGACAGAATTCTGGAAGATTGATTTCGCGCTGTTTATCCCTCTGGCACTTGGAATCGGCTCTGCATTCCTAGCAGGATCATATGTAATCACATTTTTAATGGAAGATTATCCGGCGTATATCTATGCATTTTTCTTTGGACTGATACTCGCATCTGTCCGTGTAGTGCACAGAAGAATCAAGGAACACAAAATATTTGACATGATACACGCACTTGCAGGATTTATACTGGCATTCTGGATAGTGGGACTGCCTATACTAAAAATAACACCAAGCTACTGGTTCATATTCATATGCGGAATGATAGCAATCTGCGCAATGCTGCTGCCAGGAATCTCAGGAGCATTCATGATGCTGATGCTCGGACAGTACAAATTCATGCTAGACGCACTGCACTCGCTGAAAATAGGATACATATTCTCATTCACAGCAGGAGCAGTCATCAGCTTAATCGGCTCATCATGGATACTTTCGTATTTATTAAAAAAACACCACGGAAAAACAATGTATTTTCTAACTGGATTAATGATAGGAGCACTAAGACAACCGTTTGAGAACGTAGTTTATGCACCAGGAATGGAATGGAACATACTACAAATATTACTAGTTACTGCCTTTGCAGCAATCGGAGTGGTAATAGTTATTGTTATAGACCGATATGAAAAGGTCTGAGACATAAAAATGGTCTTTGACAAAATAATCCAGAAACTCTGCGAAAAACTCGCAAACACAGGAAACAGCATAATCCTGAACTCGAAACAAATAGTCCAGATTGACAAAAAAAGATTTCTCGGAATAAGCGACAAACAAGTGAAAGGAAAAATCTGCTTTGTAGACGGAGGCAATGCAGAAATCCTAGGAGCAGCAAACTTTTCATTACAGCTGATAAGAACGTATTATACAATTTATTCCAGCAATGCACGGGTTGCGAACAAAAAACACGAGTTTTATGCGCTCGTCAGTGCAAAGGGCGAGAATGGAAAAATAAAATACGAGGTTGAAACGTATAATACTCACTTCAGACTTGATAAAGAATTCGATGCACTCGATACTACAATGGCCACAGGAGAACACAAAATAGAACCAGGCAAAATAGCAGAAGCAATACGAAAGTTTGCAGAAATCAGAATGGCTGCAGAAGCCATTGATACACTTGAACAAGGAGATATGATAGTCCGCGATGGAGACCTGGAAGCAAGCATGACTCATGAGAAAAAGTATTACGAACAACTGTTTGAAAAAGCCAAACAAAAAGGAATCATACTAACAGGACTGTCAAAAACATCGAGTTTGCTTACAGATGCAGGAAACAGCGCGTCAACTGCCTTGCACTCCATAAGCCCTACATGCGAATGGTACTACCCCGCAACAGAAGCAATTGGATTTACAAAACTGCACCCTGCATCAAAACACGTATTCAGACTGGACATAAATAATAATGAACACATTCCAAAAGCAACAGCGCTTCTGCGGCAGAATTCAACAGACCCCTGCTTCCTCGGATACCCATATGGGCTGATTGAAGCAGACAGGTATGCGCGGGTTTCTGTTAAAGAACAACAACAGATGCAGTTAATGTTCCTTGCAAAAGGAGGAACAAAATTCAGGCAACACATCAGCACAAAAGACGCACATGAGATACTAAACAGGATAATATAGGATTATCCATTCTATAGTAGTGATAAAAACTTATAAAAAACAGTAGGATAGACTGCAGTATATAGTTAATATCATAAAAAAGGAGGTAGATATAATGGATACGAAAATAGGAAGCTGGGCATTCATACTCGGCGTGCTAATATCAATCGTAGCAGGCTTAATACCAGCATGGCAGACAACAACACTAGTATGGGTACTAGTACTACTAGGACTTGTAGTAGGATTCCTAAACATAACAGCAAAGGAAACAACAGAATTCCTAATAGCAACTGTAGCATTGCTGATAATCGGCAGCGCAGGAGCAATACCAGCACTAGGAGTCGTAATACTATCAATCCTAGCAAACATAGTAGCCTTTGTAGCACCAGCAGCACTAATCGTAGCGCTGAAGAGCATCTGGACACTAGCACAGAGGTAAACTAGATCGATTTTATTTTTTTCTTTTTTTTTAATTCTTTGATGTTGTTATTCTAACTTAAAAGCAATATTTAAATAGCCCTAAACTAAATGGAATACAAAAAGAGGAATTATGAGAGCAAACCCATTTATTCTGTGGTTTAAGGAGATTTCAATATCTGATGTAGGCCTTGTTGGAGGAAAAACATCATCACTCGGAGAGATGTACACTGAACTCGGCAAGTACGGAATAAAGGTACCAAACGGATTTGCAATAACAGCGCATGCGTATCGGTATTTTCTAGACCATTCGCAGATTAAACCCAAGATACAGAAAGAACTCGATTCTCTTAATATTACAGACATGAACAAACTCGCAGAAACAGGACGAAAAATAAGAGATTTGATACGAAACAGCGAATTTCCTGAGGATTTGCGCGAAGCGATAATTGAAGCATACAGAACACTGTCATCTACATATAAAGAAGAGAATACCGACGTTGCAGTAAGAAGCTCTGCAACAGCAGAGGACTTGCCAGATGCTTCATTTGCAGGCCAGCAGGAAACATTCCTGAATATAAGAGGAGAGCACATACTTCTTGATGCATGCAAAAACTGCTTTGCATCATTGTTTACAGACAGAGCAATTGTGTACCGCGAAGAAAAAGATTTTGACCACATGAAAGTATATTTGTCAATCGCTGTACAGAAAATGGTAAGAAGCGACTCAGCATGCTCTGGAGTCATGTTCACAATAGATACTGAAACCGGATTCAAAAATACAATATTCATTAACGGCTCATGGGGACTGGGAGAGAATGTAGTACAGGGACAGGTAAACCCAGACGAGTTCCATGTCTTCAAGCCAATGCTCAAAAAAGGATTCAGGCCGATAATCACAAAAAAACTCGGGGCAAAAAGCATACGAATGATATACGCAGAAGGCGGAACAAAACCAGTAAAGAATATTCCTGTGCCTGAAGCAGAACAAAAACAATACTGCATTAATGACGACGAAATATTACAGCTCGCAAAATGGGGAGTTTGCATTGAAGAACACTATTCTGAGAAGAAAAAGAAATACACGCCGATGGACATAGAATGGGCAAAAGACGGAAGAACAAACGAGCTGTTCATAGTACAGGCAAGACCTGAAACAGTCCAGAGCCAGAAAGAAACAAATGTTCTTGAGGAGTATTATCTGAAGAGAAAAGGACGAGTGATAACAACAGGAACAAGCGTGGGAGGCAAAATCGGACAAGGCAAGGCGGCTGTAATCAAACACGTAAGCGAAATCGAGAAATTCAAGCCAGGACTGGTGCTTGTAACAGAAATGACAGACCCAGACTGGGTGCCGGTAATGCGGATGGCAACAGCCATCGTGACAAACAAAGGAGGAAGAACCTGCCATGCAGCAATTGTATCGCGCGAACTGGGAATACCCTGCATTGTAGGAACCTTGAATGCAACTGAAATCATTAGCAATGGACAGGAAATAACAGTCGACTGCGCAGAAGGAGAAGAAGGACGGGTGTACGACGGAATAATCCCCTTTGAGGTTAAGAAAATAAAACTCAACTCAATACCCAAAACAAAAACAAAAATAATGATGAACATAGGAAACCCAGACGAAGCATTTGAGAAAAGCTTTATCCCAAACCAAGGAGTAGGACTGGCACGAGAGGAGTTCATAATTAATTCTTACATTAAAATACACCCGAAAGCACTGATTGAATACGATAAGATGGACGACGATGTGAAAAAAGAGATTGATAAGCTGACTTCAGCGTATGCAGATAAAAAACAGTATTTTATTGATGAGCTGGCCCGCGGAGTAGGAACAATCGGAGCTGCATTCTGGCCGAATGACGTCATTGTACGAATGAGCGATTTCAAAACAAATGAGTATGCAAACCTGATTGGCGGGAAGAACTTTGAACCATCTGAAGACAACCCAATGATAGGATGGAGAGGAGCATCAAGATATTACAATCCTAAGTACAGAGACGCATTTGCACTCGAATGCAAAGCAATGCTGAAAGTCCGCGAGGAATTCGGACTGACTAATGTGAAAATAATGATACCATTCTGCAGAACAGTAGATGAAGGAAGAAAAGTAATTTTGGAAATGAAGAAGAATGGATTAGTACAGGGCAAGAACGGGCTGCAGGTCTATGTAATGTGCGAGATACCAGCAAATGCAATACTTGCAGATGAATTTGCCACTGTGTTTGACGGGTTTTCAATCGGAACAAATGACTTAACACAATTAACACTAGGATTAGACAGAGATTCTGAACTCGTGGCTAATCTCTATGACGAACGGAATGACGCAGTTAAGATGATGGTAGAATACGCGATAAGACGAGCAAAAGCGAAGAAAAGAAAGATAGGGATTTGCGGCGACGCTCCGAGCACGTTCCCAGACTTTGCACAGTTTTTAGTTAAATGCGGGATTGATTCGATTTCATTATCGCCAGATGCTGTGATTAAGACAACACTTGCGATTGCACAGATGGAGAAGAGACTGGGAAGGAAGTAACTTATTTAGGTTTCTTAGATTTCTGAGCTGCGGCTTCGAGTGCTTTAATCATTTCCTGCAACCGTTCACCACCTGCAATTACCGCTGCTGCTTCTTTTTTAAGTTCCAGTCGGCTCAATTCTTCAATTATTTTTGTCTCAAAATCTAATTGTTCATGCAAGAGTTTACTCGTTTTATTCATTTCGTCAATACGTGCATTTAATACCGCGTGTTCTGTTTCAAGCTGGTGAATATATTCTCTCTGCTGTGCATACCTATCGTTAACACAGCCAAAGGAACTCAATGCGTATAATGCGCACGCACCAATTGCATATATTAAGCCTCTCATGCTATTAGAACATATACTCCTTGTTTAAAAAGATTATGGCTCCAAAACACAAACAGTCCTGCTCAGAGATTTATGAAGATAATACGAGTATTCTTCCTTTAATTTCAGACCTGCTTTCTTTATTAAAGGCTTGTGGCGGATGAAATTAGGAAATATGATGACTGCGCGCGTTCTTAGGATTTTCTTCAGATTTGCAAGAAAAGAACTGTATAATTTCTTCAATTCAGTCGCCTGCTTTGTGTGCATACCATATGGAAGGTCTGTGATGATGTACTGGTATTTCTTCTTTATCTTGGTTGCGTCCTGGATGAAGATATCTCCCTTAAACTCGAAATGAGCAAGATTTTCTCTGCACATCTTCAGTAGAACTTGGTCTATATCTGAACCGATTATTTTAAAACCCATCTGGGCTGCTTCCAACAGAATACAGCCGGTACCGCACATGGGGTCGTAAACAGAACCGCTTGTGATGCCAGACAGATTAACTAAACATGCACTAAACCTCGGAGTCATTGTACTGGGGAAAGTATTGGGCCG
>Ga0315273_10003542_pt1 | contig 18839 bp, 22 predicted proteins | sample YL17G02_0_MG_FD_205753 | JGI IMG/M metagenome (GOLD analysis project Ga0315273, IMG submission 205753) | Sediment microbial communities from Yellowstone Lake, YNP, Wyoming, USA - YL17G02_0 | ecosystem: Environmental > Aquatic > Freshwater > Lake > Sediment | place: USA: Wyoming | collected...
AGCTCTGGCCGAGCTCCTGCTGCTTGAGCCACATGTTCTGGTCGCCCTGGCGCTGCCCCTGCTCGGCCATGAGGCGCTGGATGTCCCGAGCAGAGAGGTTGCTGTAGCCGCCGAGCACGGCCTGGTCACGCGCGGCGCGCTCCTGGATGGCCGAGGCCATAGCCTGTTGCTGGGCCTGCAGGGCCATGTTCTGGCCGGCCCCGGCGCTGGCCATCTGGGCCTGTCGCAGTGCGGCCGGGTTGAAGCGGCCCGGCGCGCTGGCCATCTGCGAGGTGGCGTTCTGGGCAACCTGCTGCTGCCCCTGGCGCATCATCATCTCGCCGAGCGCCGTGGAGTCGAGCGCGCGCCCCTGAATGCCCTGGATGGCGCTGAGAAAGTCGCCTCGGCCGGCGCCCTGTTGAGCTCGAGCGGCGTCGACGTTCTGTGCGTTGATCTGGGCCTCGCCGGGTCCGCGCTGTGCCACCAGCTGTTCCTGGCGGGCCCACTCCGGCAGCGCGTTGGGATCGAACTGGTACGCCCCCGGGTCCGGCGCCCACTGCCTGGTTCCGCTGCCGGTGAGCCACCCCCAGGTACCAGAGTCGGTGTTGCCCTGGCCCTCGTTGTTCGCAAGGAACGCGTCCTGCTGATTCTGCCAGTAGTTGTCGGCCATCACCGAGCCTCCTGCTCCAGGTACGCCTTCACGTGTAGCTGTGAGGCGTTCTTGATCTTGAGGTGGCTGACCCTGCGGCCACGGGCCTGGTCGGGCCAGCAGACCACCGCCATCAGCTTGGCCGGGTCCACGCTGGTCATCTGAGCCACCGTCGTCAGCGCAGCGGCCAGCCGCCCATCGCTGCCAAACCCACCCACGTCGACGCCGTCCAGCGCCGGGTGTTCCTCGAGGTGGATGAGCACCTCGAGCCCGCCGTACTGCAGCATGCGAGACAGGATCCAGTGCATGCGCGCCGGGGCGTGGTGCACTTCGAGGGCATCGACAAGGCTGCCGGCTGGCTGGTAGCAGACCCTGCACACCTTCCCGTCTCGCCGCTCGAGCTGCTTGACCCCGTGCATCGGAGACCAGTCGAGATCTCCGGCGGCGAAGACACGGGGCGGCTTCTGGTCGTACTCCACCCAGACCGACCGGCACCCCGGCATGTCGGCCGCGCCCCTGAGCTCCTCGGAGCCTGACTGCGCCGCATCCTCGCGGGCCAGGCACACCGACAGGTCGATCTGGTCATCGCCCGGGGCAAGCCTGGCCTCGATCACGTACAGCTTCGGCTTCGGGCCCTGGTAGCTTTCGATCAGGCGCTCCATCTCTCTGTCGAGGTCCAGCATCAGCGGATCTCCCTGGCCGGCTCGCGTCGCATGCGCGGCGGACGGCGTCCCACCACGAGCGCCAGCTGTGTGATCGAGTAGGCCTCGGCTGGCGGCGTCGAGCCGTCGTGCGTCTCGTCGAAGATCTCAAGCTGCACCACGCGGCACTTCTGGCGGCGTGGGCCAGCGACCAGCTCGTATCCCTTGCCCGCGTAGCTCGAGGCCAGCCCGCCCCCGTAGTAGGCGCTGAAGTCGAAGGCAGACCCGAACGTGTTGGCGTTGAAGGTGGCCTTGTCCGCAGTGGCCCAGACGGGGTCCAGGTCGAAGCGCGGCCAGCACACGAGCTTGTGCGGCGAGATGTTCTGCCCGACGAGATGGACTCGGTAGAGCCTGCCCTCGGCCCCGCCGTTGACCGGGATCCACCCGGTCACGAGCTTGAGCGCTTGCGCCCCCGAGCCGTCGAGGAAGGTGCTGCGGTTCTCCACCCGGACCGAAGTGGGGCTGTACTTGCGATAGAGCACCCCGTTGCACTCCACGGCGTCCGTCGACTCGTGGTAGGTGAAGGTCGACCACTGGCCGAGCCGGTAGTGATAGACCAGCGCCAGCCCGGCCGTCGTGGTCCAGATGGCGTACTCCAGGTCAGAGATCAGCGCGGCCGCGGACAGCGTCAGGGTGTCGGTGTGGTACTTGACCGGGAAGCCGAACTCCGGCGAGACGGAGAAGTCGGGCTTCATCACAAGCAGGCCACGAGCGCCGAGGAACGCCAGGCCGTCTGGCAGCGCCAGTAGCGTCTTCTGGTTGACGCACCCGAACCCGGTGCAGGCCAGCATCGGTTCCGAGTAGTCCTGCCCGGCTCCCGACTCGGCACGGCCGGTGCCGTAACAGCACCAGACCATCGCCTCCTTGAAGATCACGAGGCGATCCTGGAAGCTGGCCAGGGCGCTGATGTCGCCGCCCTCGTCGGGCACCGTGACGACGAAGTTGTCGTTCCACCCCGGCCCCTCGCCGTCGAGCAGGTAGCGGCTATACCTGATGCTGGTTCTCGGCGCCTCGTCGTCAACGTAGAACAGCCGCGACTGGTGCAGGCACTGCACCGAATGCGGCTGCGGCTGCATGTTCTCCACCTCGGCGTTCGGGGTGTAGGCGATGCCGTTCCAGACCAGGCGCGCCTTGCCAACCAGGGCGCTGTCGGCGACGCCGGCCGTGGCGTCGGTGAAGGTCACGTAGTCGGCCGTGGCGACGTTGTCCGCGTCGGCCGCGCGGTAGAGGATGCTGCCGGCACTCTCGGTCCGGTAGAGGATGACCTTGACCCCGGTCTTGCGAGTGAGCGTGAGGGTCGGAGCCTTGAGGGTGACCTTCTCGCCGGCCGGGGGGGTGTAGGTGATCATCGGGCTGGGGCATGACCGATGGGTCTGGCCCTGCGCGTCCATCACCTCGTAGAGGTAGACCCAGCCGTACTGCCCGGTTCCGAGCAACCCGCCCCCCGCGGAGTGGCTGAGCACCAACCCCTCGGGGTACTGCAGGAACCCTTGCTCGGTGAGCTTCTGTCCATCCCAGGCGTAGGGGTTCGAGTTGGGGATCAGCAGGAGGTTTCCGGCCTCGAGAGTCTTGAGCACCGCCGGAGCGCCGACGGTCATGGTCAGGCGCGCAAAGCCCACGTCCAGGAAGCGCTCACACTTCTTGCCCGAGCCGCGCCACTGGTGCTCATCAACCCCGGTGAAGACCAGCGCGCCGGTGAGGTAGCTGCTGCCCGACGCTACGACCGAGGATAGCCCGCCAAAGGGCAGCTCGTTCCAGGGATTGCCGGGCCCGCCGCGCCCGACCAGCGCCTTGCCCACGATCTCCCCAGCGCCGCGCGCCAGGAAGTAGGCGCTCTGCGCCGCCTGCGCTGCCGGCTCGGTGCCACCCGTGGCGGCCGTGCCTCGGTAGTGCAGCAGCACGTGCGGGTCGGCCGCATTGAAGGCCTTGCTGGCCAGCTTGGCTCGGTGGGCAAACTCGGCAACTCCAGACACGGACCCGGCCCCGCCAGACACGGCCAACGCTGCCGTCTTCGTGTAGGGGTCGTAGCCGGGAGCCCCGTTCCAGCGCTCCTCGGTCCAGTAGAGCACGGCCCTGGACGTCGAGGTGGCCACGCCGGTCAGCACGCTGGTGCTGTAGTTGGTGGCCACCGACGCCACCGTGGTCAGGGAGAAGGGTGGGCTGACCAGCGCCGCGTCGGCGCCGATCGCGTAGAGCGTCGGCGGGGTGGATGACGCCTGAAAGAACACCACGGCCAGGTTGGCCGCCAGCTTGAACAGGCCCACCCTGGTGAGAAAGATCCCGATGTTGATGTACGTGGTAGCGACGTGCGTGCCGTCGAACGTCTTGAGCCAGATGTTCGCGTAGGGGTCCATCAGGGCGATGAGCTGGGTGTTGTTGGCGTCGCCCAGGTTGCACACGTCCAGCGAGTGCAGAGTCGTGTGGGCCGTCACGGTGGACTCGGTCCAGTCGGCCGTGTCACTGATCGCCCCCGACGACGAGACACCGTGGTAGGCCAGCTTGTCCGAGGAGTTGATGTACCAGACGTAGCCCAGCGTCGACTGGCCGATCCTGGGATAGTGCGGGGTCGTGACGGAGCCGTTCTGCAGCGCCTGCTCGTCGAGCTTGAGTCCGGTGGTCACGTCATAGGTCACCGCCGTCTGCACGTACTTCATCGTGCCCGACACGTCCTTGTACTCGGAATAGGCGATGATCAGCACGTTCCCCAGCAGGGCGATGTCGGGGTAGAAGTAAAGCGAGCGCTTCACCGACGAAAGCAGGTCGATGACGATGTCCGCAAAGTAGGGTGTGGCCGCAGCGTCGAAGTTGCCCGAGCTGGCCCCGGCCGCGCCGTCGAAGACCCGCATCGAGCCGTTGCCGATCAGCACGGGACGGTCGCGGTACTTGGACAGGAACGGCTCGGTGTAGCCAGCGTTGGTGATCGAAGTGGTGCCGCACCGCTTGGTGATGGCTCCGACGCGGTCCATGCGGCCGTTCTCGAGACGCATCAGCTCGGTAGCCAGCGCCTTCGGGTCCACCCCGGTCTGCAGGCCCTTGAAAGCCAGCTGGACGGTGTCCTTTTGGAGCGCCATCAGGCCCTGGCCTCGATCTGCGGATAGTAGCGCACCGATGGGAAGCTGGCCCGGCGCCGCGGGCCCGCACTCGCGTGCGCCTCGTTGGTCGAAGTGCAGTAGGTGTTGCAGGAGCCGTCACAGCGGGCCGCACAGCTGCCAGAGCAGTGCCCCGTGCATCCAGACGAGCAGACGGCGGTGCAGCCGCCCGAGCATGCGCCTTGGCAGCTACCAGCGCAGACCGTCGTGCAGCTGCCGGCGCAGGTCCCTGTGCATCCAGACGAGCAGACGGCGGTGCAACTCCCAGCACAGGCCGCAGTGCAGGACGACCCGCACGCCGCAGAGCAGCTACCCGAGCAGGCCGACTTGCAGCTGCCCGTGCATCCGTTGTCGCACTGGCTGATGCAGGACCCGGTGCAGTTCCCGCCGCAGCTCGAAGTGCAGGAGCCGGTGCAGCTCGAGGTGCAGTGCCCCGTGCAGGCCCCGGTGCAGGACGTTCCGCAGCTCGACGTGCAGCCCCCGCCGCACGCCGCGGTGCAGGAGCCCGTGCAGGCGCCAGTGCAGCCTCCGCCGCACGCCGCGGTGCAGGACGCGCCGCACGAAGACAGGCACGAACCAGCGCATGCTCCGCTGCAGTCCCCTGTGCAGGTCCCGCTGCAGGTGCTGGAGCAGTCCACGCAGCCATTCTGCGCGAGCAAGATCCACTCGGTCTCGGAGATGAGCTTGGCCGTGGCGACGTGCCAGGCCGTGGTCATGTCCGAATAGGCCGACTTGTCGACGGTGTCCGGCGGGTTCACCGGCTGGATGCGGATCTTGTGGGTCGAGTCCGAGTAGTTCTTGAAGGTGACGACCTCCCCGATCTTGCTGCGGTCGCCCTTGGGAAGGTGAGCGTACTGGCAGACCCCGTTGCCGTCAGCCGACAGCTTCGTCGGGTCCAGGTTGACCTCGTCCCCGTACTGGGCCGGGACGTGCGGCAGGACCACCACGCCGCCCTCGATGGGCATGCCCAGTCCGCGCGAGGGGGCGGTGGCGTCGGCCTGATCGAGGGCGGTGGAGTGCTCCTTCTGGTCAGCGACCTGCGCCCCCTGGACGGCCTGGGGTCCAAAGGGGGGCCTGCGGCCGATGCCGCCCAGGGGGGCCATGACTAGGTAGGCCTCGGCAGTCGGTCGTGACGCCGCAGCCGGCCCCTCGAGGCGGCCACCATCTGCTTGGGCTCGGCCAGGTCACGCACCCTGGCGCGCCTGCGGATCCGTTGCTCCTGGTACTGCTTCAGGGCCAGGAAGCCGGCCGCCTCCTCCTCCTGAGCCATCGCGCACCAGACGAGCACGGCGTCCACCACGAACTCATCCCACCCGTTGACGCCGTCCATCGAGGTCGGCGAGCCGCCCATGACCAGGTCGGCGAGCACGGGCCAGTACCAGATCCGCAGCCCCCCGGTGGCGCTCCAGGCCGGCGGGGGGGACAGGTAGACGTAGTCACCGACCAGGGAGTAGCGGCATGATTCCCGGCTGGCCGTGGCCGTCTGCTCGTCCAGCAGCTCGTCGAAGGAGATGCGGCTGAGCTTGGCCCACTTGCCGTCCGTCTTGAGGATGTCGACGCGGCGCAGCCCGTAGAGCCCGGTCGGGATCGCGTGCGTCGCCGCGTTGGCCACCACGTTGACCAGCGCCGAGGTGCAGTTCCGGTCCGCATCGCAGTCGATGAGGATGTCCTGCAGCTCGGCGATGGCCAGGTTGACCCAGTCGAGCAGCGTCGCGTCGTCGAGATAGTTGCTGCTCACCTCTCCCCGCGCTCGAATGCGGGCGACCAGCGCGGTGGAGGTGATGGTGCGGGCCATGAGCGGACCTCGACGGCCCCGGGGCCTAGTAGGCGGAGTTCTTCAGGAACAGGGTCATCAGCACCTTGGCGCTGTTGATGTCGGCATCGGAGCCGGCGGCGTGAAAGCCGATCGTGATGTACGGGTCGGTCGCGCTGTCCACGTCCTCGGCGGCGACGTACGGGCTGCTGTCCTGGACGGCCGCCAGGAACGAGATGACGGGGGCTCCGGCCAGGGCATACCAGGTGTCCTTGAGGTGCACCTTGTACCGGCCCTCGGCCGACTTCTCGACGGAGAGAAGGCCATTACCGGAGATGTTGCCGGTCCCGGAGATGGTGCCGTCGGACTGGGTCTCGAAGGACCCGAGGACCACCTTGACCTCATTGCTGAAGGCCTTGAGCTGGTAGGGCGCTGCTCGGTTCATGATGCTCTCCTTGGTCAGTGACCGAGGGGGGCCGGAGTCGCCTGTCCTCCGGCCGCCCGGGCCGCGCCTGTTACGTGTGGTTGTAGAGGGTCACGCAGTTGCCGGGCCCATCGCAGGTCATCTCGATGTAGCCGCCCACGCGCCCCTCGTAGCCGTCGGCCGACGCCTCGCGCAGCATCTTCAGGCCGTCCTCGCTGAGCACGCCCGGGTCCTCGCCGGCGCTCTCCAGGGTGAACCTGTCCAGGTCGAGCACGAAGCCGAAGGTCGGCGGGCACCACACGTCGGAGTAGACCTCGATCGGTCCCTTGTCGCCGTCGATGGCGAAGCCGCGCACACTGACCATCTGGCTCTTGTTGCCGTCGGCCAGGATCGCCGGCCTGCTGACCGGGGTGGCGGTGTAGGTGGTGCTGCCGCGGATCAGCTCCTTGATCTTCCGGAACGTCTCGGGCGGCTCGAAGGCGGCCAGCTTCTCGGCCCCGCACTCGATGGCCAGGCTGCAGGCCTCGATCAGCGCGCTCAGCGGGTCGAGCGTGGAACAGTCCATGGCGATGCCGGCGAGCTTCTGCCGGTCCACGGAGCGGTCGACGCCGTAGTAGCTGCTGGACGGGGCCGGGTCGGTGACCGGGATCCAGTCGAGGATGCCGTGAAGGCACTGGTTCCAGTCGCCCTTGAAGTAGATGTAGTGCGAGGTGGCGGTCACCGTGTTGACGACCGCGCTCATGATCGCGGTGGCCGGGTTGGCCATGCGGTTCATGTTGTTCACGACCAGGGACGCGCCGGCCGTGTCCAGCGCCCCGCCGTCGGCAGCCGAGAAGACGAGCTCGGCATCCTTGTCGACGAGACGGGCGGTGCCGCGGTGCATGAAGGTCATGGTCGTGGCGTTGACCGCGCCGGTGGCGTGGACCTGGCCGATGGCGCCCGTGGTGCTCCGGTAGAGCTGCCACGCGCGGCGCCGGGCCTGGGTCCGATAGCCAGCCCGGACCAGCTTGTCGAGCTGCTCGAAGAACGCCTGCTCGTTGGTCTTGGCCACGCGCAGGGTCATGCCGTCGATGCCGAAGACCGAATAGTCGTGCTTCAGGTCCGACGCGAGCAGCTTGAAGGCCACGCCCTTGATGCCGCCCTTGTTGGCCAGTGCGACCGAGAAGGTGGCGCTGCCCGAGGGGAGCAGCCCGTAGATCAGCGGGATCTTCTTGTACTCCCCGCCGAAGTTGGTGTTCTTGTTGATGAGCTGGTACAGCGGGCTTGCGCTCGCCTCGACCACCTCTTCCTGGACAGCACCTTTCTTGAACTGCCCCTTGAGGAAGTGGGTGATCGTGGAAACAGTTACGTCGGCCATGGTCCTCGGCTCCTGGTAGAAGGTTCCGAGCCGGGTCCCATGGGATGGCGAATGAGGGAGGATTGCGCTTCGCCGGCCGCTGCTATGTGTCTACAGGACCAGTGCGCAACCGGCGGGACGCAATGTCAATGGAATCTTGCGATGGGGTAGCTACCCGCCGAGCACTTTGGCTTCGCGGGCGGCGGCTTTCTTGGCCTGCTCGATGTTGTAGAGCAGCAGCTCCTGCCGAGACATCTTGCTCGTGTCCACGGTGGTACCGTCGTCGCTATCCTTGCCGGTCGGCTGCTTGCCCCGGGCCGGCTTGGCCACACCCCAGAACTTCTCCTTGAGGGTGGGGTGCTCCTTGTAGAGCGGCAGCATGGACTCCCCCTCGGACACCATGGCCTTCTCCACCTCTCCGATGAGACGGTCCATGCTGGCCGGCATGCGCTCGGAGTTGTAGATCTCAAGGGCCTTGGCCAGGAGCCGGTCCGGAGCGCCCTCGCGCCCCGTCGTGGTGCGGACGAAGCGCGCCAGCAGCGGCGCCTTCTCCAGCATGGCCTCGTCCAGCAGATGGCCGCGGTAGAAGTCTCGCGCCGAGCGCCGGTGGCTCTCTTCCTCGGTGCGCCTCAACTCGCCCTCGATCTCGGCCTGCTTGCGCTGCAGCTGCTGCACGTACTCGGGCGGTTCCTCCTTCTTCGGCGTGGCGTCCGCTCCAAAGAGCTTCGTGCCCACCTTGTGCGCGTCGATCCCGAGCTTGGCCAGCGCATCCGGTTCGCCTGACTCGGCGGCTGCCTTGAGAGAGGCGCGCAGCTGCCGCAGCTCGTCCTGGGTCTCGCGGTGCTTGCGGTCGAGCTCCACGTGGCGCTCGCGGGCATGCTGCAGCTCCTTCTCCAGGTCGGACGCGGCCGCACCCGCGATCTTGGCGGCTGCCCCGGCAGCGCCCGCGCCGCCGGCTGCTCCGTCTACGGCTCCGCTACCGGACGCACCCGCGCCGTCTCCGGAACTGCCCCCGCCGCCACCGTCCCCGCCATCGTCGGCACAGCACACGCCGGCTGCCAGTCTCGTCGGGCTCCACAACTTGCGAATCCACATTGCTCGCGACTCCTGTTCGGGTTCAACGGGCGCGGGCTCATCCCGCGTCCGGCATCACGCCTCCGGCTGGGCCCGGCACAGGTCCGGGCGGTGTCATGGCGGGTCGGGCGAACGGACCGGCCCCGGGGCGACTGGGCAGCACGGGCGCTCCGCCGGGCAGCTGGCCTGTCGGCCCGGCCAGGTCTGGACTACCGGCCGCCCCGCCGGCGCCCATGCCCAGGCGCTTCGTCTGCTGCGCCTGTATCTGGGCCTGCATGTCGGCCTGCTCCTCGGCCAGCTTGAGCGCGTTGGCCCTCTTCAGCTCCTTGGCCGACTCGATCCACTCGATGATGGCGGTCAGCCGGTCCTCGGGCGCGCCGTGCATCTGAGCCCAGAGGTAGGTGGACCGCGCCCAGGTGATGCCCAGGTCCAGGTCCATGAGCTCGTCGGGCTCCATGGCCTTGCCCTCGTAGAGGATCTGGTCGAGCATCCACTGGATGTGGTTCAGCGCTGCCAGCCGCACGCTCTGCACCCGATCGATGTCGGGCATGTCCATGAGCTGAGCCCCGAGGTCGGGATCGAGCCAGCCCATGCTGATCCAGTCCTGGATAGTCTGCATGCGCGCCTCGGGCTCGAGGGGCAGGTAGGCGGTCGGGAAGCACTGGATGTGGTAGTCCTCCTCGGGCAGCTCGGCCTTGCTCCAGTCGATGCGCTCGAAGCTGTGGCCGTTCTTGTAGAGGATGGCGATGTCCTTCTTGCCTTCCTCCCGGGCCCGCTTGGCCTTGTCGCGGATGAGTCGCAGCGCGAGGATGGTGACCTTCTCGTGCGCCCTCTCGCGGGTCCGGTCCCGCATGGCTCCGCGACCCGTGGCGATCTCCTTGATGGTGCGCAGAGCCCGGCCGCTCATGTTCCCGTCGGGCCGTTCGGCCTGGGCCTCCATCTGGCTGACGCCGATCTGGTTGTAGCCCTGCGTGGCGAGCAGGAACGGATACTGGATCTGCTGCTGGCTGACCGGGTCGGGGACGGTGTAGCTCGGCGGGGTCGGTCCCGAGTAGGACATTTCCACCGCGTCCTTGTCTGACAGCACGTGCTCGTCGGGAACCTCGCTGCCCACGGGCTTGAAGACGATGAGCTTGCTCGCCCAGTCCATGGCCCGCTGGTTCTTGCCGAGGCTCTCCTTGATCTCAGACTGGAAGGCGCGCAGCTCCTCGGCCGCCCCGATGCCGAAGTACAGTCCCGGGGCCCGCTTCCAGTCCCACTTGACGAGGTCGAAGTCGTCATCGGCCCAGACCTCGTCCGAAATCGTGGCACCCTTGCAGCAGATCACGCGGCGGCCGTCGGGCTTCTCCATGCCGTTCTTGGTCGACCGCCGGGTGGCGATGATGGTCTTGACCAGCGCCTCCGTGGTGGTTCCGCTGCCCACCGGGGCGGCCGCGCCGATGATGGCCTGGCGGGTGACCTCATCCTCGATGTCCCACTTCTCGATGATGACCTCGGCCGAGAGCCACTTGCGCTGGTAGATGGTGCGCGGCTCGCCCCCGACGCAGCTCTGCTCGTCGACCAGGAACTCCGGCGTGAACTGCCACTCGATGGCGATGGGGTCGCCGTCCTCAGACACGCGCACAAAGCCAGAGCCGAAGATCGCCCCGTCGATGAACTGGTAGTCCATCTGGGTGTAACCGTCGACAGCCGCCATGAGACCGTCGATGAACCGCTGCAGCATCCGGGCGCGCTGGGCGAGTGACCAGTTGCCGCCCTGGGTGACGACCTGGATCCTGGTGCGATGCACGCAGTGCCGAGCGTGAGCGCTGTCGATGGCCGAGGCGGTCAGGTTGTAGTTGAGGGGCGGCCGCTCATCGGGCTCCTCGAGCTGCCAGGTCATCTCGCCCGGCTTGAGCCCCTCCATGGGCCGGTCGGTGTAGCTCTGGTAGTAGTCGAGGAAGCGCCGCTCGTTGTGCTGGTTCCGCGCCTCGAGGCGGGCTACCTCGTCGAGGATGTCGCCGTGGGCCTGGTTCTTCTCGGCCTTGTGCCACTTCTTCTCGAGCGAGATGGCTTGCGCCATGGTCCAGGCTCCCGTCAGAAACGGTGAGGCCGGTTCCCATGGGTGGCGTGTCGGGGAAGTCCGCCGGCTGTGCTCTATCTAAGCCGCGCCAAGATCGGCGCAATGTCAATGGCGCGCCTACGCTGCCAGCCTCCATTCCTGGTCCGGCACCCAGAACGCCCCGCCGTACTGGCGCCGCTTCTTCTGCTCCTTGCGCACCTGCTTCAGCCTGGAATCGAACATGCGCTTCTCCTGAGCCGCCAGCCACTCGGGGCTGTTCGGCTCTAGCCGCACCTTCTCGGGCCGGTGCAGGTAGGGGTAACAGTGCCGGAAGGCGTAGAGCAACCCGTCGCTGCAGTGGTTGGAACTGCTGCGCAGGTCCTCTTCCCAGGCACCGTCCTTGCCGTAGCGTCGCTTCAGGCTGGTCAGCTCGCGCACCAGGTGCTCGTTGCAGTCTGGTCCCAGGCCCAGCGGGTTTTCGCCGTCGTCGGCATCCGGCACGTAGACCACCAGGCGCGGTTCCGGGGCGGACAGCTCCGTGTTGAGGGTCCGCACCCAGCCGCGCTTGTCGGTCTTCTCGGCCGGGTTGATGGGCAGGTGGTAACGGCGCGCCAGCTCGATGAGCAGCTGCTCGTTGGCCGGGTCCGCCACGATGGTCAGGCCTGGGTAGCGGTCCAGGAAGTATTTGACCTTCTCCCCGATCTCGTCGTTCGACATCTTGGCCTGCCAGAACGACTCGGGCACCACGACTCTCGCGCTCTCCTCGATGTTGTAGCGGCAGACCACGAACGCCATGCCGGCCGAGTAACCCGTGTCCATGCCGAGCACGTGACGATCGCCGGCCATGGTCTTGCGCAGCTCGTGCACCACGTTGCGCGAGGACAGGAACTCGTAGACGTTGTTCTCGGCGTCGGCGCACCACCGGCCGAGCCACTGACGGATGAACCACGCCATCTCGCGAAATCCGGGCCCGTAGTCGCGCTCGAACTCGACGAGCTGCTGAGCCCACTGCCTGGCCATGTAGGGGTTGTGCTCGACACTGCTTTCAGAGACCAGCCAGCCGGGCTCGCGCAGCTCCAGCTCCGGCCTGGTCACGTCGTAGTAGTAGCCCGAAAGCATGTCCGATGGAGCGCCGGCCATCCACAGCGTGCCGCCGCGGTCGAGCAGGATGGGCTCCACGGCGTCCTTGACGAACCGGCGCAAGTTGGTGCGCCACAGCGCCGCCTCGTCGATGAACACATCGCCGATGTCCGCCCCCGCCCCCTGAATGGTGTCCTGCAGGTCTTCGCGGTCCGCGCCGAACAGAGCAATGCTGGACCCGCACGGCAGGATGGCCTCGAGCGTGGTGGACCGGAGCATCATGCCGAGCTCGTAGTCCTTGTTCAGCTTCTCGAGGACCGGCCACGAAATCCAGCGGGCCGTCTTCTGCGACTTGGCGATGTAGGGATAGCGCGTGTTCGGGTAGCGCTTGCCCTTGCGGGCCGCAGCGCGCAGGAGCAGCTCGGTCTTGCCGGTCCGCCGGCCCCAGAGCAGCGCCTTACGGCGAAACGGATCGTCGAAGGCTCGTTGCTGGTCCTCGAAGAACGCCTCCACCAGCTTGTCGCGGCGGGCGAGTTCCTCCCTGATCGAGAGTTCTTCGCGCCAGGACTCGAGGCGCGGGGGCATCGGTCATCGCCCGCCAGGTGCCGGGCCAGATGACGGCACCCGTCTCGACGCGACTCGAGAGTAGCGGCGGAACCTCGGCAGCGGGCACAGGATGAGACGTGCTCGATCAACGACCAGGCGCAGCAACCGCTCCATCTCGTGCGTGGCCGGCCGGTCCCCCAGCGTTCGTAGTGGCACGTCGTGCGGACCAACCAGGAGATGGTTCTCCATGCGCATGTCGCGGCCCGCTCCGTGGTAGCAGGTCAGCACGTACTCGTTTTTCGCGGCGTCGAAGTTCACCCGGAAGGAAGTGCCAGGGGAAAGCCCCCTGCATAACTCGTTCATCCCGGCCTCGAGGTCCCGCGCGGACAGGCCCATCACAGGTCCACCTTGGGCAGCAGGCGCAGCAGCACGCTGTTCCGGGATGCCTCGGACAGTGGTTGCAGCTCCTCGGGCTTCAGCACCGGCACGCCGCAGATCCGCGCGATGTCGGCGGCGTTCATGGGGCGCACCTCCAGCGTGCCCGCGGCAAGCCGACGACGAAACCGGCGCAGCGGTGCTTGCCGGCTCCGCCTGGAAGCTCGGCTCTTACGGCGGCGGGGGGTCATCGCGGCGCCACCACCAGGTCGCCGGCGTAGATGAACTCCCGGAAGTCGGCGAGTAGCTTCTGTGCTGCCCTCGTGGCGGCGGGGTGAGCCGTTCGCTTTAGGTGCTCCTCCTCGTCCTGTAGCCATCTCATCGAGGCGACCAGCAGCACGACGGCCGCGGCCAGTTGCCGCTCCCGCTTCTCGAGCTGCTTGAACGACGCAGACGCGGTCGAGAAGTCGACGGCCGAGCCCGGCGGCAGACGCTCCTCGACGATGGCCCTGTGGGCAACCATGAGGCGCTGGGCCAGGTCGTCCGTGCACACGTCCTTGTCCAGGATCTCGGCGATCGCCCGGATCTCGTCGAGAGGCAGGAGCGCCATCACAACCTTCCCCTGTCTGCCAGGGCGCAGGGCTCCATCACGACGCCGTAGAGAAACCAGCTGTCAACGGACAGGTCCCGGCGCAGCCGCGGCATGGCCAGGATGCCCGTGATCTTCCTTGGGGCAACCCTCTCCGCAACGGACCTGGCCAGGGCATCGAAGACCGCGGCTGTCAGCGACTCAGCCATCACGACACCGCCACGCCGCAGATCTTCCAGCCCAGGGACAGGTCGGTGGTCCAAGGTCTGGGGCAGACGCACGTTCCCTCGAACCGCTTGGAGCGCGGGTAGGCCACGATGCCGGTCACATCCCCGGACAACAACAGGCTGTCGAACCTCCGTCGGTCGCGGTCGCGAACAAACGCGGTGACGGGAAGACTGGTCTGCGCTGCAGCGAAGGTGGTCACAGCCCCTCCGTCGCCGCATGGTCGGTTCGATGGCACCTCATCGGCGCCTGCCCTTCCTGGGCGGTGGCGCCACAGGGGCCGGCGCGGACGCAGGAGCAGGAGCAGGAGCAGGAGCCACCTCATCGAGCAGGTCCGGCGGGCCGAACACCTTGGGGGGCGTGGTCTGCGCGTCGAGTACGTTGATACCCGAGTCGGCTTCCACCTTGGCCGCGGCCATGGCGACTTCCGTTGCCGGGTCGATGATCATCGGCTTGCCCGTGGCTGGCTCGGGCACGGTCTCCCACAGCGGCTCGCCGGGACCGCACAGGTGCCAGGGCAGAAAGCGCCGGTTGATGACCACGCCGAAGATGGTACCGTGGATCGACTCCACGCCGTTGCTTCCCACCTCGTGCCGCATGCGGCGGTTGACCCCGCGCGCGCCGACTACGGGCTGCGGCTCACCCTCGTTGGGGTCAAACCCGCAGATGGTCTCGATGCTGCGAAAGCGCATGGTGTCTCCCTACTGCAGCGTCTTGAAGCGGCGCGCCCCGGGACGGTGGATGAGCGCCTGGTCCGCCTCGGCCGCGCGCTTGGCCTGGAAGGCATCCACGTACTCGGTGATGGTGTTGCCGACCTTGAACGTCTCACGCTGCAGCCCGCGGACGATGGGCCCGCAGTCGGCCGCATCGAGAATGCCGAACACCTCACCGCTGAGCAAGATCTCGGCGGGCGGGGCTAGGATCAGCACGTGGTCGCCGCGCTTGTAGGGCAGCGGCACCCTGGCTCCGTCGAGAAGCAGCCGGCCTTCGCCGACTGACACCACCTCGCCGACGGGAAGCGTCTGGCGGCCCTCGAGGGGCACGAGCGCTCCAGGGGTGACCTTTCTGGTCATCGGCCGGAACACCACCCAGGTCTCGGTGGCCTCGGGGAAGGCCATCTCCTGCTTGAGCAGCCCCTCGAGCCGCTTCATCTCGGCCAGAAAGGCCTGCTGCTCAGCCGCAGCACGTTCGGCCTGCTGCTCCTCGGTCAACGCCTCGATCTCGGCACTGGCCGGAGCCTGATGCCCGGAGTTTCCCTGCACCTCGTCGCCGCTTACCTGCGTCTTGGTCACGTCACGTCTCCTTGGTTTCTGGGGCCACCGGCTCGAGCACCAACACGTTATCCCCGAGCTCGACGACCTGGAACTTGCACCCCTTGAGGTGGACCATCTCGCCGAGGAAGAAGCGGGCCCGGCGCGCCGCCGTGCCAGGCCTTGCTACCAGGCCCACCTCGGCTTCGTCGTTTGCGTCAGCCCGCTGCAGTTTCTCCTCGGCGCTCTCCTGGCTGGGGTCCACGGGCATCTCGCAGCCCGCGTCGTACTGCTCCCAGAACTTCTCGATCAGGGCGCTGCGCAGCGCCTGGCTGCCGAGGATGCGGTCGGCCTGGTCGGGCGGGAAGCTCTCGCGCACGGCCTGCTCAAACTTGGCTTCGAAGTCTTCTCGTTCGCCCATCGTCACTCAGCCAGGAACGGGTTGAAGGTGGCGTTCCATTTCAGCGCGAGGTGCCGCATCGCCGCAGTGTGCTGGCTGTACCAGATGCGACCTTCGGGCCAGCTCGGGAAGGCAGCGCGCAGCAGCGACGTGGCCACGTGCCAGGGGCGCCCCGCCTTGGTCCGGTAGTCGTCGCGCACGTAGACCATGTGCAGCACCGGGAGCGGCTCTCCCTCTCCGACGAGGTATCCGCAGATGGTGCCAGGATCGGCCCGCAGGTCCCCCGCGGAATCAGGCATCAACGGGCAGGCGACGAGCCCGCGACCGCGCTCGACCAGCCGATCGATGCGGGCGTGGATGCCGGCGCTGAAGTCGTCCCTGCCCACACCAAGGCCGATTCTCTTGGTCTGCCAGCACTGCTGTTCCCATGCCACGCCGATCCAGGACTTGTAGACCAGCGGCAGATCGGCCTCGACCAGGGGACGAACGAAGACCGGGAAGTCGCAGGGCGCGGCGCGGTGGGGCTGTGGCAGCGCCGTCACAGCTTGCCCCCGCGGGCCGCGCAGACCTTGATCCAGGTGCTCACTTGTCACCGTCCTGCTTCTCGCGCAGCTCGACCAGTCTCGCCCTCAGCTCGTCGTCTGACTTCACCTCGACGATGGCGCGGACCGCATCTGCTCTGGCCTCAGCACTGGCCGTGATGTGCGTCGAAGGCAGCGCTCGGAACCGCTCCGGGTGTAGCCGTTCGGCCTTCCACGCCGCTGCCGTCCACTGCGGAGCCTGGAGCATCATCGGCGTGCTGGTCTCCTCGACGAGGTTGCCCTGCTTGTCGTACTTGCGCGTGACCTTGTTCTCGACCACCCCTCGCATGGCCTTCTCGATCACGGCCAGCCAGTTCACCAAAGCCTTGGGGGCTGCGGCCTTTACGGCCTGCGCGAACTGCGCGTATTTGGAGCCGGGGCGCTTCTCCCCAAGCTGGATCCACTGGTAGAAGGTGCGTTCCGCCACGTCCGCCGCCGCCGCGGCCTGCTCGTTGCTGCAGCCGAGCATGATGGCCTGGACGATCTGCTTCTGGGTCTCCGGGGTCAGCTTCGACTTGCGCCCCCCGGCACGTGGGTTAGCCATGGAACGCCTCCACGTACTCCAGCAAGTCGCGCGGCGTCTTCAGGTGCTCCAGGTCGTCATCGGCGATGGTCAGATCGAAGGCCTCCTCCACGGCCAGCACGACGGCCATCAGGTCCCGGCCCTGTTGGGACGCTGACCGGCCGGTCCGCTGCGCGAGAACGGGAGCCGTCCAGACCACAACGTCCGGATCGATGCCGAGGGCAGCACCGATGGTCTCGAGCATCTTGGTTTCGTTCGCCGTCACGTGTTCATCCTGGTTGCGGGAGGCGGAATCGAACCGCCGGTGGCCAGGGTATGGGCGGCCTGGTGCCTTGCCTCTTGGCTATCCCGCTTCAGCCGGCCCCTTCTCCCCGGTTACCTACTTGCCCTTCCCCTTGCCCTTGCCGCCCTTCGGCTTGCCCTTGCCTCCACTGCACGGTTTCTTCGCCATGATCCGGCTCTCCTTTCAGCAGACGGAACAGCGTTGCTCCGTCGATGTAGCGCTGGTCAGCGGGACGACCGATGGCCAGCATGAACTCCTCCGCATGCTTGTCGCTGCGGAAGACCAAGGTGCGGTAATAGCCTGCGTCGGGCTGCTGGCTACGCGATCTGCGCCGCGCCCGGGACCCCAGGCTGTCACTGAAGCCGCCCGGCGCGGTCGGCTCCTCGGACTCGAGCCCGTTGCCTCTGCGCGTGCCGCCCATGTCCTCGAGCTGGGCCACAGCGTCCTTGACCTCGTCGGGCTCCTGGCTCTCATCGAGCACGGACGGGCGCTTGAGGATGGCCGCGATCTGGTCGTCGCTGAACGCCGCTTCCACGTCCATGACAGTGAAGCCGACCGCCTCGAAGTCGATCTCGGTCAGGAGCTCGGCGAGCTTGTTCTGGTCCCAAGTGCCCTGCGCGGCCGGCGAGTTGGCGATGACGTTGGCGCGCTTCTCCTTCTCCAGGTCCCAGTCGACCCCGCGCACGTGCCATTCGTGGCCGAGCCCGCGGATCGTGCCGTGCTCGGCGTCGCTCCACTCCACCTTGCCGTTGCGCGGCAGGTTGCCGATGCGCTGGTGTGCGCCGATCAGGTTGCCGGTACGGTGGTTGAACGTGATGCCCGAGAGGTCGCCGAACTCACGCATGAAGCGCCGGAGCTGCTGGGCTTCGCTCTTCCCGATGGTGCGCGGGTTGTAGGGGGCCGGCTTGAGGTCCGCCACCGTCTCAGGCAGCGCCGGCTTCTCCTCGGGCGTCATCGTCGTCACCAATCATCGCGTGTCGGGTGAATGCGGCTTCGGCCGCGGGGAAGACTCTGAGCACCTTCTGCCAGTCCTCGGGATGATGATCCCTGATCCAGGCCAGGCACTCGACGCGCAGCGGGTTGAAGCCCGCGCTGCGCCGCCCATCCTGCCCCCACCGGTGGATGGGAGCGCTGATACGTTGTGCCTTGAGGTAGGACAACACGTCCTGCGTCGACCAGTCCCAAATCGGATGCAGGCGCTCGTGGGCTAGGTCGTAGCCCTCCGTCTTGCGCAGGTAGAAACGTCGGCTGATGCTGTCGCTCTGCCTATGGCCCCAGGCCGTCCACGAGATGCCGGTTTGCTTGCGCAGGTGATCCTCAACATCGCGCTGCTTCACGTTTCGCAGGTGCAACGCGCGCACCCGGTCCGCGTAGACGCCCTTCTTCAAAATCTCGGCCAGGCTCCAGTGCGGCACCTTGTGCAGCTTGACGCCCATGCGGTCGCAGAGCTTATCGATCGGCTGCTCGACGAAGTCCAGCCCGGGCACGAGCCACATGTAGAACGCTTCCACCCGGGAGAAGGCTGCCTTGCAGAGAGCCAGCGTCGCCAGGCTGTCTTTGCCGCCGCTCAAAGCGACGAGCACGGCCGATCCGACCTGGACCGCGCGGCGCAGCAGCTCTCGGCTGCCTGCCAGGTGGAGTGCCACGCGCGTCACCCTCCGGCACCGCCGGCCGCGGCCAGCTTGGTCACTGAGAGGCGCCGCTTTCGCGAGGATCCGCGGGGTCGAGACCTACCGGTCTTGCCGCGCTTGCCGCGCAGTAGCTGCAGCTTGCGGTTGGCTTCGGAGAAGCGCTCTTTCCACTCCGCTCGCAGCTCTGCCTCGGTGCGGGCCAACGGCCTAGCCTCCGGTGCCGGCCGCGGCCGCGAGCTTCACGATGGCGAGCCGACGCAGACGCGTTGCGTTCCCCACCCCGGTGACCGAGATCCCGGCCTTCTTGCCC
>Ga0315273_10003543_pt1 | contig 18839 bp, 11 predicted proteins | sample YL17G02_0_MG_FD_205753 | JGI IMG/M metagenome (GOLD analysis project Ga0315273, IMG submission 205753) | Sediment microbial communities from Yellowstone Lake, YNP, Wyoming, USA - YL17G02_0 | ecosystem: Environmental > Aquatic > Freshwater > Lake > Sediment | place: USA: Wyoming | collected...
GCGAGATAATCGCGTATATCCATCGGGTCGATACGCCCGACGTTACGGAGCACGTTTCGCTGCTGCTTCGCGTAGAACGGAATGCGGTGATAGCTCTCGATTTTGTGGCCGGTATCGGGCTGGCGGTAGAGGAGTCGCGGGATCACCTCGTTTTTCAAGGCTGTCTTTTCGACGATCTCCGCGGCGTCCTTCGCTTTCACGCGCGTGTAGATCGTCCCGCCCGGGTGAAACACAACGAGAGGTCCCTTTTCACAAAGACCGTGGCAGCCGGTCTTCTTTATCGCCAGCTCGACGCGATTCCTGGCGCCGGCTTCTCGAAGGGCGTGCGAGAGCGCTTCGGCTACCTTCATGCTTCCATTCGCGATGCAGCCGGTCCCCGCGCACACCAGAATCGCGGGATCGTCGAGCGGTTGATCCTTTCGCAGGGCATCACGGACCTTTTCCAACTCATCGAAGCTGCCGAGCCTCTTGCTCAGTTTTCCCTCTTTCGCCCGTGGCTCCTGAGCGAGGCCGGCCGCGGATCCTTTGCACACGCCCTCGCCCGAGCAGCATTTCTTGACTTCTTTCAGGAGTTTCGTGGGCGTCATTTCGCCGTGGTACTCGCGGTCGATCACGACGACGGGCCCCATGGCGCACGCCCCGACACAGTGCACCGTGTCGAGGGTGATCTCTTTGTCTGGCGTGGTCTCGCCCGGCTCGACACCGAGCTCGCGCGTCAACTGGTTCACCAGGAGGTCCGCTCCGCGCACGTGACACGCGGTACCCAGGCAGACTTCAACGCGATGTTTGCCGCGGGGCTCGAGCGAGAGCGCTTTGTAGAAAGAAGCAACCGAGTAGATCTGGCTCCTCGGAACGGAGAGCCACTCCGACACGGTGTCGATGGCCTCTTTGGGGATGTAGTTGAGCGATGCCTGTATGTCCTGCAGGACCATGATGAGGCTCGAATGATCCCGAGGGTAGCGGTGCAGGACTTCTTCTATGCTCGCTGCGGTTGCGATGGGTTGCGGCATCTCGTCTCCGTGACCGGATAAAACACCGACCCACGGCGGGAAGGGACATTCTGGATGAAGCAACGGCGTTCCGCAACCGTAGGGTCGTTATGTCTAATAAACTACAAAAAACGCCGAAAGGCAACTTGGAGTTGACTCGCGCGATTGGACTTATGGAGGATATACTAGAACAGAAACCCGTTAGGGTCAACTAACCTCGATCGGCTCAATTGGCGTGTGGCAATGAGGCGTTTGGCGCGTGTTGACGAACCCGGCGTGCACCGGTTTCCAACGCGTGTAAAGGATCGCGCATGGAAGGGGTCGCCCCATGAAGAATCGTCCGTTCACCTCCCGGAGAGAATTTCTCAGACTGGCATCGTCGGGCCTCGCCGGAGCCGCCTTGTTTTCCTCCGGCGCATGTTCTCCCCAATCCAAGGAAAAATCCGAGAAACGACGGCGATTCGTTCATCGCACGCTCGGCCGCACGGGGCTGAGACTGCCCGTCGTCAGCATGGGATCTTCGTACGCCATCGACCTGGTCCGTCGCGCGCTCGATGAAGGTATCGTCTATATCCACACGTCGAGCGACTATGCCGATGGAAATCATGAGCGCCTCCTGGGTGAAGTGCTGTCGGGCCGCCCTCGGGACTCATTCGTGGTCGCGACCAGCCCCGACCTTCCCTATCCATACTCGATAGAGCTCGACCGATCGTCCGATATCGGGAAGGGGGCTAACCCGCAGCGGATCGTTGAATCTGCCGAAGAGAGCTTGCGGCGTCTCGGCCTCGAATACGTCGACATCTACTATCTCACATCGGTCGGCAGCCGGCACGTCGCCCTGCACCAACCCTACCTGGACGCGTTCCACAAACTCAAACGGGATGGGAAGACGCGCTTCGTGGGAATCGGCACACACGAACACGAACCCGAGGTGATCCGGGCGGCTGTGGAGAGCGGATTCTGGGAAGTTGTCCTCACCGCGCACAACTTCAGACAGAGCCACCGCGAAGAGGTCCGCGCCGCGATTCGCCAAGCGGCTGAGGCCGGACTCGGCGTGGTCGCGATGAAGACACAGGCCGGGGTTTACTGGGACAGGTCGCGCGCGAAGAAGATCAACATGAAGGCCGCACTCAAGTGGGTGCTCGAGAACGAAAACGTTCACACCACCATTCCAGCGTTCTCCACCTACGAGGAGATGCAGGAAGATCTCTCGATCATGGAGGACCTGGCCCTCACGGCGGAGGAGAAGCGGGATCTCGGACTGGGAGAGGAACTGGGTCTATCGGGCTTCTACTGCGATCAGTGCGGACGCTGTCTGGCGCAGTGTCCGGCCGAAATGAACATTCCCGCCCTCATGCGGAGCCACATGTACGCGTTCGGCCACCGCCAACCGAAAAAGGCGAGAGACACGCTCCGATCCTGGACGCCGGAAGACATCGCCTGCAGAACATGCGGGAGCTGTCTCGTCGAGTGCGCTCGCGGTTTCGACGTGAAATCTCGAGTGCTCGATATCGCCCGCATACTCCACGTTCCGGCGGAATTCCTGGGGTGATCCGGCGCGCGGCTCATCCCGGTAATGACCTCTCGGAACACCTCGCGAACCGGACAATAGAAAAACGTCGTCAGAAGTCGTAACGCAGGCTGATCCCTTTGTAGTTTCCCGATACGTACGTGCCGACGCGGATCCCCGGTTCCTCGCTCTGCAACCGCTTCTCGTTGTGTGCCGAGAGCACTTGTCTTGCGCACCCGTATCCTATGAGCCCGCCGACGACGACGTCCGAGAGCCAGTGCGCTTCCATGACCATTCGAGAGTAACTCACCGCGGTCGCCGATCCATAAACGAGAGCTGGAACAACCCTGTGACTCGGATACTGGTGCGCGAGGATGGTTGCAGCCGCCCAGATACCGGTTGCGTGACCCGAAGGGAAGGACCGCGGTTTCGCGCGGCGGGCGGCATCATCGTCGAAGATACCCCCCGGACCCGTCCAATCGCTCGCCCGCCCATCGGTCTCGCGAGGCCGCTCGCGCCCGGTCGCCTCTTTCAACAAGAATGTCCACGTGGCCGACGTCACAAGAGCTTCAGCCAGCATGACAGCCGTCTCCCTCTCACGCGGGGACCGCGCGACCACGCCAACGGCAAGGAACCCCAGCACCAACGGGTACGAAGAGCGGGTGTCCGCCAGCCTTGATACTTGTTGGGCGCGTCGCGTCACGTTGCGGTTCTCGGTCATATTTTCTGGAACGAGGATTTTTTGCGTGACATGATCGGTCACGATGAATGTTCCAACACCGACGGCGCCTATGATGAAACCCACGGGATTGCGCCGCGCATATCGGAAAGGAAATTGCAGCTGGGTGGAGTAGTCGTGACCAAGCTCTTCGAGGAACTGCACGACATGGCCGCCCAGGTGTTCCGGGCGGAACACACTCGTTGTCTCGGTATCCGGGCTGAGGCGGACATACGAAAGCTCCGGGAGATAAATGTCCCCGAGGTCTGCCGGCCGCAGAGGGGTCAGAGGAAAGTGTTCCAGCGGAAAAGCGAGCGGTGTTTGGCCGTGAGGATCATGAAATTCACCCGCCGACACGGACACGGGCCGAATCAGGCCAAGCAAAGCGGCCGCGACGACGATAATCAGGCGCCGCAGCCAATCCGACCGGCAAGAAGCTTCGAGCATTGGAAGACTTCGAAAGTGCTGTGTACCAATACGGCTGGTTTGCGCAAGAATCATACGAAACCGGCGCCGGTCTCACAACGGCAAATTCGGGATCACCACGTGCGGGCACACACCGCCGAACGGACATCCCCGCTTTGCGAAGGACCCAGGTGTAGAATCGAATCAGGTATGCGTATTCGTCGCGAGGCGCTTTTCCTTTGTAGTCGCTGATTTAGAACTGGCTACTCCCCAGGCTGGACGTTTTTCGAACCATCCCTATAGCCCACCCTAGGGTTCGATGAACCGCCCTGACCGATTCCCCCATTTTGACCGACCGGGACCCCCGCGGACTTCGGTACCACAACGATACTCGGTCTGCAGAATGAGTGAATTTGAAATTCACCGAGTCGCAAGCCGCGCTTGAGATCGAGGTTGTACCGCGTTGGAATGCCGTGCTAGGCTGAAACCCGCCTGTAGTGACGTCGTGTACCGACGTTTGTTGAACGGGACATCCGTCAGGTGGGGTGTGAAATAGAGAGGAGGCGCGTCGGGTCGACCGACAGCAGTCGAGACATGAGCCCGATCCAAACCTGTCCAAATTGCTCACCTTCCATCGGCACCAGGATCGTCTTCACGCTGGAATTCGGCGCCCGAGTGCTTGAGTGCCGGGGTTGTGGGCTGCAATTCGCTGAAGTGTATCCCGAGATGGCGGAGGCTGATTCAGATATATATGGAGATCACTATTTTGCCGGAACGATCGCACAGCGGCCAGTACGGGAGAAGATCTTCGCAGAGATGTTGGGAGAAATCGAATCGGTGTTGGGCGGAAAAGGTCGGTTGCTCGACGTCGGCTGCGGAGACGGAGTGTTGTTGGAGGTTGCGGCTCGCGTGGGGTGGGAGGTGGAAGGCACGGACATAGCCACCGCCGCCGTAAGATTCGCTGGTGACGAACGGGGCCTGATGGTGCATAAGGGGGCCATTGAGGACTTGTCACTGGAGGCGGATTCGTATGATGTCGTCGTCTTGAATCACTCGCTCGAACATGTTCAAAACCCTCGTACGACGCTTACGCGTGTGCGAGAGTTGCTCAGGTCGGAGGGCGTGGCACGGATCGAAGTGCCAAACTTGTCGAGTCTCTCTGCACGAGTAAAAAACCTCCAGAGCCGCTTTCGCCTGAAGAAAAATCGGTGGAGGCATTACGACACAGGACATCACTTCTGGTTTTTCACGCCACAGACGCTCTCGCGGACCATTCGGTTCGCGGGCCTGTCCCCACGGGGCCTCCGCGCGCCCGCCGTTCAGTGGAGACAGGGGAACATCCGTTATCGTGCGATCAACGCTCTTTACGCGATGACGCTGTGGGGTGGCCACCTCGTAGCTTACGCCCGAAAGCCAAGCCAGGGGACCTCCGAGAAGTTGAGGTAGGGTGGGACCGACACCATGAGCTTGGCGAAGTGAGAGCTCATCTTGGGCGGGCGATCTTGATGATCGACTCGTCTCCCCAAGCTGGACTCGAACCGACGGTCCCCCTCACTTTCGCTGGAGGGTTTTTCGAAGCGCTAATCGACCTCTCATGCCTCCATCGTGTTCGCCGTCAAACGCGCCACCCCCCAGAGATCCACTCGACGGACTCACTCCGCGTACCGGCACTTCCCCCGGAACGCACACTCTCCACACGCTCCCCCCGGCGACGGTTCGAAACGGCCCTCCGCGGTGGACCCTTCCAGACGAAGCGCGTCACTCTCGATCTCGCCGAGCCGCGCTGGCGATACATCCACGACGACGCTCTCAACCGGTTTCTTGAGATAACACAGGCGCGCGTCCGAGACCGTCACTCCCGCCTTTCGAAGAGCCCACGCGTAAAAACGAAGCTGATACGTGTATTCGTCGCGAGGCGTCTTCCCCTTGTAATCGATGAGGCCTAGCGCCCCGTTCACGCGGTCGATCCGGTCAATGGTTCCCCTGAAGAGCATTCTGTCGATCCGCGCCTCCACCGGCAGCTCGAGCGCCTCGACGTCGCCGCGTTCCGAAAGACCCGACGCCGCAACGGCGTCGAGCACGTCACACGCGGCGCGGCGGACCGTCTTTTTCTGCGCCGGCGTCATTCCAAAACGGCCGGCGAGGTCGTCGACGAACTTCTCTCTCGGCGTCTCGCGCCCGCCGCCTTCCGCTTCCCGCGCGCCGCCTGCCGCCTCCCGCTTGGCACGCGCTGCTTCCCACCGGGGCAACGGAGACATCCACTCGAAGAGCAGCCGGTGGATGAAGGAGCCGTACGTTTTGGGGTCAACTCCGCGGGGAAGACGACCCTCCCCCGAAAACTCTTCCGCCTCCTCCACAGCCGTGACGCCACCGGCTTCCTCCGTTTCGGCGAGGCGCGCGATCCGCGTCACGTAGCGATGATAGTACATGAGCGGACACTGCGCGAACGCGTGGAGATGCCGCCACGTGGCGAACTCGATCTCACGCGCCCGAGCGTGAATGGTCCTCGCGCCTTCAAGCCTGGCCCGTTCGAGCGACCACTCGTCGAGAAAATGGGCGGCCAACGCGCTTTGCGTCCCGTCGTCCCTCGGTATCCCCTCCCCGGCTCCCGAAGGAAGCTCGAGCTCGGGAACGTCCCGGACCTCCTCGTGGAGAATCGCGTTCTCGTGGAGCACGTCGAGGACGCTCGTGAAGAGGTTTTTCTTTTCGCCCTTCTCGACACCGTTGGGAAAGGGAGAGCTCAGGAAAAGGTGGTCCCGCGCCCGCGTCATGGCGACGTAGAGAAGACACAACTCTTCCTGTTCGCCGTCCGCTTTCTCGCTCTCGTAGGTATCGCTATCGGTGTATCCTCTTCCCCACTCCTCTTTCTTCGAGAGAAAAAGCCCCACGCGCTTGTTGAGATGAAAACCATCGGAATTCGATTGCCCCCGTTTGATCCCTGGGGCGGCGACGGCGGGGAACTGAAGTCCCTTCGCCGAATGGATCGTCATCACCCGGACCCGCCCCGCGGGGAAGGTGGACCCGCGCCCCTCGCCAAGCGACTTGCCGCCGATCGCCACATCGAGCGCCTCGATGAAAGCGGCGAGATTGGCTTCGCCGCGTTCCACGAGATTGTCGACGAGCGAAACGAGCGTTTCGGTTACGGCCTCGACGAGGCGGTCGTCGGCTCCTTCGCTGAAGAGGTGGTAATAGAACGGTCCCTCTTCGAGCGCGAGCGAAACGAAAGACGGAAGATCGAGCGCGAGACGCTGGACCCGGAGGCCGTGGAGGAGCGAGCCCAACCGGCGGCATCCTTCCCGCGCTTCAGCGCTCGCGAGCTTCGCGCGGTTTTCCTCCGAGAGGATCGCGTCGAAGTGATGCCCGCCGCTTTCCTCGAAGAGCTGCTTGAGAGACGCATCCGAGAAGGAGAACGGCTCGTTCTCGAGGACGCCGAGAAGCGCACGCATGTCCTCGGGATAAACGAGGAGACAAACGAGGTCCTTCAACCGTTCGAGCGCGCGCACCTCGAGCGATCCGCCGCTGCCGGAGACGGCGTACGGGATCCCCGCCTCGCGAAAAGCCCGTTCGTAGTGGGCGAGCCCCGAGGACTCCTTATGTCCCCGCATGAGAACCGCGACGTCGCCGAAATCGAGCGTTGTCTTGCCGGAGCGGTAGTACGCAAACGGCGATTTTCTCCCCAGGCGTCCGGTGACGGCGAGAATCCAGGCGGCAAGGGCGCGCGCTTCGAGCTCGAAGGATTTCGGAGACTCGTCACACGGATGAAACACACAGATCGGCACGTCGCTCGCTCCCCTGTCCGCCGTCAGCCGGATGTTCTCGGCGCGCGAGGCGAAGTACGGATCGGTGACAATCAAATGATGGGCGAGGTCCAAAATCCCCTGCGTCGAGCGGTGATTGGTGCGAAGGAACTTCTCCGTACCGGCGAACTCGCGAAGATTCTGGACGCGCGCGTCGCGCCATCGATAAATCGACTGTTTGTCGTCTCCCACGACGGTGACACGGGCGAAATCGCCCCCCGAGAGCAGCCGCACGAGCTCGTTCTGCGCCTCGCTCGTGTCCTGGAACTCGTCGATGAGAATGTGATCGAACTTCTCGACGTATCTTTCACGAAGCCGCGCGTTCTCCGAAAGACCCCGGACGACGATACGGATCATGTCGGAGAAATCGATGAGGTTCCTCCGGCGGAGCTCCTCTTCGTACGCGCGCCAGAGAGCCGCGACGGATTGAACGTAGCGCCGGTACGCACCCGCTTCGTCGGGGCGGACGGAATCGAGAAGGTCCTCGGGCGTGAGGAGCGTCCCTTTTGCCTTGAGCACGATCTTGTACCACTTGCCGAATTCCGTTTCGAGGCGGGCCGGCGCCGGCATGTCGTCCTCGTACGCTTCGGGAAATCCGTCGATCCTTCCCGACTTGAAGCGGCGGAGGAGATGCGCACGGATCCTCGAGAGATCGAGATCGGTCGCCACCCCCACGCCAGGATCGATAGAGAAGGAAGCGGCATTTTCCTGGATGACGCGGAATGTGAACTGATGGAAATTCATGACCCACGCGCTGTGGAGCCGCCTCAGGACCTCGAGTCTCCCCTCCTTCGCCGCGTCGTTGAAGATACGGGTCCGCATCTCAGCCGCCGCCTTCGTCGTAAACGTGAGCGCGAGAAGCCGGTCCGGAGGGATCCCTTCCTCGAACACGAACCGGAGATACCGGGCGACGAGAACGGAAGTCTTCCCCGTCCCGGCGCCGGCGATCGTTTTCACGGTGGCGGCGATGTGCGCTTCGATGATCGGGATCTTCTCGGGATCGAGTGTCATCCGGCATTCCTTCCACAGCCGCCTGCGAAATCGCAGTATTGGCACTTCGACGCATCATTGGTCGTTTCGAAACGCGCTCTCGGCGTAAAGATCGTCTCGGCGACTTTCACCGCCTGGTCCATGATCTCCTCGATCTCGCTCTCGAGAAGGTACGACGGCCCCCTGCCTTTCATCGCCTCAACCGGCACATCCGCCGTTTGGCGGCGTATGAAGAGCGTGACTCTGAACGGCTTGTCGCCCGAGCGCGTCACGAGGTGCGTAAACGCGCGGGGCGAGGATCCTTCCGCCTCTTTCATCCCCCAGGCGTAGAGCGGCACTTGCCAGTTCGCTTCTCTTGGATCGTCGAGCGCAGCGACGGTCTTCTTGCGAAGCGTCTGCCCCATCTTGTCCAGCTTGCCGGTCTTGTAGTCCACGATCGCCCGCTCTCCTTCGCTCGTCTCGTCGATGCGGTCGATCCGCCCCGTAAACCGCCAGGGTCCCCGCCGGAAATCGAGGTTGCGTTCCGTCGCGACGATCGTGAAGCTCGCGGGATCGCTCCGCTCGAGATCGAGGATTCCGCCGACCATGACCTCCAGATGGTGGCGAAGCGCGCGGTCGAAGAACGATCCCTTCCCGACGCTCTCGTCTTTGCTCACCGCGTCTTCGATCGTGTCGCGAACGATCTCCGGCGTGCACAATCCAATGAGATCCGTCTTCGACGGAAAACGCCCCCCCAGATCCGCCATCACATCGTGGAGGAGCGAGCCCACTCTTGCCGCGGGCGTGTCGACCTGCGGGATGCGGAGCACTTTTTCGTAGAAGAAGCGTCGCTCGCAGTCGAGAAAGGTCCGGATGCTCGACTGACTCAAGGGGAAACGCTCCAGTTGGACGAGGACCGCCTCCGGTTTGACGGCGTGCCAGTGCGCGCCGGCTGGGCTTAGTCGATCGAGCGCTCCGCCCGAACCAGGAACAGGGCCGCCGCTCGTCCATGTTTTCGCGAACCGAATCTGCGGCGGCGTCTTTTCATCGGGGGGCGTTTCGACACGGACCGCCGAGGGAAAAGTTCGATCGAGAATCGCCGAAGGCGCGGGATATTCGTCACCGGAAAAAACCCTGGGCGCCGTGACGAAGAGGCTCCCGATCGAGCGTGTAAGCGCAATGTAGAGCAGGTGGTGTTCGTCGGAGAGCTGCTTTGCGGCGCTGCGCATGCGGTAGACGGAGAGTGGGCGGCCGGGGAACACACTTCGAAGCGCCCGCTCGAGTGCGGCGAGCGGGAGTATGCTCTCGCTCCGCGCCGCTGAAGGAAAGAGAAGCTCCGAGCAGCCCATGACGAAAACGATGGGGAAATAGGAACCCTTTGCCTCGCGGGGCGTGAGAAGCGACACCCTCCCTGCATTGCTCGCCACGCGCCGCTGCGCGAGACGGCTCTCCATCGCCGCAAACGCGCCAATGCTTGGAAGACCACCCCACCTCACGACGGCGCCCGAATAACGCTCCCACGCTTCCAGAAGCGCGCTTGTCTCGTTGTATGCGGATTCCTCGCCTGTTTCCGTCGCGAACGCGGCGGAGAGAGGATCGAGAACACCGTTGGCGATGATCCGCATCCACCGCGCAGCGGGGGCGGCAAGGAGTTCTTTTCGCAGTCCTGCGGCGAACAAGCGAAGATCGTCCTTGTCGCGTGAGGCCACCGTGGCATCGGAAGGAGGCCGCGGGAACCTGTCGCGGAGCCAGGGGAAAAGAGGAGACGTGACGACGGCGCGCGATGCGATCTCGTCGTCATTGAATTCGGCGAGCGCAAGAAACGCGTCGGCGAAATCGCCGAAGGTCCCTTTTCGTGCGCGTCCCGTTTCGAGCGGAATCCCCCGCTGCGCGGCCGCCGCGGCGAGGATCGGTTCGTACCGCCGCTTGTTGTTCGTTATGACGGCGATGTCTTCCGCCCGGCGTTCACCATGCCGGAGGACCGAAGCGATCTTCGCGGCCACCGTCCAACACTCGTCCACTTCGTCGCGCGCGAGCTCGAGGCGAAGATCACCACCGTCGTCCAGAGCCACCGGAAGATAGGCGCTCTTCCCTTCGCCTGACACCTCGTTCAGAAGCGCCTCGATCGTCGCCTCCGGCACGCCGCCGCTTCGCGCGCGGGCGGCGAGACTGTACGTCTCTCCTCCATAGAGTCTGGCGAATTCGTCCGTGAGATACGCGTGCTGGGTCCCCCGGTACGCGAACACCGATCCCAGCGGATCGCCGAACACGTTCAACGCGATCGTTCCACCGGGGGGCGCGATCGTTTTCAATAACTCGAATTGGCCCGCATCGATATCCTGAAAATCCTCCACGAGGATCGCGGCCGCATTTCTCAACGGATGATCGATGAAGCCCCGGCGCAGACACCCGAGGGCGGCCCACGACACGTCGTAGTACGTTACGCCTCCCATCGACTCGAGCGCGCGGCGATACTCTTCATAGAGCGAAAGAACGTCGTGAAGCTCGGCGCTCTTCCCGGCGTAGGGCGCCAACCCGCCGAAAACGCTGTCCCCGACGCCGTTCTGCAGAAGAATGTGGCACGCCTCGAGGACGTCTTCGAGGAACCGCTCCGACCGGCAGATCGAGCGCAGCTCGCTTTTCATCCGCGTCTCGTGACGGGCAATCACGTCGTCGAGAAGCAGGCGCTCCTCGAGATCGTCGACGATGAACGGCGACCGGCCGGTCGAGGATTCGATGATTTCCTGCGCGAGACGCGTGTACGTGAGCACAGGCGAGGGACCCAGGCGCGCCGTGTTCTTGCCGAAGACGGCGCCGGTGAGCCGTGTGTGGCTTTGCGCCGAGTAAGTGAGGATGTAAACGCCGCCGGTCCCGGCACCGGCACGAGCCGCGCCATTGCCCCGGGGTGCCGCGGGTTCCCGATGCCGCGCCTCGAGCGCGCGGAATCTCTCGACGAGGAGCCTCGTCTTGCCGCTCCCGGGCGGGCCGAGCACGCGCATATGCGCCCCCCGGTATTCGACCACGCGGCGCGCGGCGTCGGATGAAAAAACATCCATGTTTATCGCGGCTTTTTGTCCCCGGAATCTTTTTTCTCGCTCCCCGCACGGCGTCTCTCAAGATACGCGGCTAGCCGTTCGGCGAGCTCCTTTTCGAACCCCGAATCCTTCGGTAGATAGAAGCGGATGTTCTTCAGCGCCTCGGGGAGATAGTCCTGAAGAACGAACGCGTCTTCGTAGTCGTGAGGATACTTGTAGTCCCTGCCGTATCCCAGCCCTTTCATGAGACGAGTGGGCGCGTTCCTGATCTGAAGGGGCACCGGGTATGGGGGATTCTCGTGCGCCGTCTCCGCGGCCTTCTGGTACGCGAGGTACGAGGCATTGCTCTTCGGCGCGAGCGCGAGATACGCGACCGCCTGGGCGAGCGGAAGCGTGCACTCCGGATATCCGAGGAAGTTCACCGCGTCCTTCGCCGCAACCACGAGGGGGAGCGCCCGAGGATCGGCGTTTCCCACGTCCTCCGAAGCGAAGACGACGAGGCGCCGGGCGATGAAGAGCGGGTCCTCCCCGGCCTCGCACATGCGGGCGAGCCAGTAGAGCGCCGCGTCGACGTCTCCTCCCCTCAAGCTCTTGTGGAGCGCGGAAATGAGGTTGTAGTGCGACTCGCCGGCTTTGTCGGTGGTGAGCATCGGCTTTTGAAGCGCGTCCTCCGCGATCTTCCTCGTGAGCACGCGCTCCCCTTTTGTCCGGCTCAAGACCGACGCCGCGTAGTCGAGGGCGTTCAGGGCGACACGAGCATCGCCGTGCGCGACATCCGCGATGTACGAGAGGACCTCGTCATCAGCCCGGATTTCGAGACCTCCAAGACCACGCTCCGCGTCGCTGAGCGTCCGCTTCAGGATCCCGGCAATGAGCTCGGGAGAGAGTTCCCTGAGAACGAGGACACGCGATCGTGAGAGCAGAGGACCGATGACCTCGAAGCTCGGGTTCTCGGTCGTGGCCCCCAGAAGGACGATCGTGCCGTCTTCGACATGGGGAAGGAAAGCGTCCTGCTGCGCTTTGTTGAAGCGGTGGATCTCATCGACAAAGAGGAGAAGCGGCCGGCTGTCTATTGTCTTGAGCTTCCGCGCTTCGGAGATCGTTCGCTTGACTTCCGCTATCCCTGACGTGACCGCACTGAAGGTGACGAACCGGGCGCTTGTCATCGACGCGATGATGCGCGCGAGCGTCGTCTTGCCGGACCCCGGAGGCCCCCAGAGGATGAGGGATTGCGTGAGCGTCCCCCGATCGAGCGCTTTTCTGAGGAGCGTGCCGGGACCAACGATGTCATCCTGGCCGACGAACTCGTCCAATGTCCGGGGACGCATTCTGTCGGCCAGCGGACTCGAGCGATCACTGGTTGGAGGAAACGGTATTTCCATGGGTCAAGGCGGGAGGCCCGCTTTCACCTGTAATCGGGCTGGCGATCGAACGTGTGACGCGTCTCGATGAAACGGATCGTTCCTGATTTGCTCCGCAGCACGAGCGAATGGGTAAGGGCGCCGCCCTGGCGGAAACGGACGCCTTTGAGGATCTCGCTATCGGTGACACCGGTGGCGGCGAACATGACGTGCGAATCACCCAGTAGATCGTGGATCGTGAACACCCTGTCGCGCGGACCGAGGCCGGATGCGTCGAGCTTCTTCGCCTCATCTCCGTTTTGCAGGTGGAACTGACACTGGAAGACGCCCCCCACACACCGGAGCGCCGCGGCGGAAAGCATTCCTTCGTGGGCGCCCCCCGTCCCCATGAGCACATCGATGCCGCTCCCCGGGATGGCCGTGGCGATGGCGGCGGCGCTGTCGCCGTCCAGAATAAGGCGGATCCTTGCCCCCGTCGCCCTGACCTGTTCGATCAGCGGCTTGTGCCGTTCGCGGTCGAGAATGCAGACGGTGAGGTCTTCCACGTAGGTACGTTTGGCATCCGCGATGTTGACGAGGTTCTCGAGAGGACTGGCGGTGATGTCAACTTTCCCCGCGGCCTCGGGACCGACGACCAGCTTGTTCATGTACCGCACGGGCCAGTTGAAGAGCGCCCCCGTTTCCATCATCGCCGCGACGGATACCGCGTTGGTCCGGCCCATCGCCACCGAATCGATCGACTCCAGCGGGTCGAGCGCCAGGTCGACCGCGACTTCTCCCCCCGTACCGACCTTCCTCCCCTGGGACAACGGCGTATCCGGCTGGCGCTCGCCGAGGGCAATGGTCCCGTCGATTTTGAGCGAGTCGATGGCGAGCGTCATGGCCTCACACGCCGCGCGATCCGCGGCCTGGCCGTCGCCTTTCCCCATCCAGCGCGCCGACGCGAGCGCGGCCGCTTCGGTCACGCGAACGAGCTCGAGAGCGAGGTTTCTTTCCATCTATGCGGTTCCCACCTGCGGCTAGCTTCCTTGGTGATCCTTCGACATCTCGAATGCGTCGTTGAGCTCCTTGGCCATCTGATGTTGATGAAACGCGAAGACGAAAGGGAACAAAACGTACACCACGCCGAAAGTCAGCGGGTATGCAACGAGCGAAATGGCGAATGTGACCCAGAACCAATTCCACTGGCCAAGATAGAGGTATCCGATCGGCCCGAGCAAGACCCAACTGAGAAAGAACCCCAAAAAACCGGCGAGCCCCGGACTCTTGGGCTCCTTTATCGGCCGGAGCCGCGTGAGACCGGAGTTCTCCAGGAAACCGGAAAACGAGTTTCGGACCCTCCGCCCGCAGTGGACGCAGATCTCCGCATTGTCGCCGATCTCTCTCGCGCAGTGCTTGCAGAACATGGGATCACCGCCTTGCCAATACCGTTCGCGTGGGCGTTGATGCTTTCTATCTGCTAATTGTTACGGAAATCGTGCCCCCAAAGTTACCTCGAGTACGCGGATAGGTTCTTACTGGCTGTCGTATTGCCGGGATCGATCTCGAGCGCCTTTTCCCACTGGGCCTTGGCCTCGGGGATGTTACCACCTTCGGCGAGAATGACACCATAATTAATCAGGTAAGCGACGCTCCGCGGTTTGAGAGCGAGGGCTCTTCGTATGTAGGACACGGCCCGGACCGTGTCCTTCTTGCCACGATAGCTCATCGCCAGCACATCGAAGGCCTCGTCGATCGGAGGCGCCTCTCCCTCGGCACCGGGCGTTCCCGATGCGGGCGGGATCGCGCCGACCTTCTGGGCCCAGTCTTCGAGGACGTCAATTGCGGAGTCGAAGCGTCCCGCATCGAAGAAGGCCCTCGCCAGATAGATCCGGTAGACGGGGCTCTCCTTGTTCTCGCCGAGAAGCGCCTCCCACAAAGGGACGGCGAGGCTCGATTGTCCTGAAGCCATATAGAGAATCGCGAGGTTTCGGCGGTAGAGAGCGTTTCCAGGCTCGCGCGAAACGGCCTTCTCGAATTCCGCCTCTGCCTGGCCGTAACGCCCAAGTCGTTGAAGGAGAAGCCCGAAGTTGTCGTGGAATCCCGCCTCGTCCGCGCCGAGACTATCCGCTTCTTCGAAGTACTCGAGCGCCGCCTCATCGTCTTTTCCCGTCAGGCCGATCCCGACGGCCTCCGCGTAGCGTGGATCGCGGCTGTCGAGCGCGTACGCCATTCTCCACTGTTCGAGTGCTTCTTCTCGTCGCTTCATCCCGTAGAGGGCAAGACCGTAGTTATAGTGCGGGAGAGGATCGCGTTCACCGGTCCGAATCGCGAGGTCGAATTCGGTCAAGGCCCGGCCGGTCCTTCCGATCTCGACGAGAATCTGGGCAAGCTCGAGGTGAGCGTAGGTGTTCGAGTAATCCAACCGCACGGCTGCTTCGTAGTTCGCGATGGCGTCGTCGTAATTGCCGAGCTTCCACTGCGCTTTGGCGAGCATGGAGTACACCTGCGGGTCCGGCACTTTCTCTTCGGCCCACGGCGTTAGAATCCCGACGACTTCCGCGAAGTGCCCATTCTCCAGAAGATCGTGCGCCGAGATCTTATCGTCGTTCATTCGAGCGACGGCGCCCGGTCCCTCCTTCGCGCCGCGGCCCCCGCAGCCCAGGAAAGCCGCGACGAGGATCAACCATGCGAGAACGCTTTTGAGTGAGGGTCTGCCAGACATTCGTGTGCCCAGGATAGGCCGATTGGATCGAAACCACGAGAAACACGCGCGCCGGTCGCATCAGGATACGCCGATAGCGCCAGAGTACATGGGAATGCCGGGTCGAAGAAGGGGAAACCTGCGAAGTGTTCGGCGGCGAAGGCCGTCGGAGGTGCGGGACGTGCGCCTGGGATGCCCCCGGGTGCAGGGAAGCGGTCCGCTCTGCGCGGGGATTCTCAGTACTGCGTGCGCGACGAGAACTTCCGCTCGAGGACCGCGCGCAGTATTCCCAAATACTTGTTGCACCAGTGCAGCCGAGGGAGGAACTCGACGACGGGAGGCCGTCGGACCCCCATCCTCGTGAGTTCCGCGGCGGCGGCCGGGTGCCCTTTGCACAGGTGCCAGGCTTGTGTAAACGATTTGTACGCCTCCGCGTTGTCTCCTTTGAGCCGGTATACCCGGCCCAGATTCACGTGAAGCTCGGGGTCGAGCGGGCGTGCATCCGATGCCTGGCGGCAAAGCTGGACGGCCCGGTCGAAATCCCCTTCGCTTTGCGCCAGACAATACCCGAAATAAGAACGGTAGAACGGGTTCGACGGCGCGATGCGAAGAGCGTCCGCCAAGTGTCCGAGCGCCTCCCTGAAGAGGGTGCGTTTGATCTTCTCGAGCGCCAGGTCATAGAGTGTTCGCGATTCCGCCGTGGTGCCGCGGTGCGGATCCGCGAGCGGGGCCAGGCGAGATGTTTTCACGAGCGGTGGCATACGGGACTCCTTCGAAAGCTGTCGCCGGGCCCACCGTTGCAAGACCCATCCAGGAGTTGCAACTTGCCCCGTGATTACGACACAGAGAGCAGGCTCTGGTCACCAGGGCAAGAAGCGTTCCACGCCGCCGCCAGCGTGGCGGGAGATACTCTGGAGTCGCTTTTCTCACAAGGGAATGCGCGGGTCACGATGCGGGGATTTGGGAGGAGGATAACGTCCCTTCGTTGACGTCTCTCCCCAGGATCTTTTCGCGGATGATTTTCTCCTCGGCGGTCGCCGCGGCGAAGATGAACACGGCGAGGAACGGCAGCATGATGAGTTGCGTGTGAGCGAATCCAATCAGAGCGAAAATCTGAGCGATCACGAGCCCGATGTTCTTGGCCAGGCGCGTCGCTGCCAGATACGGCAACCGCGTGGCGAGGAACCCCCGCAGTATGCGTCCGCCGTCCATGGGGAAAGCCGGGATGAGGTTGAACACCGCCATAACGATGTTCAAGAGCAATACGTCCGAAAGAAAATCCTCATCGAAATTGATCGGATGATGACAGAGCCGCATGCAGAGCAGAATCACGCCGGCGATGACGAAATTCACTGCGGGCCCCGCGATCGCCATCACGATTTCTTGTTTGGGATCGTCTGGAATCCGCTCCGCCCTTGCGATTCCCCCGATGGGGAGAAGGACGATGTCGCGAACCACGATACCGTACCGCCGCGCCTGGAGGCTATGACCTAGCTCATGAAGCACGACACAGACGAACACCACGACGACGAAGAACATCGAATAGAGAGCCCCCGGCCAGCCCGCGCGCACCAGGCCCTCGAGGCCGAACACGGCCAGAACCACGGGAAACGTGGCGTGAACCCTCACCGGGATGCCCGAGAATGTCGCGAGTTTTGCAGTATAGCGCATGGACCGGTCGATTGCTGGTTTGGCGCCCTTCATCGCCGGTCTGTCCCCCATCATCGGGCCGGACCGGTGAGTTTCCCGTCCGCCGCCTGCGGAACCCAGCGGGGAAGGAACACTGGGAATATAGCGATTGAACAACCGCCGACGGTATGGTAAAATGGGCCGCCGATAGGGCCTAAAGACACGTCCCGAGACCGAGGGAGCGAAGACAGGCTAACTGTTAACAGTACATCGCTTGCCATGCATAAACCTCTCGCTGTTTTCCTCGCGATGGGCGTCATCGCGGTTTTGGGCTCATTCCCCGGGCCCGCGCGCGCCCTGGTGAAGTTCGACTTCGAACAGAAGTTCTTCGTCGAGTTCGGGCTTGAAATCAAGGACCACAGCCTTATTCGCGCTGATGGCGTGTATCACCTTTACTATCTCCGCGGCAACCCCGCCGTGAACATCGGGCACGCCACATCCCTCGACCTGATCCATTGGACCATACAGCCTCCGGTGCTCGATGTCGTTCCGGGCGCGTGGGATGGACTCGCCCTGTGGGCCCCGACTGTGTTTCGCGAACCGGTGTTCGGCAGCTACGTCATGTACTACACGGGCATCAACAGCTACGGCTGCCAGCAAACCGGCATGGCGTTTTCCGAGGATCTCTACGCATGGGTAAAGCCGCCGTCGCCGGTCTATCATCCCGATCCTTCCTGGGCCTTGTGGAGCGATAACACCTGGTGCCACGGAAGGGACCCGTTCGTTTTCGAGAGCGGTGGGCGTTTCTACCAGTTGCTGACGGCTAAGACCCCGGGGGACCGCGGTGCGATAGCCTGCGGCGTATCGAACGACTTCCTCACTTGGCAGGATAACGGCCCGCTGTATGTCCACAGCAGCTGGCACGTCCTCGAGTCGGTCCAGTGTCTCCTGCACGACGCGAAGTGGTATCTGTTCTACACCGAGGAAACGGTGAACGGCACGTCGTACATGAAATCCGATTCGTTGTTCAGCGGATGGGACGGTTCGACGGCTGTTGTCGTCGACTTTGGGCATGCCGCCGAGATCAACCAGTTCGACAGCGGAAAATACGTTTTTTCGCGTCACGCGGTCCACCAGTACAACGACGGAACGTGGCAGTACGTCATACGCGCGGATACGCTCAGGTGGTCGGGGTATACCCCCTACGTCTATCGTCCGTGGCCGCTCACCGGACAGTGGACCAACGTATCGGGGAGCGCATTTCTCTTCCAACCGGTCTTCCTCAACAACCCCGACGCGCGCCACGTGAGCGTCGACATCGGATACCAAGGAATGTGCTGGCTCGGCACGTACGAGCGCTATCAGGGTCCGTTGGGAGTCGGCACGCCGGGCGCCTATCAGGGCGAGTCCGCGAGAGGCGTGATTCGTTCGAAGGAATTTACGATCACGGGGAACTCGATAAACCTCCTGGTCGGCGGCGGGAACTATCCCAACGAGTGCTACGTGGCGTTGGTGGACGCGACCACCCGTCAGATCGTGTGCAGGGAAACGGGGAAAAACACCGACGCGATGGACCGCCGGTATTGGGACGTCCGACCCCTCAAAGGAAAGCGGGCGTATATCGAGATCTCGGACAACTCCACCGCCGTCTTCGGTCACATAAACTGCGATGACATCACCGAGTCGTGGGAGACCGTCGGGTCGGATACAGCAGGCGGCGCCACCAGGGAAAGTAGAAAACCG
>Ga0315273_10003544_pt1 | contig 18839 bp, 15 predicted proteins | sample YL17G02_0_MG_FD_205753 | JGI IMG/M metagenome (GOLD analysis project Ga0315273, IMG submission 205753) | Sediment microbial communities from Yellowstone Lake, YNP, Wyoming, USA - YL17G02_0 | ecosystem: Environmental > Aquatic > Freshwater > Lake > Sediment | place: USA: Wyoming | collected...
TGGGGCGGAGCTGGAGCGCCGCCCCTGCCCAGGGCTTCGTCTATGGCCGCAATCCGCGCGGTTTGTCGCGCGGCCGACCGTGCCGCGCGTCGTGCCGCGAGCTCTGCCACTACCCGCTGGCGCAGGTCGTTCAGCATGCTGACGGGGAGGAACACCCCCGGGGCGAGTGCCGTGTCGTCCACGCTATCCAGCTCGAACGCCGTCTCCCCCAGGCGGCCCAGTTGCTCACGGAGCTTTGCCTGGTCGAGTGAGCGCTTTTCGGCGGGAGCGAGGGGGACGTCGCTCGTCACCTGCACCGTGTCACCGTCAGCGGTGGCGCGGAGGGTCAGTGGTGAGCCCACCGAGCCAAGCACCGTAAAGCGCAGCGGCGTGCGGGGCGGCGGGGTTGTTCCGCTCAGCGCGGCGTAGCTCTGCCGGGCCTGGTCGAGCAGGGCGGCCTGGGCGGAGCGCACCACCACCCAGCCGATTGGCACCACGGCGCCGGCCTGGATCGCCTGTACCAGGCGACTGCCGTGCCGCTTCGCGGTGCGCACCCGTTGGACGCTGAAACCGGTGTTGCCGTGACCCGCGCCGTCGGGATGCTCGAAGCCGAGGCCATCGCCCACGGCCACTGGCTGGGACACCTCGATCAGGAGTTCGCCGCCCTCGTGCCCGATCACCCGGCCGAGCTCGGCGCCACGGTTGTCGGGCTGATCGCGGGTGATGTAGCCGCGGCCGGCCCGGCCGCCGTACATCCCGCCGGTGAATCCCCGGGAAAAGATCTGCACCAGCGGCTGTACCTCACCCGCCGGCGGAGGTGCCCACGCTCCCTCGTGCAGCCGGTCGAGCCAGGTACGGTAGGTCCGGGTGACGGTGGCGACGAACTCGGGCTTCTTCTTGCGCCCCTCGATCTTGAGGCAGCCGATGCCGACGTCGGCGAGGGCAGGGAGGTGCTCGTAGGCCGCGAGGTCGCGGGCCGAGATGAGGTAGCCGCGGTCGAGTTCCTCTCCCGTCACCCCGTCGGTGAGCAGGTAGTCCTTGCGGCACGACTGGGCGCAGGAGCCCCGGTTGGCGCTCCGCTCCGAGATCATCCCCGACATGAAGCACTGCCCCGAATACGAGACGCAGAGTGCGCCGTGGATGAAGCTTTCCAGCCCCAGTCCCGGCACCGAGTCGTGGATGACGCGGATGTCCTCGACGGTGTTCTCGCGCGCCAGGACCACACGGTCGACACCGAGGTCGCGGAGCAGGCGCGCCCCGGCCGGGTCGTGCACCGTCATCTGGGTGGAGCCGTGGATCTCGAGGTCGGGAAACAGCTGCTGGATCAGCCGGACGGCACCCAGGTCCTGCACGATGGCGGCGTCGATGCCGCGGTCCACGCACTCGCCGAGATGAATCAGCGCGTCGCGCAGCTCGGCGGGCTTGAACAGGATGTTGAAGGTGAGATAGATCCGGGCGCCGTGCGCATGGGCGATGCGACAGGCCTCCCCAACCTCATCGAGCGTGAGCTGGGCTCCCTCGTCGCGGGCGTTGAACCGTTCCGCGCCGAGATACACCGCGTTGGCGCCATTGGCGACGGCGGCACGCACGGCATCGAGGGTGCCGGCGGGGGCGAGGAGTTCGGGGATGGGGCGGGTCATCGAGGGGTGGTTCACGGTCACGCGAAAGATGACCGGGTCGGTGGGGGGATGCCAAGCGGTGCACAGGGGCCGCATATATGCGGCCCCTGCGCACCGCCCGCTTGACCACCGCTTGACCGGCACCCGGCATCATCCGGCAGCAACACGGAGGATGCCATGCCCGTTTCAACCGCCCGTCGTCTCAACCGCCGCGAGGCCCTCGCACGGCTGGGCGCCATGGTCGCTGGGCTGACCGGTGCCTGCGCGCCGGCTCAGATGCTGGCGAGGCTCAACCCGGGCGAGCTGGACATCGACGCCATGCGGGTCGAGCGGAACCTCCGCGCCTTCGCGTTGACCATCGTGCCCGCGGCGTCGGAGTCCGATCCGGCCCTCGTGCGGCCGTTCCATGACCAGCACTACCCGCTGGCCCATTTCCGCGGACTCTTCGCGGCCGACCTCGCGCGCCGGGCGCGAGCCCGTGGGGGGGAGACCCACCTCAACCGGCTCAGCCTGGAGGACCGCGAGGCGATCGTCCGGGAGGGACTCCATGGCGATCCGGTCATGCGCCGGCTCTACACCGGCGCCGTGTTCATGGTCCAGCTTGCCGCGCTTGGCGGCATCTACTCGGAATCCGCCGAAGTGCCTCTGCTCGGCTTCGAGGGGCAGTACCGGTTCCACGGCATCGAGGCGATCACCTATCCCGAACCGGGGCAGTACCTCTCGGCCCCGTTATCGGCCGACGGCAACCCTGCGTGAGGCGAGCATGCCAACCCCGCATCTTACCGACGTTCTGGTGATCGGCTCCGGTTTCGGCGCCATGCCGCCGGCGCTCAGACTGGCCCGGGCCGGCGCCCGGGTCATCATCATCGAGAAGGGTCCGCCGGTCGGGACGGCCACATTCCGTCAGACCCAGGACCCGCAGTACATCACCCGCTACCTCAAGGGGCTGAGCGGCGAGCATCTGAACCTCACTTACGCCGAGGCGCTGGGAGGTGGCTCGGGGTTCTACGAGATGGTCTCGCTCCGGGCCCCCTCCATCGCATTCGAGCAGCGGGACAGGGTGGGACGCCGGCTGTGGCCATCGGGCCTCGACCGCCAGTCGCTCGACCCGTTCTACGACCTGGCCGAGCGGATGCTCAATGTGAACCAGATCGACGAACACGAAGTGCCGAAAAGCGGGCTGGTCTTCTCGCTGCTGATGAAGAACCTGGGCTATTCCTGCGACCGGGCGCGGTACGCGGTGCGGAACTGCCTCGGCAGCGGTTTCTGCGTCACCGGGTGCATCTACGGCGCCAAGCAGAGCCTGCACCTCAACTACATCCCGCAGGCGGTCGAGGTAGGGGTGGAGGTGCGTTGCGGCCTGGAGGCCACGGCCATTCGCCCGGCCCCCCCGCGCCTACCCGCCTCGGCGGAAACGGGCGCTCTGTCGCACCTGCCGTACCGATACCTGGTGGAATGCCGGGACGGGGAGGGGGAGAGCGTGACCTTCGTGGCACGGGTGGTGGTGCTCGGCGGGGGCACGGTGGGAACCGCGCGACTCCTCATGGCCTCCCGTCCGTCCCTCTTGGCGCTCAGCCCCCACGTGGGGAGGAACATCGCCTTCAACGGCAGCGTGAAGGTCGTCGGCCTGCTGGGCGAGCACCTGCCGGATGGCGACATGTTCACCGGCCGCAGTCATCCGGGGATGATCAGCTACGAGTTCCTCGGCTCGCGGGGGATCACCCTGTCGGCGGTGAAGGCGTTGCCGCTGCAGGTTATGACCGCCGCCCGGCTCACGCTCGACGGCGACGGACGAAGCAGGTGGTGGGGTGAGGGACACCTGGAACTGCTCCGGAAGCTCCGGCACCGTATGCTCGCGGTCACGAGCTTCGGACTGACTCCGCCGGCGGGAGAACTCCGGCTCCTGGCCGATGGCTCGGTCGAGCTGGTCTGCGACGAGAGCGACCGGCTCCGCCGCTACGAGCGGGAGACCCGGGCGCTCATCGAGTCCATCTTCACCCGTAACGGTTGCCAGATCGTCCAAACCGACTGGCTTGACCGAAGCGGCCAGCCGCACGAAGGGCTGTTCTTCTCCACCGCCCACCAGACCGGATCGGCGCGGATGGCCGAGTCACCGGCCCACGGCGTGGTCAACCCCGACGGCGAGGTGTTTGGCTATCCGGGGTTGTATGTGAGCGACGGGGCGGCGGTGCCGAGTTCGCTGGCGGTGAACACCAGCCTCACGATCCTGGCCAATGCCGAGCGGATCGCGGCGGGGATGGTGCGGCGGTGCGCGCTACCGCTTCCCCTCGCCGTGGGTCAGCGCCGCAGCTCGGCCACCACGCTGTCTCGCTGGGGGATGAGCGGCGACTCGGGGTTGGAGCGGAGCAGGAGGTAGTGCCGGCACCCACGACTGGCGGCACCGCCGTCACTCTCCACTCCGCTCGAGGTTCATCACCCAGATGTCGCTTTCATGTGAACCGATGGTGAAGTAGAACATCTTCCCGTCGGTGGTGAAGCCGTACCGGGTGTGCTGGCGCGCGGGGTCGTCGAAGTCCACCACCAGACGCGAGGGCCCGCCCTCCGGCGGTACCGCGTGGATCGAAGACCGGCTGCTGGTCTTGGCGAGGTAGTAGATGGTGCGGCCATCCGGCGCCCAGGCGGCGAACATCGGCTGGCCCCAGCGCGCCGAGCCGGGCGCCACGATCCGCACGCTTCCATCGGCCGGATCGAGCAGGCCGAGTCCCGTGAGCATGTGCAGCGCGATGAGATCCGTGGTGGGCGACCAGAAGCTGAAATCTCCGGCGACGTCGAACTGGCGCGGCGCCACGGCACCCGTGGTGAGCAGCTCCAGGTGCGAGAGAGTGTCCCCCGACGCGATGACCTGGTAGATGATCTTCGTGCCATCCCGCGACCACGCGGCGTCGAGCTGATGTTCGGGTCCGCCGGCCACGACCTGCACATCCGAGCCGTCGGCCCCCATCGAGTAGATGTCCCGGTCCCCGCCACGGAGGGAATGAAAGAGAATCCTGGCGCCGTCGGGTGACCACATCGGATGAAAATCGCCGCCTGACTGGGAGGTGAGCTGGATCATCTCCCCGCCGGCCGCGGAGATCTTGTAGATCTCGAAATCCCCCGTTCGGTCCGACTCGAACGCCAGCCACCGGCCATCCCGCGTGAGGTTGATGTCCTCGATCGTCTGATCCCCGGTCGTCAGCGGTCTGGCGTCCCGCGTGGTGACCGAGCCCGTTCGCGGGACCGGCAGCGACCAGATGTTCGAATTGGTGCGCAGGGCGGCGTAGGCGAGCCGGCGACCGTCGCTGGTGAGGGTGAAGGTATGCGCGGCGGTGCCGCTGGTGAGCCGGCGGATCTCACCGGACACCCGCCCACCGCGGTCGATGCGGGCGTGGTAGATGTCGCGCCCGCCGCCCCGGGTGGAAATCCAGAAGAGCGAGCCGCCGTCCGGAGACCATTGCGGGCTCATGTTGGTGGCGCCGTCGTTCACCACCGGAACCGGCGGACTGCCGTCCAGCGGCACGATCCAGATCGAGGACGGGCCCTCGTTGCCGAAGTAGGCCGCGCCGAACACGAACACCGGATTATCCGACGCCACGGCCAGGCGGGTACCATCCGGGGACCAGGCGGGGGAGTGCACGAACGGCACTCCCGTGAGCTGCGTGGCCGGTTTCCCGTCCAGCGGCACGATCGTGATTCCGCCGCCGGAACTGGACCAACCACTCGCATAGGCGATCCGTGAACCGTCGGGAGACCAGGCGAAGCCCGCCAGGCGACTGTCGTCGGACAGGAAGCTGGTCGAATCCGGCGGCAGCCGCACTAGGTGCCGAGACTGTCCGCCGAGCGCAGGGACCACCTCGATGCCGTCATGGCCCTGGAACGCCACCCGGCTCCCGTCCGGTGCCCAGCGCGGCCAGCGATGGTTGTCGCTCGAATCGGCGGTGAGCTGGAGCACGCGGCTCCCGCCGACCTGCCTGACGAAGATCTGCATTCGGCCCGCCGGACCCGCAGCGTAGGCCACGAGCTGGCCGTCCGGCGAGATGGCGGGATCGAGCTCGAGCCCCGGATCGCGTGTGACCTGGGTGGTGGTTCCGATCACGAGGGCGCGGTCCCTCCCGCCGAACAGCGCATACCCCGCGACGGCGACCAACGCTATGACCGCGAGTGCCACGGCGGGCACCAGCCATGCCGGTCGTCGCGCCACAGCTGCCTGGCCACCCGTGCCCCGATGCCCCAGCGCTTCCGCGAACTGCGCGGTGGGGTTGAACCGGTCCGCGGGGGTCTTGGCCAGGGCGCGTTCGAGCGCCGCCGCCACTTCCGCCGGAACCGCCGGGCGGAGCTGGGTGATCGGCACCGGTGTCGCGGTCATGTGCTGGCTGACGAGACTCTGCAGCGTCGGCCCGCTGAAAGGCGGCTGGCCGGCGAGCATCTCGTAGAGCACGCAGCCGAGGGCGTAGAGGTCGGTCCGGCCGTCGAGATCGTCACCTCCGGCCGCCTGCTCCGGGCTCATGTAGTGCGGCGTGCCGACCGCCATGCCCGTCGCCGTCAGCCGCTCGCCGCCCGAGGCGGTGAGCGCGCGGGCGATGCCGAAGTCGGCGACCCGCGCATGGCCGCCGGAGAGGAGGATGTTTTCCGGCTTAATGTCGCGGTGGATGATCCCGCGGGCATGGGCGTAGGAGAGCGCGTCGGCGACTTCCCGCGCAATGGTGAGGGCGTCCTCGAGGGGAAGCTGCTTCTCGCGGTCGAGGCGGTCGCGGAGCGATTCCCCCTCGACGTAGGGCATGACGTAGTAGAAGACCGGCGGCGCGCCGGCGGCCCCCGGAATCGCGCCTGAGTCAAGCAGCGGCAGGATGTGCGGGTGTTCCAGTCCGGCGGTGATGGTGATTTCGCGGAGAAATCGCTCGGCGCCAAGCACGGCCGCCAGCTCCGGACGCAGCACCTTCACCGCCACTTTGCGCTGGTGCTTGACATCCTCGGCGAGGTACACCGTCGCCATGCCGCCCTGGCCCAGCTCCCGCTCGATGCGGTAGCGGTCGGCAAGGGCGGCCGTGAGCGCCGTCGGAGGGGGAGCGGCGGGACGGTCGGGAGGGTGACTCATGCGTGGAAGAAGATGGCGGCCGCCTGACGGGGTCGCCAGACCACTCCCGCGGAGCGAGGTCAGGCCGCATCTTCCCACCCCATGACCGACCCGAACGCCACCCCCCGCATGACCAACCGCTGGGCCGAAAAGGCTCCCCCCGGGGTCGACCCGCTAGACGGACTGGTCCACCTCTCCAATCTGCTCGGCCTCGAAACCCGGCTGGTGCAGCCCGGGGGAGGCAACACCTCCATCAAGGTGAAGCTCCCGGCGCCCGACGGCAGCGAGGTGGACGCGCTGCTGGTAAAGGGAAGCGGCACCGACCTCCGCACCATCGGCCGCGAGGGGTTCACCCGGCTCTCCCTCCCTCGGCTCGCGCCACTCCGCGATGCCACCGCGATGAGCGACGCCGAGATGATGAAGTTCATGGCCGGCTGCATGCTGGCCGACGGGCCGGCGCCGAGCGTCGAGACCCCGCTCCATTCGCTGCTGCCGCACCGGGTGATCGCCCACACCCACGACGTCGCCACCATGAGCCTCACCAACGTGAGCGACGCCACCGCCGAGCGACTGGTCGAGGAGCTGTTCGAGGGGAAGATCGTCTACGTCCCCTATACCCGGCCCGGCTTCCCGCTGGCGCGGTCGGTGAGCGGCATGGCGGGTCGCATTCCGCCCAATGCCATCGGCATGACGCTGGCCCACCACGGGCTGGTGATCTTCGGCGACGATGTGCGGCAGTGCTACGACAGGATGCTGCAGGCGGTCGCAAAGATCGAGGAGTACCTCGCCGCCAGCCGCCGCGGCGGGCAGATCCTGGGCGCCGCCACCCGCGCCATCCCGCCCGAGAGGGAGCGCCTCCGCCTGGCCGAAACCGTGCTGCCCGCGGTGCGCGGTGCGCTGGGCAGCGCCGAGCGGGTGATCCTCCACTTCGACGGCGCCGACGACATGCTGGCGACGCTGGCGCACGAGCGAGTACCCGAGGTCGTCCGGCGTGGCATGGCAACTCCCGAGCACCTGCTGCGTGCGGGGCGCCTCCCGCTCTGGCTCGACCTCGACCCGGCGGCGCCGGCCGACAAGCTAGTCGCCGAGGTGCAGAGCCAGATCGCGGCCCAGCGGTCGGAGTACGAGGCCTATCACGCCCGCCACGCCGCGGCCGGCGAGAAACCACTCGACGACTGGGCCAAGGTGATCCTGGCGCCGGGACTCGGCGTCATCACCGCCTTCAGCGACAAGAAGAACGCCGTCACCGCCAACCTCTGCTACCGCGCCACCCTCGAGGCGATCACCAACGCCGAGGCGATCGGCGGGTTCCAGTTCATCCCCGAGGCGGACGTCTTCGAGTTCGAGCACTGGCCGCTCGAGCGGCGCAAGATCGAGGAGACCCTCGCGAAGGAGCGCGCCACGAAGCTGCTGCCGCGGCATGTCGTGGTGGTGATCGGCGGCGGCAGCGGCATCGGGAAGACCGCGGCGCGCCGCTACGCCGAGGAGGGCGCGCATGTGGTGGTGGCGGATCTGGACGAGGGAGTCGCGAGTGGAGTCGCGAAGGAGATCGCGGCGCGCTTCCCCTCCCGTGTCATCGGCGTGGCGGCCGATGTGCGAGACGACGCCAGTCTCGACGCCCTCTACCGCCGGACGGTGCTCGAGTTCGGCGGGCTCGACGCGCTCTTCTACACCGCGGGCGCGCCGCCCCGCTTCGCGCCGATCACCGAGATCCGGCGCGAAGATCTCCAGCGCCAGCTCGAGGTGCACTACATCGGCGCGGTGCAGGCCATCGGCCGGGCCGCGACGGTCATGCGCCGTCAGGGACTCGGCGGCGCGATCGTCGCCTCCGTCTCCAAGGCGGCGGTGGTCCCCGGCAAGGAGGCCGTCGCCTACGGCGGCAGCAAGGCGGCACTGCTGCAGGCGCTGCGCGTCGCCGCGGTCGAGTTCGGTCCCGACCAGATCCGCGTCAACGCCATCAACGCCGACCAGGTCGAGACACCGCTGTTTCTCAGGTTCGTCGCGGAGCGCGCCGCGAGCCGGGGGATTTCGGTGGCGGAGCAGCTCGAGGTCTACCGCAAGCGCAACCTCATGGGTGCCTCGCTCATCCCGCCCGAGGTGGTGGCGGACATCGCGGTGCTGCTCGCCAGCCAGAAGTTCCGCTATACCACCGGCGACATTCTCACCGTGGATGGCGGTTTGCCGGAGGCGTTCCCGAGGTAGGGGCGCTGCGCGAGCAACCGGCCATCTTCTTCAGGAAGAGGAGAGCATGACCCGCTTCACCTTTCGGCCAAGTCGACTCGAGGCGCTGACCCTGCTGGTGATCCTCGCCATCGGCGTGACGCGGCTTCCCGAGCCGTTCTATGGCAATGCGGCGCTATTCACGATCTTCGCCCGTGCACTCGACCGAGGGGCAGTACTCTACGTGGACATCTGGGACAACAAGCAACCCGGGATCTTCCTCTTCTACTGGCTGGCTGGCAGGACCTTCGGATTCACCGAGGTGGGACTCCACTCCTTCGAGCTCCTCTTTCAACTTCTCTTTGCGGCCGTGCTGATGCGGTTCGTCCAGCGAAATGTGCCGGACCGAGCCGTGGCCTGCCTCACCGGACTGCTCACGGTGGGTGCATTCTATCTCACCGCGCATACGCCGCACCTCGGGCAGGTCGAAGGCCTGGTGGGATTGCCGATCCTGGTCTCCCTGGCTCTCGCGGGCAGGCCGGCAGAGTCACCGCGTGACCGGCGGCTGATGATGCTCGGCGCCGGTGTGGCGGCCGGTGTGGTTGCCCTTTTCAAGCTGCTCCTGTCTCCGATACCGGTCGCCATCTGGCTGGTGGCATGGTGGATCCGCCGCTCCGATGAAGACCCCAGCCCCGTGGCGCTGCTGAGAGATTGGGTTCTGCCAGCTGCGGCTGGCACCGGCCTGATTCTCGGCGCCACGGCGCTCTGGGCCGGTCTCCACGGCGGCCTCTCGGAGCTACTCTGGGCCTCATTCGAGTATCCACTCCTGGCCTCCGCTGAGTTCTCTCGCGCCCCCTGGTCCCGGCTGCAGCTCTCGGAGCTCTGGTTTGTGGAGCACTTCACCGTGGCGCTCGCGCTGGCGGCGTGCTCCTGGGTGGGCTGGCGTGGCGTCCGAAACGAGGTCACGGCGCTTCAGGCCTGGGCGTGGCTGGTCGTGGGGATCGCGGTGATCGTTGCCCAGAAACTTTCCTTCTGGCCGTACCAATTCCTGCTCCTGGTACCTCCCGCCGGCCTCCTTGCCGCGCGGGGATTGGACGGGCTGATTCGTAGGGTGGCCTGGATCCGCGAATGGCCACGGGTAGTCGTCGCCCTCCTCGCTGTGGCAGCCATGATGCCCGGCCTTCGAGCGACTGGGTTTCGGGTCAGGAGCGCCCTTGAAGTGCGGGACCATCCGCTGCCTCTCATCGCCTATCAAAGGCGGATCAGTCCGGCGTACGACCGCTATTCCCGTAGTCTGGCTTTCCTCGATCAGGCCTCCGCCCTGTCCGGCCCGATCTATGTCTTCGGGGATCCGCTCGTTCTCTGGCTGGGGCACCGCGAGCAGGCAGGCGCGATCAACGGCTGGTCCTGGGGGAGCTTCGTCCAGGCGCAATGGGACGACCTACCGGGACAAATCGAGGCCAGTCGGCCCGCGTACGTGTTGGTATCTCGCTCTAATGATCAGCTGGTGCGGCGCCGGTCGCCCGCCACGATGGCACTGCTGCGGGACCAGTACATGGTGCTCGAGTCTTCCACCGACGGTACCTGGTATCAGCGCGATTCCCCGGAGTGATGGCGCCGATCACGGCGCATCTGCCGCGCTCATTCCGCCAGAAGTCATGGCGGATCTCGCGGTGCTGCTCGCCAGCCAGAAGTTCCGCTACACCACCGGCGACATTCTCACCGTGGATGGCGGTTTGCCAGAGGCGTTCCCGAGGTAGCCCATGCACCGCTCTCCCTGGCTGCGCGAGGTCGCGGGCGACGCGCCTGACGCGGAGCCGCTCCGCGGTGCCGCGAAGACCGACGTCGCCATCATCGGCGGCGGCTACGTCGGCCTCTGGGCCGCCATCCGCATCAAGGAATCCCAGCCTGCCTGCGATGTGGTCGTGCTGGAACAGGACATCTGCGGCGGCGGCGCTTCCGGCCGCAACGGCGGCTTCGTCCTCTCCTGGTGGCCCAAGCTCTCCTCGCTGGTCAAGCTGGTCGGCGAGCGCGACGCGGTGCGCATCGCGCAGAGCTCGGAACAGGCCATCACCGACATTGGCGACTTCTGCGCCCGCCATGGCATCGACGCCGATTTCCGCCGGGGCGGGTGGCTCTGGACCGCCACCAGCCAGGCCCAGATGACCGCCTGGGAGGCCGTGGTGAGTCTCTGCGAGCGCCTCGGCGTGCCGGCCTACTCCCGCCTCGCGCCCGATGACGTAGCGCGGCGCGCGGGGTCGTCAGCGCACCGGGCCGGCGTCTTCGAGAGCAGCGCGGCGGTGGTTCAGCCGGCGTCACTGGTGCGCGGGCTCCGGAAAGTGGCGCTCGCGCTCGGCGTCAGGATCCACGAGCGCACCCGCGTGAGGCGCTTCTCGCGAGGAAGGCCGGTCGTCATCCGCACCGACGCCAGCACCCTCACCGCCGACAAGCTCGTCATCGCCACCAACGCCTGGGCCGCGAGCCTGCGCGAGTTCTGGCGCCTGCTCGCCGTCATCTCGAGCGACATGATCATGACCGCGCCGATCCCCGAGGAACTCCGGCGCATCGGCTGGCACCCCGACCTCTCGATCACCGACTCGCAGACGATGGTGGACTACTACCGCGTCACGCGCGACGGGCGAATCGCCTTCGGCAAGGGCGGATGGAGCATCGCCTTCGGTGGCCGGCTCGGGCCACGATTCGACCGCTGTGCCGCACGCGCGGCGGAGGTGACCGCCGATTTCCGGCGCTACTACCCGTCGCTCGCGCAGGTCCCGGTCACCGACGACTGGTCCGGCCCGATCGACCGCGGCCCCATCGGGCTCCCGCTGCTCGGCCACCTCGGCGGGCGGCGGCACATCGTCTATGGCGTGGGCTGGAGCGGGAACGGCGTCGGGCCCAGCGTGCTGGGCGGACGGATCCTGGCGGGGATGGTGCTGGAAACGAAGGACGAGTGGGGTCAGCACCCGCTCGTCGATCGCATCGTGGGCAGTTTCCCGCCCGAGCCGATCCGGTTCGTCGGCGCCCACGTCGTCCGGGCGGCGGTCGTGCGCCGCGAGCGGGCGGAGGCAGCGGACCGGAGGCCCTCCTGGCTGGCGACCCGACTCGCCGCGCTCGCGCCGGCGGGGTTGGAAGACAAGAAGTAGGACAGCACGACTTTCCTGATATGGTCCCCGAGATGAGGGGGCCGGGCCGAAACCGAAACTGTCGGCGAAGCTGGACTGTCACACTCGGCGGCTTTAGGTTGCGCGACCTATGTTCTCACGTCGCGCCTTTGTTTCCTCCGCCTGCGGCACGGTTCTCCTGATTGCGGGAGCTCCCGGGCAGGTCTGGGCTGCCACCCGCCGCCGCGCGGGCGGGACCCATCCCGATCCCCGACCCGGCATCACCGCCGAGAACGTCCTCACCCCCGAGCAGCTGTCGAACGCCCCCAACGCCATCGACGTCTTCGATCAGGTGCGCGAGATTCCGCAGATCGTGGATGGGATCCGCTGCCAGTGCGGCTGTGCCGATCTGCCCGGGTTCTATTCTCTCCTCTCCTGTTACGAATCCGAGGGGATGGCCCGCTACTGCCCCATCTGCCAGGGCGAGGGACGCCTGGCCTACCGCCTCCACAAGGCGGGGAAGACGCTGGACGAGATCCGCGCCGCCATTGACGCCCGCTTCGGCTGAAGGAGCCGCCATGAAGACAGTCGCTTTCCTCGTTCCGGCGTCGCTCCTCGGCGCCTTCGTCTTCTCCGGTCCAGCGGCCGCGCAGGTGCGCGCCAGCGAGATCGCCACCGTCTCGCAGACGGTGGACGGGACCGTGATCACGCTGGAGTACTACCGTCCCCGCCTCCGCAACCGGGACACGATCTTCGGGGGCGAGGTGAAGTGGCAGGAGGTGTGGACCCCCGGCGCCAATTGGGCCACGACGCTGAACGTGAGCAAGGACGTGCAGATCGACGGCCACCCGGTGCCCAAGGGGAAGTACGCGATGTGGATGACGGTGCAGCCGAGCGATGAGTGGGTGCTGCTGCTCGACCCACGGGTGCGCCGGTTCCACACCGATCGGCCTGACACGGTGGAAGGGCAGATCCGCTTCCCGGTCCGGGTAAGGCGGCAGGCCCCGGTCGAGGTGCTGTCCTGGTCGTTCCCGGCGGTGAAATCGACCGGCACCACGCTGAGCCTGCAGTGGAGCGATGTCCGGGTAGATCTCGACGTCACGGCGCCACCCACTTACGAACTAGCCGTGCCGGAGGAGCGCGCCCGTCCCTACCTGGGAACGTGGAGCTTCGAGTGGGTCGAACCCCAGCCGTGGGATTCAGCAGGGACCCGCACTGTCACCTTCAGTCAACGTGCAGGCTCGCTGATCGGGACCTACTCACCCGCACTCTGGCCGGGAGCGGAGGAGTTCGTTCTGCTTCCAATCGCCGACCAGTGGTACATCCCGGCCTGGCTCGAGAAGGGGGAGATCTACGACGTGGACAAGGACTTCGTCTTCGAGTTCACCGCCGAGAACGGGCAGGTGACGGGCTACGAGGTGCGGGGGACCAGCGACAAGGTCTTCGCGAAGGGGGAGAAGCAGAACTGAGAAGAACGGGCGCCGCCGATCACCCCGATCGACGGCGCCCAGTGGCTCAGGCGACGCTCGCCTCCCGGCGGCCAACGCGCCGGAACAGCCAGATGGCGAACGACACCGCGGCCACGATCATGGCGATCTTGAGCACGGTGAAGACCACCGCGAGGGCGATCCCGAACAGCGGCAGCAGGAACAGCACCAGCAACTTCCAGAGAATCACAGCGGCCAGACCGGTCGCGGCCACACCGAGGACGGGCTTGAGCATCTGACGGGGACTCCGATAGGGGACGCCGCCCTTACGGCCCCATCGTCCCAAAGTGTCACGCTACCCCACCCCCAGCTTCGCCAACGCCTCCGGCGGGCACCCGGCCCACTCCATCACGAACTCGTTGCCGCGGTACTGCAGGTCCTTCACCCCGATCTCGCTGGAGAAGAACCCGCTGGCGGTGAGGTCGCGGAACCGGCTGAAGAAGGCCACCCCCTGGGAGTGTTCCGGCTTCGCCTTCTTCGGCCAGGCGATGTCGTCCAGGATCGCCCGGCGCTGTACATCCTGTAGCTCGACGAAGTCTGCGCCGAACCGCTCGCGGGACTCGGTGTCGAGCCAGGCCAGCCCGCCGCGCATCGGGGTCTGCATCCCCGAGTTCTCCGCCAGGATGAAGTCCATGAACTCCGGCACGCCGGCGTCGAGCGCTCCGCCGGAGCGGCCGTCACGCGGGATCACCAGCTCGGCCAGCATCCGGACGGTGGAGTACTCGTGCTGGGTGAAGAAGGCGGGAGTGAAGTCGGTGCCAAGTGCCGCCCTCGCGGCGCCGGCCGCACGGGCCACCTCCGCCGGCGAGAGGCCGGCGGCGAGGAGCGGAATCGTACCCAGGAGGTGGAGGGCGTCGCGGCGGTTCATGTCGCTCATAGCTCACCCCGCTTCATCGCGCCGGTGATGTAGTCGCTGGTCCGCATGCTCAGCGCCAGGATGGTCCAGGTCGGGTTCTTGTCGGCCTGGGAGACGAACGGCCCGCCGTCCGCCACGAAGAGGTTCTTCACATCCCACGCCTGACACCTGGCATTGAGGACCGAGCTCTTCGGATCGCTCCCCATGCGCACGGTGCCGAGCTCGTGGATGATCGAGCCGCCGTTGGCGATGCCGTAGCCCTGTTCCTTCGTCGGCATGGAGGACCAGACCTCGCCGCCCATCTCGCCGACCAGCGAGCGGAAGGTCTCCTGCATGTGGTTCACCTGGTTGTACTCGTGGTCGGTCCACTTCCAGTGGAACCGGAGCACCGGGATGCCCCACTGGTCCACCACGTCGGGATCGATCTCGCAGTAGCAGTCCTCGTTGGGGATCTGCTCCCCGCGCCCCGAGAACCCGACGGTGGCCCCATAGTAACGGCGGTAGTCGCCCTTGAGCTGGCGGCCGTAGCCACCGCCGGGCGGGTAGCTCTGGATGCCGCCCATGAAGCCGTAGGACGGCGGGTACAGGCCGCCCCAGATCTCGATGTGGTAGCCGCGCGGGAAGTCGAGCTTCCTGTTGTCGAGCCACCAGGGCATGTACAGGTGCGCCCCGCCGACGCCGTCCTCATTGTGCGGCACATGGTCCATCATCTTCGGGATGAACCCACCGACGTCCGTCCCGGTAGTGTCGGTGAGGTACTTCCCGACCACGCCGCTCGAGTTCGCCAGCCCGTCGGGGAACCGCGACGACTTCGAGTTGAGCAGAATCCGGGCGCTCTCGCAGGCGCTGGCGGCGAGCACCACCACACGGGCGTCCACCCGGCCTTCGGTGCGGGTCGCCTTGTCGATGTAGACCACGCCGTTGGCGCGGCCCTTCTGGTCGAGGGTCACCTCGCGGACCATGGCGCCGGTCACCAGGGTCAGGCGGCTGGTTTCCATTGCCGGGAAGATGAGGACATTGGGCGAGGAAAAATTGGCGTTCACCGCGCAGCCGCGGTTGCACTGGCCGCAGTAATGACAGGCGGCGCGATCGTTGTGGGGCCGGGTGAGGATCGACAGCCGCGAGGGGATGCAGCTGACCTTCATCCGGTCGGCGGCCTGCTTCACCAGCAGCTCCCAGCAGCGTGGTTTCGGTGGCGGCAAGAAGATCCCATCGGGATGGTTGGGGAGTCCCTCGCTGCTCCCGAAGATCCCGATCAGGCGGTCGACCTCGTCGTACCACGGGGCGAGGTCGGCGTAGGAGATCGGCCAGTCCTCGCCCAGCCCGTCGCGGGACTTGCCCCTGAAATCCTCGGGCCCGAACCGCAGCGAGATCCGGCCCCAGTGGTTGGTGCGTCCCCCGAGCATGCGGGCGCGCCACCAATCGAACTTCGTGCCCGGGGCCCGGGTGTACGGCTCACCGGCGACGTTCCAGCCGCCGATGCAGGCGTCGAACTCGCCGAACGGACGCTCCGCCGTGCTCGATCCGCGCCGGGGCGACTGGTGCGCCCAGGTCAGCATGGCCGAGTCGCGGGCGTTGTCCCACATCCCGCCGGCCTCGAGCAGGACGACGCTGGCCCCGGCCCTGGTCAGCATGTACGCCGCCATGCCACCGCCGGCACCGGAGCCGACGATGCACACGTCGCAGGGGGTGCGCTGTGAGGTGAGCGCCATGTTCGCCCGGGTTGGGATCAGAGCAGTCGGCTCAGGATGGTCGCGCCTGCCGACGTGAGCCAGAGGGCGAACATCCAGCGCAGCAGGTCAGTTTGGCTTCGCTCGATGGCCGTCGTCGCACGTTCCAGTCCGACCGGGCCTCGGATTCCACGAAGCGCTGCTCCACCTTCGCGTCGAAACGCGCGAAGTTGAGCTCGTTCAGGTCCCTGAGTTCGGTTCGGTAGGTCAAGTCCACGGCGTTGAACCAGTCCACGAGCTCGTTGGCGATCTCGTCGCCGAGCGCTTCGTAGAAGCGTCGGGAGAGTCTGGCAGTGACCGGCATCCCTGCCCTCGGGGTTGGGGTGACCGCCCACTCTAAGCTACGCTCGGCCGGGCCGAGGGAGCAATGCGACGGCAGATGGTACGGTGTGCCGCAATGTGACGGGGGGGGCCAGCTCCGCCCCGCCGCCGCGACTCCGGCGACTCTCCCGCCAACTCCTACTGCCGTGTCACCAGGAACTCCTCGATGGTTCCATCAGGACGCCGGTACATCAGTCCGCGGTCCACCAGTCCCGGAAAGATGAACCTGGTGCTGGTCACTTCGAGGCCGCCTCGCTCCCGCGGTGCCCCGGTCTGGACCGAATCCGGCTCACCCAGCGGCCTGAGGCTTGTCGCCGCCCTGCGGAGTCGCTCTTCGGAGAGGAAGAAGTTGTGCTCCTCGGAGAGCATGCGACGATCGACGGTGCCGGTCTGCAGTGACTTGAACATCATGCGGGCGGCCTGCTCCGCGGTCATCCCGGCGACCGCCGGGACCGGTGGCTTGGCTGGGGCAGAGCCGGCAGGCGGCTGCATCGCGACAGCGGCCGGTGCAGAGTCGGCCAGGAAGAAGCCGAGGGCAGTCGAGCGCAGCACTATCGGAGACGCGAAGTACTCGCTGTTGACCAGCACGACGACCGCCGAGTGACTTCCGGGAACCATGGTATTCGACGCGAGAAACCCGCTCACGGCGCCGCCATGATCGAGGGCCTGCCAGCCCCTCAGATAGCTGAGAAACTGGCCGCCGCCGTAGCTGCTGTTGCTGCCGTCGTTGAGCTGGCGCGGAGTCGTCATGAACGTCCACGACGCGGGCTTGAGCACCTTTCCGTTCATGAGCGCGAGGTCCCACCTGGCGAGGTCCCCCGCCGACGCGTAGATGCCACCCGCCGCCCCGGTCCACCCTTTCGCTTCCGGCACCGCCTCGTCCAGCGGGCCCAGCGCCCAGGAGACGTATCCCCGGGCGATGCCGGGCGTGCCGGGAGCGGGTTCATACCGGGTGTGAGTCATGCCCAGCGGGCCGAAGAAACGGCGCTCGAGGAGTGTGCCGAACGGCATGCCTGAGACGCGCTCGACGATCCGCCCGAGGATGAAGTAGCCGGTATTGCTGTAGGACCAGTGCGCTCCCGGTTCGAAATCCAGCGGGCCTTTCGCGTACCGGGCGATGACCGCCTCGGCGGTCGTCGGAGCCGCCATGCGGCGGTCCACGAAGTCGAGCGGGTAGTAGTCGGGGTAGCCGGAGACGTGGTGGACCAGGTCGCCGAGCGAGATGTCCTTTGCGCGGGTGAGCGAGGGATACCACTTCGCGACCTTGTCGTTCATCGAGAGCTTGCCCTCTTCGGCGAGCAGCAGTGCCGCCGCCGTCGCGAACTGCTTGGTCACCGAGCCGATGGCGAAGGGCGTCGTGTCGGTTGCCGGCAGCCCGGCACCCAGGTCGGCGAGTCCGTATCCTCGCGCCAGCACGACCCGGCCCTGGTGAACCACGGCCACGGAGATGCCGGCCACGTAGGGGTCGTACAGCGCCTCGCCGGCGAGCGAGTCGATCCTGGCGACGACCGCGTCGATCGTCGCGGGCGTGGAGGCCTGGGCACCGAGCCGGGTGCCGAGCGAGAGCGCCAGGAGACCAAGGACGGCGAGGAACCGGCGGTTGAGCGGCATGGACCTGAATGTGAGAGGCCGGACGACGTGCCATCGTGAGCGTGGGGCTCGAAGAGTTTCGTGCATCGTGGTTGCTATCCCCGTGCCGGCGGTGTCAGCAGCCCGAAATGGACCCCCTGCGGGTCGATCGCCACTGCGAAACGTCCCGCCTCGGGCACGGTCGTGGGCGGTATCGTGACCTGCCCGCCAAGCTCGGCCACCCGATGTGCGGCGGCGTCGCAGTCCGCCACCTGGAAGAAGGTCTGCCAGCTCGGCCGTACCGGGCCCATTTCCGGCAGGATCTGCACGACGCCAGCCGACGGGCGCTCCCCGCTCACCAGCAGATGGTAGGTCATGCCCTGCATCGGGACCGTCTGGTGCCCGTGGCCGAAGAGCCCGGAGTAGAACCGGGCTGCGCCCTCCGCGTCCGGTGTGATCAGTTCGTTCCAGCACAGCGCGCCCGGCTCATTGCGGAGGCCGAGACCGGGATGGGACTTGGGCTGCCAGAGCGCGAAGACCGCTCCCTGGGGATCGGCGATGGCCGCCATGCGGCCGACGTCGCCCACATCAAAGGGCGGTTTCACCACCCGGCCGCCAAGCGTCGTCGCCCGTGCCGCGCTCTCATCAGTGCTGCTGGCGGCGAAGTAAGTCAGCCAGTGTGGCGGAACCCCGGCCGCCGCCATGTCGGATGTCATGGTGAACCCGCCGGCCACGTCGCGCCCCGCGAGCCGGTAGATGTAGTACCATGCCCCCGGCCCCATGGGCATGCGATGCAGCTCCCAGCCGAACAGCGCGGTGTAGAAGCCCGACGACGCCTCGGCGTCGCTCGTGATCAGCTCGATCCAGGCACAGGTGCCGATGGCGTGGTGGTCGATCGTGGTCATTATCGCTGACTCCGGAAAGGGGCTCGGAACGGTTCGGC
>Ga0315273_10003545_pt1 | contig 18834 bp, 17 predicted proteins | sample YL17G02_0_MG_FD_205753 | JGI IMG/M metagenome (GOLD analysis project Ga0315273, IMG submission 205753) | Sediment microbial communities from Yellowstone Lake, YNP, Wyoming, USA - YL17G02_0 | ecosystem: Environmental > Aquatic > Freshwater > Lake > Sediment | place: USA: Wyoming | collected...
GCACCTGCCGGATTTCTTACAAGCTTATCAGTCTTGAAGCCATTATAATAGTCCATTGCCTGGGCAAAATCAGAAAATCCGGAAACAGTTATCAGAATAAATTTATTATCGACAAGAGTTCCTTCTGTCTTGAGATTCTTATTTGTAAAATTATCAATGTTATAGCTGATTACATCAAATGATGCCTGGTTTAAATTGAACACCGGATCTGATATGATCAATGCAAAAACATTTATTGCTGTTGTATCGGCTGAGTAAATTTCTGAAGCAATTTTTTTATCTTCTTCAACTTTAAGTTCAGGCATTTTTTGATTCAGGTACGCAATTATCTCTTCTGCCTTCTTACTCTCAGCTGTTTCAGGCCATGCTTTAATAAGATTACTCAGTTCTTCCTTGAAAGTTCTTTCATCGCTTATTCTGGCAACCGAATAGGCCCGCAGAAGCAGAAATTTAGGAGCAAGCTGATCCTGAGGATATTTCATCAATGCATCATCGCAGATCGAAATCGCAGAATTGAATTTTTCATTGTAATATGCGTTATAGGCATCATTATAAATATTTTGGATCATTTTGAGCTCAGCCATTTTTTTCTCAGAATACTCTGGATCTGACAGGATTCTGGCGAACTCACTTTCGATATACTTTTGTAGCAAACGTTGTCTGTAAATCTCGGATTTTGCACTATTCTCCTGTTTGCTGATCTGATAGAGATTATATAGTGTTTCAGGAACCAGCTCACTTGAAGGGAACCGGTTGATAAGTGACTCAAATGTCTCGGTTGCTTTTTCAGCATCAGGAATACGTTCGGCAAATGCTTTGCCTGCATTGAGCAAGGCAACGGCTATTTTATCGTTAGAAACAATAATTAAAGAGTCATTTAGCGGCAGGTTCTTCAGATAGAATGGTGGTTTTTTATAATCGTTTTCGGCAGCTGCTGTGTCAGAAACATTTTGTGCAACCTCATTGGGATTACCGGAAGACTGTGAAAAATTTACCCTTGTTTTGTTGGACCTTCTCCAGTTGTCTTCAAGCTTTCTGTCTCCCCACCGTTTACGGAACTCAGTCCTGCCAAAAGTTAAAGCTGGCTGATTATAGAAATACCATTTGCCTTCCTGATCAATATTCCCCTGAAAACGTCTTTCATTTTCATAATACTGTCCAAGATTATACCTGTCAGCATTATCTGATGTTTTACCTTCACTTTCATCTTTTACTATTTTTGCGATTATTGATTCAATCAGAGCATTTCTTTCAGGTTCAGGCATGCGGGCTACCCGTTGCAGGCTATCTTCACGCTGGATAATAGTCAATTGTGAGACAAGTGCATTAAGATTTCGTGATTTGGTTTCTATTGCCAGATAATCAGGATATTTCTGGTCAAGGAAATAGACAGCACTATCGTAGTAGGTACCTGCTTTCATATAATCGGGTTTTTCAAAATAGTAACCGGCAAGGGCAAGGTAAGATCTGCCTTTCTGATTCTGATTCTGGGATTTGGCGATTGCTGATTTTCTGAAGTATTCAAGGGCTTCTGACTCTCTTCCTTCTTTCATCGACAAATTGCCAAGGGCAAAATAGATCTGGTCCTGATAATCTATGTTCTTTGAATCGTTTAGCATTCTCTCAAGCTCTCTTTCCATTTCCTGGGGATTGCCGGAAATAATATCAAAAACACCGGCAATGTTTATTCTGGCATTAAATTCAATATCATAAGGCGGGTTCATTTTAACAACCTTCCGGTAAAGAGACGTTGCTTTTGCTGCATCTCCTGTCTTTTCATGTAGCTGAGCAAGCAAATAAGTGAACCTGTACCTTGCCCTTTTACCTGAAACAAATTCAATTGATTTCTCCAGTGGATCAATTGCTTCAGTGTACCTTTTCTGTTTTATGAAGAGATCAGCAAGCGTTGTATAGTACATTGATTTTAAAGACTTTGCAAAATCTGCTGAAATATCGATTTCATTGACTAATCTGAATGACTCATTGTAATTGCCAGTCTCATTAAAAATTCTTGCCAGCCAGATTTTCGCTTCAGACTTTATTGCGGGATCGTTTGCATCAGTTATACAGAAGTTGAAAATTGAAGTTGCTTCATTATATTCATGCTTATAGAACCTTGCTTTTCCAATAAGCAGATAACTATCGTCAACCCACTCATTATATTCTTTCCTTTCAAGAAGCTTTTGATCCTTTTCGGAGAGCTGGCGTGTATCCTTTACTTCCGGTTTTGCAGTTATTGACTTCAGGGAAATCAGTTTTGAGGCCTTCTGAATTGCCCTTTCCATGTCGGAGGAACAAAGAGTGGCTGTGTAGGGATCACTGTATTCAAACACTTTCAGTAATTCGGCATAGTCATCCTGATAATCTCTCGAAATTCTTACCAGACCAGCCTTAAAGCTCTCATAGCCATTAAAATATATGTTATATCTGGCTGTCATACCGTGATAAAACCTGCTGGCGCCCGTGTTTTTTTCAACCGAACAATAAGTCAGTACCATGGACAATACCAATAGTACCAGATATTTATATAATGTTTTGTTTGAAGCCAATAAGTGACTTTTAATACTATAACTTACTAATTTTGTGTATAGTATTTCAAAGGTAAATAAATTTGAATCGCTGTGGTTTCTCAGGCTGAAATAACTCTCTTTATTTCCGGAACTTCCTTCATTATTGCCTGTTCAACTCCAGCCTTTAATGTCTGAACACTGTACGGACAGCCATGGCATGCGCCTGTAAGTTTAACTTTGACTGTCATGTCCTCAGTAATATCAATGAATTCAATATCTCCCCCGTCAGACTGGAGATAAGGTCTTACTCTCTCAAGCGATTTCAGAACGCGGTCTTTAATAATACTAATTTTTGTCATATCTATTGTGTATTTATGTAGTTATATGAAGTTTAACAGTTGGCCCTTGTTCTTTGTTTCTTTGCGCGACTCTTTTTATAAGTTCTTTTGCAAGAGCAAGAAAGGCATTTCCTGTGATAGAATCGCCCAGGGCTATCGGCTCACCATTATCACTGCCTTCACATATACTCTGAATAAGAGGAATCTGGCCAAGAAGAGGAACATTCATTTTTTCAGCAAGTTTTCTGCACCCCTCTTTTCCAAAAATATAATACCTGTTTTCCGGAAGTTCTGCAGGTGTAAACCATGACATATTTTCCACTAACCCGAGTACCGGAACATCAATTTTGTTGCTCCGGAACATCGAAATTCCCTTGATTGCATCTGCCAGTGCCACTTCCTGTGGAGTGCTGATAACAATTGCTCCGGTTACAGGAACCTCCTGGACTAGAGTCAGATGAATATCGCTTGTCCCGGGGGGTAAATCAACAATCAGATAATCGAGTTGTCCCCATTGGCCCTGGGTTATCAGCTGTTTAAGAAAATTGGAAGCCATAGGTCCCCTCCATATAACTGCTTCAGCCTGATCAACAAAAAACCCCGTGGAGAGAACTTTAACTCCAAATTTAGTCAGAGGGATAATATGATCACCATGTTCGTCTTTTCTTACTTCGGGCCTGTAAGTTTCTTCATTAAACATTTTGGGAACCGAGGGGCCGAAGATATCAGCATCCAGCAGTCCGACTTTATATCCCAGACGGGCAAGAGAGACAGCAAGGTTCACAGCAATTGTTGTCTTTCCTACGCCACCCTTTCCTGAGGCGACAGCTATTATATTTGATACTTCCGGTAGAACTTCCGGAGTTCTTTCCTTCTGTTTTCCGACAAAGACCTTTGGCTCGACTTTTATTTCTTTAATTATCGCATCGGGGCCAAGTCCTTCTTTAATTGTCCTGACAATTGTGCTCTTGATAGATGAGATGAAAGGGTCATTTGACTTTTCCGGAGAGAGGGTGAGCGATATCCCGTTTTCTCCGGTTTCCAATTCAGTAACCATTCCCAGCGTAACTATATCTTTCTTTTTTTCCGGGTGAATGATCCTGGAAAGGGTTTTTAATATCTGATCTTTTGAAAACATTCTATAACCTTTTATGTCCTGTATGAATGCCAGAGAGTGTTAATAAAAATAATTACTTACAACTCCTGCTTAGAATCGTTATTTTTATTTAATTTAATTATAAACAAGATGCAAGTTTACCGGTTTTTTGTCAAAACACAAAATGAATATGATAAAAGTTTGTCAGGAGTTTTGCCCCCGCAACCCCCCTAAAGGGGGGCTAATTCGGTTATTTTTAGGAAGATCCGGTTTTTTATACAATCCCTGTTTTTAAATACATCTTCTTTCACAAAAAATGCAATTAATCTAATCATCAGAGTATTAACCCCCCTTTAGGGGGGCAGGGGGGCAAAAAGGCAGAGGGATTTAAATTTCTGTTCCCGGATCCCAGAACTTTTCTTTGAAATTGATTATCTGATCATTTTCAATAATTACGCCTTCATTTTTCAGTAGTTGTTCCATAGTTGTTGAATTACCGAAATGATGTTTCCCGGTAAGCAGGCCATTACGGTTTACGACCCTGTGGGCAGGTATAAATTCAGGTTTGCTGTGGCATACATTAAGTGCCCATCCAACCATACGGGCGGATCTTCCGGAACCAAGACAGCGGGCAATTGAGCCATATGAAGTTATCCTTCCGTAAGGTATACACTTTGTCACCTCATATACCCTGGCAAAAAAATCGTTATTAGTATTTTGCTTATGTTGAGTCATCCTGAATAATATTTTCTTTTTCTAATCTGAATGAGAGCCAATTTATTTTCAGACCTGCTTCCAGAAAAATCTTTTCATAATGTGTCCTGATTGAAAGAATATTATCTGTCTTTTCCGAATAGAGATCGACTGTGGAGAAAATCGTTTCAAGGTTATTAAAACTTATGACTTTTTTTGTGAAGGTATAAAGCTCAGTGTTATCTGTTTTCAGATGTATTAATCCCTTATCTTTCAGAAAAAGGCGATAGGAATTAAGGAACCATGGGGATGTAAGCCTTTTATTCGAGTTTCTTCCTCCGGGATGTGGATCAGGGAACGTGATCCATATCTCATCAACCTCATCAGCAGAGAAGAAGGAATTAATGAATTCAATTCTTGTACGGATAAAAGCAACATTTGAAAGGTTCTGTTCATTGGCTGTTTTGGCTCCGCGCCACATTCGGGCTCCCTTGATATCAATTCCGATAAAATTGTTATTAGGGAAACTGTTTGCCAGACCGATTGTATATTCTCCTTTCCCGCATCCCAGTTCAAGAACAATTGGATTTTCATTTTTGAAGAGATCCTGATTCCATTTGCCTTTAATCGGATGGTCTTTGCCAGAAACATCCCCGATTTCGGGCTGGATAACATTAATATATGATCCCAGCTCAGTCCATCTGGCCAGTTTATTCTTACCCACTTTCTTAAATTTATTTCCTGATCTTTTCTATTCTCAAACCGAAATCATATACACCCTTTAGATTTTCAACACGCATACCATGCTGAATCTTAAACTCGTAGGTACCTTTTAATGGAAAAAAGACATTTGATTTGTAGGGGAGATTCAATTCGTGAATATCACCAAATCCTTTGCCATACCAATTCCCCTTTTCATCGGCTAGATTGTACTGAAGAGTATCAGTAATTTTTTTCCCGTCAGGGGAAGTGGTTGTTACGAAAAAGTAAATATTACGAAAAGGGAAAGAGGAGCCATTTCTGATAGTGAAAAAGACATTATTGCTTTTAAGAGTATCTGATATTGGGACCTTAAAAACAGGAATATCCATCAGTCTCCAAGTTTCTTGAGACATAGCCCGGGAATTCGTATAAACAACATTACTGTTGCATGAGGGGAGTAATAATAAGAATGTCAATATTAAAATGGAAGAAAATCTATTTATTCCTCTTATCATTGAATCTTCTGTTTTTTCTTTTGTGCAGATTTTTATTCTCCTGATTTTTATTTTCAGGGGGGTCGAACCTGGTAAGGCTGTTATTCTTCAGGAGGTCCTGAGAAACAGGTGTTACCTCCCACGATTCATCGACAAGTTTGAGTTTTTCGACTTTCTTTCCTTTTCTGTTTATAGTCTGAATCTCCCTTACTCTCTGAACCGGCAATGCGAAAAGGTTGGCATTGGAATGAGGATCGGTGGAATACCAATACAGACCTTTATGGACTTCAAGTTTCTGGAAGTAAGCAGTACAGTCGAGAGCTTCAAGCGGAACATCTTTTGGCGGGAATGACCTTTGTGCGTCAACATAACAATCTAATTCAAAATTGAGGCAGCATTTCAACTTACTGCATTGTCCGGCCAGTTTCTGCGGATTCAGTGACAGCTCCTGGAATTTTGCATGAGTTGTCGTAACTGAAATAAAATTAGTGATATGTGTAGCACAGCACAGCTCCCTTCCACATGAGCCGATTCCTCCTATTCTTCCTGCTTCCTGACGTGCTCCGATCTGGCGCATCTCTATCCTTACCCTGAATTCATCAGCAAGAACTTTAATTAGCTGTCGGAAATCAACTCTTTCATCGGCAATGTAATAGAAGATCGCTTTTGTCTTATCTCCCTGATATTCAACATCCCCGATTTTCATATTAAGTTTGAGTTCTTCAGAAATCTTTCTTGAACGCAGCATAGTTGCAGTTTCAAGTTTCTTTGCTTCTTCCCACTTTTGAATGTCAACCGCTTTTGCTTTACGGTAAACTTTTTTCAGATCATCAGGGGAGGGAAGTGCCTTGAGTCTTTTTAGCTGTTCATCAACCAGATGTCCGACCATCGAAACTCTGCCTATATCATGTCCGGGAGATGCCTCCACTGCAACCACATCACCAATCTCAAGTCTTAAACCGTTAATATTCCTGAAAAAACCTTTCCGGGTATTCTTGAATCGTATTTCGACAATATCATTCATTTCCGGATAGTCGGGCAGATCTTTCAGCCAATTGAAAGAATCCAGTTTATTATATCCGGGCTTATACGTTATATCAGGCATCCGGATCTCTTCCCCGGATTGCCCTTGAATTTCTTCATTATCTGTCATAAAACTCTTTAACTTCAGAAATTAAACCGCAAAAATAGTGAATTAATGCATCAATTTCAACATTCGGCGTTATGATCAACGGATAAGCCTTGTAATTTTTAGTGCCAGATCAAGAAAGATGATTTTTGCATTTCCGTTTGCTTCGATATGTGAAAAGACGAGGTTGAACTCTTCAGTAAGCGGATATATATTATTCTGATTGATAAATGGATGAAAATTTCCTGAAAAAGTTGCCTCTTCACCAGTAAGGAAAACCAGGCTGTTTTTAAGCTGATCGAGAGACAGCATAAGGTTTTCCCGGAGGATTCTCATTGAAAAGGCAATAAAATTTTTCTGAGCTTCCCTTCCTGTTGTTGAAATTTCCTCCGCCCAGTTGATAATTGAAATTATGTCGCGTTTCCAGGCAAATCTCATCAGACTTTTAAATCGTTCAAGATTAGCGAGTGAAGAATCTTCGTTTTCGCAAAGCTCAATTGCCCTGGTTATATTTCCGTTTGAAACCCTCGAGATATCAGAAGCTTTTTCAACATCGATGTTAAACCTGTTGATAAGATATTTTTCAATATCGCGACTATTGAATGAAGGGACTTTGACAAGCTGGCATCTTGAAAGAATTGTAGGGATTACCTTATCGGGCTCATCTGCAACAAGCAGGAAAAGAGTTTTTTCAGGAGGTTCCTCAATCATCTTCAGAAGTTTATTGGCTGTTGCCTGATGCATCTTTTCAGGCAGCCAGATTATCATTATTTTAAAGTCTGATTCGAAGCTTTTAAGACTCAGCTTTTTTATTATTTCAGAGGCTTCCGAAGCAAATATCATTCCCTGTGCATTACCAACCTCTATGAAATCCATCCAGTCATTAAGATAAAAATAGGGAGACTTCTTCACAAACTCTCTCCATTCTTCAAGATAATTGTCACTGACGGGATCTGAAGCCTTTTTCCCTTTGATTACAGGAAATACAAAATGAAGATCGGGATGGATGAGTTTCTCATATTTGACGCACGATTTACACGTACCGCACGAATCTGAGTCCGATCGGTTCTCACAGTTAATATAGCGGGCATATGCCAGAGCCAGAGCCATACTGCCACATCCTTCCGGACCGGCAAAAAGCTGGGCATGGCTGACTCTTTCTTCCTTCACGGAACGCAGCAGTTTTCCTTTAATCTCTTTTTGACCTGGAATCTGGGCAAAATTCATATGTATGTCTCAAACAAATTAATAAAGGAAGAAGTGTTTCTTATCCGTTGTTACCCTATTGAACAGCATTAAGAGCAGCTTCATAGTCAGGCTCATGTGTGTGTTCCGCAACCTGCTGGGTATAAACGACAGTCCCGGATTCATCAATTATGACTATCCCTCTTGCATAGAGTCCGACCATGGGACCGTCAGTGTAATCAATGCCATATGCTTTGCCGAATTCTTTGTCGCGGAAACCTGAAAGCGTTATAAGATTAGTAATGCCTTCAGTGGAGCAGAAACGTGAATGTGCAAAAGGAAGGTCTTTTGATATCCCGAGCACTGTCACATTCTTAATTCCGGAAGCCATCTGATTGAATTTTCTGACTGTCGCTGCACACACAGATGTGTCGAGACTTGGGAATATATTAAGAATTACTTTTTTCCCTTTAAGTTCTGATAACGACAACGATCCGAGATCTGATTTTACGAGAGAAAAATCAGGGGCTTTGGTGCCTTTTGAAGGAAGATTTCCGGAAGTATTTACAGGATTCCCCTTAAATGTAATTTTTGCCATAACTTTTTTTTTCAAATTTAATCAATCTTTTATGAAGAGGAAAAATTAAAAACGATGTTCATTTCAGTAGGAGAATTAAAATATAAGACAAAAAGACAAATTCAAAAAGTACAGAGTTATATTTTGAGCCATTTTTACAAATGATTATTTCCGAAAAAAATGTAGGTTTGTAAATGAGTATTTCTTATGTTAAATAAAAATATTTGATCTATGAAAATGATTCAGGACTTTAATTTCAGGGGAAAGAAAGCAATAGTCAGGGTCGATTTCAATGTACCCCTCGACAAAAAGACTTTTACGGTAACTGATGATACCCGAATCAGGGGAGCATTACTAACTATTAATAAAATTCTCAATGATGGAGGATGTCTGATCCTTATGTCTCATCTGGGAAGACCCGAGGGCCGGATGGATAAATATTCACTTAAGCCTGTACTTCCGGTTCTGGAAAAACATCTTGGCAAAAAGGTACTATTCGCTGACGATTGCCTTGGGGAATCAGCTGTGAAAATGTCAGCTGAACTGAACCCCGGGGAGATACTCCTTCTTGAAAATGTACGTTTTTATCCTGAAGAAGAAGGGAAACCCATTCTGTCTGAGACAGTTACTGACGAGGAGAAAAAAGCTGCAAAAGCTGAGATGAAGATCAAACAGAAAGAGATGGCAAAAAAACTGGCAGGTTATGCAGAAATTTACGTTAATGATGCATTCGGGACAGCCCATCGTGCTCATGCGACTACAGCTGTTATGGCTGATTATTTTGAAAATGACAAAAGAATGTTCGGCTTCCTCATTAATAGCGAGTTGGCTGCAATGGATAAAGTGCTGAAAGATCCTAAGCGCCCGTTTACCGCCATAATGGGTGGTGCAAAAGTTTCAGATAAGATCATGCTGATTGAAAACCTTCTTAACAGGGTTGATAATCTGATAATTGGAGGAGGGATGACCTATACCTTTATTAAAGCAATGGGTGGCAAAATCGGCAAGTCACTATGTGAAGAGGATAAGCTTGACCTTGCACGGCAGCTCATTGAAAAAGCTAAAGAAAAGAAAGTAAAACTCTATCTTCCGGTTGACAGTCTGAATGCTGATAAATTTGACAATGACGCCAACACCGTTATTAGTGCAGTCGACGCTATTGAAGAAGGATGGCTGGGACTGGATATTGCTGAAAAAACTATTAAGGAATTTTCGTCCGTAATTGAAAATTCAAAAACAGTTCTTTGGAACGGGCCGATGGGTGTTTTCGAGATGGAAAAATTCTCAAAGGGCACAACTGCAGTGGCTAAAGCCATTGCAGCTGCAACATCAAAAGGAGCATACAGTCTTATCGGAGGTGGTGACTCAGTGGCGGCAATCAACAAGAACGGACTCGCTGATAAAGTCAGCTATGTTTCAACCGGTGGCGGTGCAATGCTAGAGTATATGGAAGGGAAGAAGCTCCCGGGTATTACTGCAATTCGCGGTGAATAGAATAGAATTTCGGATTTCGGATTTGCGATTTCGGATTTCGGAATGAATAATCCGCAATCCGCAATCCGCAATCCGCAATCCGCAATCAATAAAACTATTATCTTTGCATTATGAAAAAGATAGTATTCTTATTACTCACGATGTTTTCATTTCTTACTGGTTGCACGAAAACAGAATCAACCCGTACTTCCGGAACTGATACTATTGACAATATCACTTACTTCTCGACAACTTATTACAATTATGGTTTCTCATTTTCAAGTGCAAAGCTGATCTCAACAAATCTCAATCCAGGACCAGATATCATCGTATATGTAAATATTGATAATATTACACCACGATTGACTTTGCAGTCGAATAACCTGAACCCCTCTTTTTACAAAGCAGGAGATTTTGCTGATGAGGCGAATGCAAAAACGGCTTTTGACAATCTGAAAACTGTTTCTGTTACACAATGGCAGGAGATGGCTGATCCCATAAATGCAAATCAGATATGGATCTACAGATCCGGTACTGATTATTATACAAAATTCAGGATTATAAGTACTGTTAATGAAATAAGACAAGGGATACCTTATGGGGAATGTACTTTCCAATGGGTTTATCAGCCGGACGGCTCATCGACTTTTCCGGGCAAATAATGATGGGATTACAGAATTTGCGGGATAAGATCTTCAATCTTAAAAGCCAGAAAGACTTTTTGGAAACATCTCTTGAAGTATTTAATTATCAGTACTATAATAATGCTATATATCAAGATTTCATAAAAAGCCTTGGGAAGGATCCTTCTAAAATAAACACTCTGTATGAGCTACCATACCTTCCGGTTGAATTCTTCAAAAATCATGAGATCATATCAGGTAGTTTCCCTGTTGAAATGATTTTTGAAAGCAGCGGAACAACCGGTGTCACTCCAGGGAGACATTTCGTGAATGATTTAAGTTTATATCAGGAAAGTTTTATTGAATCTTTCAGGCTATTTTATGGAGAACCCGAAGATTATCTGATTACAGCGTTGCTTCCGGCATATACAGAAAGAGAAGGATCTTCACTGGTTTATATGGTTGATAATCTGATTAAAAGGAGTCATAATCCTCATAGCGGATTCTATAAAGGTGATATAGAAAAGTTTCTTTTCACAATTAAGCATACAAAAGAACAGAAACGCAAAATCTTATTGGTCGGGGTCAGTTTTGCATTGCTTGATCTTGCAGAAAATCAGTCGCCCGATCTTTCAGGAGTTATTGTGATGGAGACTGGAGGAATGAAGGGAAGGAGGAAAGAACTGACCCGATCAGAACTTCATTCAATTCTTAAAGAAAAACTTAATGTGCCCTCAATTCATTCCGAGTATGGGATGACTGAATTATTGAGTCAGGCTTACTCGAAAGAGGATGGAATATTTTATTGTCCGCCATGGATGAAAATCCTGATCAGGGATCCCCAGGATCCTCTTGCCATTAATTATGAAACAGGAATAACAGGTGGCATCAATATCATCGACCTGGCAAATATCAACTCATGTTCCTTTATAGCTACCGGAGACCTCGGCAAGCTTCATGATGACGGGGGTTTTGAAGTTTTGGGCAGGTTTGATAATTCAGATGTCAGAGGCTGTAATCTTATGGCTTAAAGTTTTACAATCCAAGTTTTGTTTTTATCTCAGCAGGAATAGCATTTTTATGCACCATTATTGCTATCGTCTTGGCACGAACATAATTCTCTGACATTTTCAGGTATCCACCAAAAGAATTTCTTTCAGTTCCCCATGAGTTCTTTGTAACAAAATATTTGGTTCCGTTCTGGTCTTTTGCAATACCTGTAAGATGCATCAGGTGATCGTCGGTGGTGGATTTATTTTCATAGCCTGCTTCACGAGATTCCTGAGTTACTTTTACTTCAGGAAAAGGGTTACAGAATTTATAAGCTTCAGTCGTTCGTTCCTCCATGCTCATTTTGCCAAGCCTTGCCTTGTCAGCGGCAGAGTACTGGTCAGTATTTTCAACTTCCGGGATTATCGCAACACCTTTAGAGTGAGAGAAGCCCTTTTCACTTACGTCGCCATCCCATGCAACAGTATATCCATTATTCAGTGAGTAATCCATTATTGTGATCAATTCGTCGAGAGGTACGTTGTAGTAATTCATTTTCCTCCAGTTGTCGGGAATAGAGACAAGGCCCTGTGTATAGAATGGGAAAAATGTAAATGAAGTAATTTCAATATAGTCCTCAGGATTAATTCCAAGGCTTGCAGTAAATGATTTTGGAGTATACCCGACTCCTTTGTATGTAAATGTTTGTGGAACTTTGCCAAGATATGTGTCAAGAACTGCATCTGCTATAGTTAAATACTGGTCGCTTTCTCTGTTTCTCTTAAGGGGAATAGTAGCGATAGCATTCACAAATGCATTAAGTTCGCTGTGATTATGATTTGCCATGCTGTAATTAAGTCCTGTATAAACCTCGTCAGGAATAATCCCGTTTTTCATGAATTCTATCATCCAGTCATGTCCGACACTGCCCTGACCAAGATTTCCTTTGCCCTGTTGGATGAAGTTGTCTTTCAATCTGTCGACATAGTTATATCTTACTATATACATCTCTGACAGGTCGTATTCTCCCTTTCCCAGGCGAAGAAGTTCCGATTCAAAGAATGATGTTGTGGCGAAACACCAGCAGGTTCCGGTTCCAGCCTGATTTTTAACAGGAGTGGCTTTAAGTTCCACCATAGGCGTGAATTTGTAACCTTCCTCAGTTTTCTGAGCAGAGGCTGAAGATTTATTTTTCTTTTGTGCGTAGGATGGTACAATAAAAAGCGATAAGATGACTACCAGAAGGATACGGTTTTTCATAGTAATTGAGTTTTATAATAAATTAAGTCTGGAAGATTCAATAAGCCCGATAAATAAAAATGCTAAGCTAGAAAAATTATTGTGAAATTCGTTTGTTCAATAATTCACTTAATGGTCCATTTATTTTCTTCCTGTAATCAGATTATAAGAATGATCGATCCAGGAGAATACCTCTTTATCACGGACAGATCCATCTAGCATAACAGTGTTCCAGTGTTTTTTATTCATATGGTAACCGGGTATCACAGAGGAGTATCTTTCCCTGAGGTCGATCGCCAGAGCCGGGTCGCACTTAAGGTTTATACTCAGGTCTCCATCGAGGTTTACAAGTGCAAATATTTTATCCCCGGCTTTGAAAACCAGTGTGGCGTCTCCGAAGGGAAAACTTTCAGTAACACCTTCTTTTGAGATACAATATTCTCGTAATATTTCTATGTCCATATTCTAATGTGATCTTAATGTCGGATAAAATGCACCTTCTATATGATCTATCTTAAATGAACCAGCAGATTTAATGACAGTTATTATATCAAACCTGCCCTCTTTATCTATATTAAATTTTTGAAGATAGCCATTGGCTGCCCAGATTATCGATTTTTGCTTTTCTCTTGTAACAGCTGTGACAGGATGCATCTGAAAATCATCATTCCGTGTTTTTACCTCAGCGAACACAATAAAATCCTGGTTTTCAGCTATGATATCAATTTCATGTTTTCCCCATTTCCAGTTGCGGAAGAGTATTTTAAAACCCGTTTTTTTAAGGTGATCTGCTGCCAGGTCTTCTCCTTTTTGACCAAGATTATGTGATTCAGCCATACTTGGAAGATGATTTAAGGTATAATATCTTATATCTCGATAAGCTTATTTCTTATAGCAAAAAGTATCAGGCTTGCTGTATTTTTGGAGTTTGTTTTTCCAAGGAGATTGGCCCTGTGCTTATCTACAGTTCTTTTACTTATAAAAAGATTATCTGCGATTTCCTGGTTAGAGAAACCTTCACATATTTTAAACAGTATTTCTTTTTCTCTTTTAGAAAGGTTGGCTGATTTACTTTCATGTTCGCGGTATTTGATTTTCTGAATGACATGATAAAGTAGCTCCTGCGAGAAATAGCTGCCTCCTTTTCTGATTGTAAGTATTGCATCTTTAACTTCCGAGATGTCTGAATCTTTAACCAGGAATCCTTTGGCGCCGGCATCTATCATTTTATAATAATACTCTTCCTCCCCATACATAGATAGAGCTATAATATCAATTTCCGGACAGAGTTTTAGTCCCTTTCTTGTTGCTTCTATCCCATCCATCTCAGGCATATTAATATCCATAAGGGCGACATCAGCCTGGATATTTTTCAAAATTTTGAGGAATTCTATGCCATTTGATGCTTCGGCAATCACCTCAAATTCGGGAAAGGCATTGAGAAGTATTTTTAATCCGTTGCGAAAGAGCTGGTGATCATCTGCAATTATTATCCGTATTTTTTCCATTTTAGCCAGTAACGAGTTAATAAGAGTCAATCAATCAATTTGATAAGTGCACTTGTTCCTTTTCCGGGAGTGCTTTCCAGGATAAATACACCTTCAACTGTTTTTACTCGCGTCTCAATGTTTGATAATCCCATGCCTTTGGTATCTTCCTTGCTTAATGAGGATGTATCAAATCCACGTCCGTTATCATTAAACTGCAAGGTAACAAATTTTTCGTGTTTATGCAGTTCTATCTCAATCTTTGAAGCTCCCGAATGCAGAATTGAATTGTTAATCAATTCACATACAGCGCGATAAACTACCACCTCCTTTTCGTTTTCAAGTCGCTGGGATTCCATATTCGACTTAAAATCAATTTCTACAGCTTTAGTCTGATTAATTTTAGTGGTAAATGCACTGATAGCGCTGGCGAGCCCAAAATTCGAAAGGACATGCGGACTAAGATTATTGGAAATATCTTTGATTGTGTTGATAGCTTCATTTACCAGATGGTTGGTATTATTAAGGATCACCGATCCCGATGGATCCTTGATTCTGTCGGTTAGTGCAGACAGAGACATTTTTACTGTTGAAAGGATAGGTCCGAGTCCGTCATGCAGATCTTTTGCAAACCTCTTCCTCTCATTTTCCTCAGTGTTTATGATAGCATTTATAACTCTTTTTTCAGAACGAACCCTGTCTGTTTCAGCCCTTTTGAGAGAGTAAAACAATTCCCGGATCAGAATTACCCCACCAATTATCATAACTGAAATAAGTACTCCGATCCATTCGTCAATCAACTGCCATGTAAATCGGGGAGGACCACGTAAATATTCAAAAAGCTGGATGATTTTACGAACAGCCATAAATGCAAAAGAGAGGGAGAGCAATATCCATGAAAGTCTGTATTTGGTAAGCTTCATGAATCTCAATGCAATAGATGCAGCAATGATCTGTAAAACAATCGAGATAATCAGGGCAATGAGTCTTACCATGGAGAGTAGGTATTATCATACAAAAATAGAAGTTAATTTGTCTAAATCACTAACAGGCAGAGATAAAATAACAGCCTTTTTTACTACCTTTGGCAATTCGAAACCGGCATTTATGAAAGTCTTGTACAACCTGGGAATCCTATTATTCACTGCACTTGCTCATCTTATATCTCCGTTTAATTCAAGAGCATCACTATGGGTTAATGGAAGGAAAAGATGGGCAGAAAAAATTGGAGATAAGATAAAACCGGGAGACAGGGCTATTTGGGTTCATTGTGCCTCACTTGGTGAATTTGAGCAGGGACGGCCGGTCATTGAAGCGATAAGAAAAGAATTACCGGTATTTAAATTATTAATTACCTTTTTTTCTCCTTCAGGATATGAAATAAGAAAGAATTATGAAAATGCAGACTGTATCAGTTATCTCCCTCCCGATACCCCTGGCAATGCTGCAAAATTTTTAAATCTTGTTAAACCTGAGATGGTAATATTTGTAAAATACGAGTTTTGGAATAACTATATTTCAGCACTTTACAGAAATAAAATTCCACTATATCTTATATCAGGAATATTTCGTCCCGGACAACATTTTTTCAAATGGTATGGGTCGTTTTTCAGAGCTATTCTGGAAAAATTTGAACGAATTTTTGTACAGGATCAACGGTCGCTGGATCTTCTTTCTGGTATCGGGATAGAAAAGGTTACTCTTGCTGGTGATACAAGATTCGACAGAGTAGTTCAGATAGCAGGTTCTGCCGGAAGTATTCCCCAGCTTGAGCAATTCAGAGGAAGTGAAAAATTATTTTTGGCAGGAAGCAGCTGGAGGCAGGATGAAGAGATTGTTGCAGAGTATATCAACAGGTTCCCCGACAGGATGAAATGGATCTTTGCGCCCCATGAAATTGATACCTCAAATATCGAACGGCTTGAAAAACTATTTAAGGTGAAATATGCAAGATTCTCGGAATACACCGAAGTGTCTTCTGAGGCACGTGTACTTATTATTGATAACATTGGTATGCTTTCTTCAGCTTACAGGTATGCATATATTGCTGCCATAGGTGGTGGATTTGGAAAGGGGATCCACAATATTCTTGAACCAGCATGCTGGGGAATCCCGATAGTTTTTGGTCCTAATCATGAAAAGTTCCGGGAAGCTGTTGATCTGAAGAAAAGAGGTGGTGCAAAGTCATTTCTCACTTTTGATGAATTTAAAAGGATTCTGGATTTATGGCTGACAGACTCTGAACTCTACACAAATTCAGCTGCAATGTCAGCAAAATATGTAAAGGAAAATACCGGTGCAACAGAAATTATTATCAAAGGAATTGTCAAAAAAAGATATTAACAAACAGCACTCATAATTTGTTAAAAACTAATCATTTCATAATTGGAAAGGTTCATTCAAAGAGATGTAAATTAATCGGCCGGATTTAACATTATTTTAATTACGGTGTAACCAAATAATCAATTAATTACGATAATCTCATAGGAATCTTATTAATCCTAAATCCTAATTTAATGATGAAGCAGTTCAAGCGTGCATTTACGGTGTTAACCTTTCTTTTCGTCACAGTTGTGATGTTTGGGCAGGCCTCTACAACATCAGGAATTAATGGTAAGGTAGTTGATCCCGGAGGGAACCCATTAGCCGGAGCAACTATTATTGCGGTTCATGTTCCCTCAGGGTCACAGTATGGAGCCCTTGCCAATGGTGATGGCTTATTCACCATTCAGGGTATGCGTCCGGGTGGGCCTTATGTAATTGAGGTATCGTTTATAGGATATTCGAAAAAATCGATTTCTGACATATCATTACTGCTTGGTGAATCTTTTGTTATCAATGCTTCTCTCGAAGAGGCAAGTACACAGCTTAGTGAAGTTGTTGTTGTTGGTGCGAAAGCTCCTGTTTTCAATTCAGAAAAGAATGGTTCATCCATCAATATCAGCAACCGGCAACTGGCTACAATGCCATCTATCAGCAGGAGTATCAACGATTTCACACGTCTTACTCCTCAGGCAAATGGTAACCAGATTGGTGGTGGCAATTATCGTCAGAATTTTATAACAGTTGACGGAGCCCAGTTTAATAACGCTTTTGGTATCGGGACAAATCTTCCTGGTGGTGGTTCTCCTATTTCCCTGGATGCTCTTGATCAGATATCTGTTAATATTACACCATACGATGTCCGTCAGAGCGGATTTATTGGTGCCTCTGTAAATGCTGTGACCCGCTCTGGAAGTAACGAATTTTCTGGATCAGCCTATGTCTACATGCAGAATGAAAAATATAAAGGAAACGATGTGGGTAAAGCTACTTTTAAGCGTACCCCTTCCGACTACCTTATGGAGGGAGTACGTCTTGGCGGTCCGATAATCAAGAATAAACTATTCTTCTTTTTAAACTATGAAAAAGAGAAAACCACAGTAACGGGACCAACACGTGTTGCATCCACTCCCGATTCTCCTCCGGATTATAATAATAATATTGCACGTCCTACAGTTGAGGATATGGATAAAATAAGTGCCTATCTGAGAGATACATATGGATATGAAACAGGCCCCTATCAGGGATATTCATTCCAGAGCCCGTCTGAGAAATTCCTGGTACGTTTAGACTGGAACATCAACAAAAACCATAAGTTTAATATACGTTACAGTTCTATGGTAAGAAAAGATCCGAATTATCCCAGCACATCTGTATCTCCTTTCTCAAGTATTTATACAAATAACCGCCAGAACATGGATGCCATGTGGTACAAAAATTCAGGCTACTATCAGGAAAGTAACTTCAAGTCACTATCAGCTGAGTTGAACTCATCATTTGGAGACGGAAAATATATGAACACTCTTCGCGGTACCTATTCCTTTCAGGATGAGCCGCGCAGCACCGATGGAAAACTATTCCCCTTCGTTGATATTCTGAATGCAGGAAGCCCCTATGTGTCATTCGGTACCGAGCTTTTTTCGTATGGGAATCTTCGCCAGGTCGCAACTATTACAATTAGTGATGATTTTAGCTGGTCGATGGGAATCAATAACTTTACAGCAGGATTACAATATGAGACTGATAAAACCAAAAACGGTTTTATGCGTTTTGGTTCCAGTTTTTATGTATTCAATTCATGGGATGATTTTGTAAATGGAGTCAATCCAAAAAACTTTGGTATAACCTTCTCAAATACACCGGGATATGCCCAGGCGTTTCCAACATTTAACTACTCCCAAACATCAGCTTATCTGCAGGATGAGATAAATGTAAATGCCCGGTTGAAAGTTGTTGCAGGTCTGAGGTTTGATCTT
>Ga0315273_10003546_pt1 | contig 18833 bp, 16 predicted proteins | sample YL17G02_0_MG_FD_205753 | JGI IMG/M metagenome (GOLD analysis project Ga0315273, IMG submission 205753) | Sediment microbial communities from Yellowstone Lake, YNP, Wyoming, USA - YL17G02_0 | ecosystem: Environmental > Aquatic > Freshwater > Lake > Sediment | place: USA: Wyoming | collected...
TCGGCCCGCCCTTCCCCCACGGTGGAGAAGCCCCTGCGATCCTGGTGACACGACCGGGAAAGACGTTCCACCAACCCGGAAAGCCGTTCGGGACGGATGGGCCAGCCCTCGAGGAGGGCAGGATCGTAATTCTCGAGTTGGCGATCCATCGAGGCGAGGACCGTGACCGTCCCACCGACACCCACAAGGAGTGGGACCTTCTCCGGCATCAATGCACAATGATGCATGATTCCAGCCTGAACCTCGGCCTCTAGAGCCAGTATCTCTCCTGGGTCGGGCGGGTCGGAATGCAGGAACCGCTCGGTCAGGCTGACAGCGCCGAAAGGCAAGCTGGCCCACCTTCCGGTCTGGGCTCCCACCCCGCTGACGACCTCGGTGCTGCCCCCGCCGATGTCGAAGACGATGCAGGCGCTACGGGCGGCACTGCGCCCCAGACCGAGGACGACCGAGCGGTAGACCAACTGCGCCTCGTCTTCGCCGGTAAGGATGCGGACGGGCAGCCCCGAACGGCGCTCGACGATGCCGGCCACCTCGGCCCCGTTGCGGGCGTTGCGGATGGCGGCGGTCGCGCCGATCACGATGTGCTTCGCTCCCAGCGAGCGGGCGCGCCGCACGAATCCAGCCGCGAGGCCTCCGACCCTCTGGACCAGTTCATCCTCGATGATCCCGGCACGCTCGAGCCCGCGCGCCAGACGGCAGACCTCGCCCGCCCTGGCCACCGTCTCCAGCGCTCCGTCGGGGCCTCCGCGCTCGTCCACGTCGGCGACCAGGAGCCGGATGGAGTTCGACCCGATGTCAATTGCAGCTACGCGCATATATTGCTTCCGTGGTCAGAGGAGGTAGTCTTCAAGGTCATCCGGCCTCCGCGCTGGCCTGGGGTCGGTAACTGCCTGTGAATCCAAATCTTCAAGGTCACGCGGGGCCGCTGAGCCGCCTGACTCCGAATCTGGCATCGCAGCGTGGCCGACCTTGCCCTGTTGGCGAGTGGCGTCGGTCGGCTGCGCCCGGAGGTCGACCTCTTTCGTCATCGGCCGGGCCGCAGCCTGGTCGCGGTGCGAGCTCCTCCCTGCGGCCAGCGCCTCGAGTCCAGCCCCCGAAAGCGCCCAGCCCAGAAGTTCGCTGAGCCCCGGCGCTTCGGCCCGCAGCCTGAAGCGCACCCGCCGGCCCTCCCGGTGCCCCTTCACCAACCCCACGCGCTCGAGCGCCTGCAGGTGGCGGGTCGTGCATGACTGCGACAGCCCGACCACCTCGGCCAGTTCGCCCACGCACCGATCGGCCACGGCCAAGGCCCTGACCAACCGGAAGCGAGAGGCCACTCCGAGGCAGGCCAGGACGGGATGCGCGTGGGTCTCGTACTGATCGGATTCATTCATTGCACGGCGGTGCATATCACATCGAGCGATTGACCGCAATGATTCGGCTCTGATACTTTTGCGGTACTCTGAAGATTGTGTCTGGTTCCGCGCCAGGGCGCCTGCAGCAACGAGATGAACAGCAGGCCGACAGGGAGCGAGACAGATGATTAGCGCCCAACGGTATACGACCCGGCGGACACAATCCTCAGACCACAACGTGATAGTCTTCCCACAGCCCGGCCATAACCGTGCGCCACCATGCCCATTCTCCCGACTCCACCACTTCCCCCCTCTGCCATTCCCGGCTTCTACGGCCTGACCCGCGACCGGTTGGGCGAGCGGTTGGCCAGCCAGGGCGTGCCCGCCTACCGGGCATCCCAACTCTTCACCTGGGTCTACCGGAAGCACCAACGCGACCCCGAGGCAATGACCAACCTTCCGCTCGCGTTCCGGCGGGAGGTGGTGCGGCTCGTGGAACTCGGCCTGCCTCCCGTCGCCTCGCACCTCGCCACGGCCGACGGCGACACCCACAAGCTGGTGCTTGCCCTGGGCGATGGCCGGCGTGTCGAGTGCGTCTCGATGCGCGCGGAGCGCGGCGTGACGTTCTGCCTCTCGAGCCAGGTCGGCTGCGCCCTGCGCTGCCCCTTCTGCGCGACGGGGCTCATGGGGCTCCAGCGCAACCTGCGCGCCGAGGAGATCGTGGCCCAAGTCCTGGTCATGGGCGACCTCCACCGCTGGGAGGACGACAGCTTCAACCTGGTCTTCATGGGCATGGGCGAGCCGCTGGCGAACTATGATGCGGTGATGGACGCGGTGCGCATCCTCCACGACGAACTGGGCCTCAACCTGGGCGCACGGCGCATCACCGTGTCCACCAGCGGGCTCGTGCCGCAGATCGAGCGCCTCGCGGGTGAAGGCCTCGCGCTCGGGCTGGCGCTCTCGCTGCACGCCACGACCGACGAACTGCGCGACACGCTCGTCCCCGTCAACCGGCGCTGGCCGCTGCGCGAACTGCTCCCGGCCGCGCAGGCCTACGGGCTGCGGACCGGCCGGCGCGTGACCCTCGAGTACACGCTCATCGCGGACGTGAACGACTCACCGGAGGACGCCGACCGGCTGGCCGCCATCGCGCGCGACCTGCCCAGCAAGATCAATCTCATCCCCTACAACCCCGTCCCCGGACTCCCCTATCGGCGGCCCACTCCGGAAGCATTGCAGGCCTTCGCCGAGCGGCTCTATCCGCGCGCGCCCGCGGTCACCGTGCGGCACACGCAGGGCGGCGAGATCTGGGCCGCCTGCGGGCAACTCGCCGGCCTGGGAGACGGGACTTGAGCGGGGCCCCGGGCGAAGGCCTCGCGCCTTGAGCCTCCGCGCCCGCCTGGTCGCCGCGCTGCTGGCGCTCGCGCTCCTGCCGACCGCCGTCTTCACGCTCTTCACGCTGGTCGAGTTGGACCGCGCCACGCAGGGCTGGTTCCGTCCCGGCGTGGACCGCGCCCTCGAGTCGGCCCAGCAGTTGAGCGGCACCGCGCTCACCCGGATGGAGGCCACCGCGCGCGCCCAGGCCGACGCCGGGGCGCACGACGTCCCGACCGAACGCCTGGACCGCTCTTCGCGCACGCTCGCGCGCGAGCAGTTGCGCGAAGCGGGACTCGACTTCCTGCAGATCTACCGCCGCACGGGCGACCGCTGGGTGCTGATCGAGCAGGTGCTGCCCACGGGCGTGATCGGGGCCCGCGGCGTGGACCTCGGCCGCGAGCTGGAGACCGCGCTCGCGGGCAACCGACTGGTACGGTCGAGCCGCGGCGCGCTCGCCGCCGTGACCCGGCAGGACTCCACCCACGTGTTCGCCGTGGGCATGTGGGTGCCGACGGACTTCTTCGCCCAGGTGGAGCGCGTGAGCGAGGGGCGCAGCGCCTACAGCCGGCTGGGCGTGATGGTGGACGTGCAGCGGCCGCTCACCTGGCTGCTGGTCGCGGGGCTCGTGCTGCTGCTCGCGGCGCTCGCCCTGCTCCTGGCCCAGGCGCTGGCGCGCCCGCTCGTGCGCCCGCTCCGCGAGCTCCTGGCCGCGGTGGACCGCGTGGCGGGCGGCGAGCTGCGCGTGCGCGTGCGGCCTCACGGCGCGCGCGAGCTGCGCGCGCTCGGCACCGCCTTCAACGCCATGACCGCGCGGCTCGAGGAGGCGCGGGCCGCGATGGCCGAGGCGGAGCGCGAGGCCGCCTGGCGCGAGGTGGCGCGCAAGCTGGCGCACGAGTTCAAGAACATCCTGACGCCGCTGCAGCTCTCCCTGCAGATGATCGAGGCGGAGACCGAGGCCGCGCCGGGCGCGGCGGCCACGGACTCCCCTCCGGCGACCGGCGCGCGGCCGGGAACGCGCGCGAACCTCCAGGCCGCCCTCGGCGAAGTGGCCCAGCTGGCGCGGCTGGCGGACCAGTTCTCCCAGTACGCGCGCCTGCCCGAGCCATACCTGGAGCCGCTCGACCTGGCCCAGGTGGCCCGCTCGGCGGCCGGCCGCCCGATGTGCGAAGGTGTGACCGTGACCTGCGCGCCCGGGGAGCCCGTGCCGGTGCGGGGCGACGGGCTGCTGCTGGCGCGCGCCGCGCACAACCTGGTGCTCAACGCGTGCGAAGCGAGCCCCGCAGGCTCGACGGTGGAGGTCGCTGCCCGGCGCGAGTACGGGCACGGGGTACTCGAAGTGCTGGACCGTGGACCCGGCCTGCCGGCCGGACTGGCCGACCGGCTGTTCGAGCCCTACGTGAGCACGAAGCGGCGCGGCAGCGGCCTGGGGCTCTCGCTGGTGCGCGATATCGCGAGGCAGCACGGCGGCACGGTGTCCCTGGAGCACCGCGCGGGTGGCGGCGCCTGCGCGCGGCTCGTGCTGCCGCTGGCGAAGGAGGGCGAGGTACCCCGATGAGCGCGCAGGAGCAGCTGGAGATCCTGGTGGTGGACGACGACCCGGCCATCCGGGGCGCCCTGCGTCGGGCGCTCGAAGGCGCCGGGCACGCGGTGCGCGAGGCCGCCGACGCGGCCGAGGGCCTGGCCCTGCTGGACCCGCGCGTGACGGACGTCGTGCTGCTCGACATCAACCTGCCCGGGCTCGACGGGCTGGACGCGCTCGAGCGCATCCGCGAGCAGGCCCCGGTCACCGCGGTCATCATGGTGACGGGCGAGGCAACGGTCGCCAACGCGATGCGGGCGGGCCAGCGGGGCGCGTACGACTTCATCGAGAAGCCGCCCGACCTGCCGCACCTGCTGGGGGTCGTGGCCGAGGCCGGGCACGTCGCGCGGCTGCGCCGCCGCCCGGCCGCCACACCCGGCGAGCCCGAGTTCGGCATCGTGGGGCAGAGCACGGCGCTGCTGGCCGTGCTCGAACAGGCCCGCCGCATCGCGCCTTCCCAGGGGCGCGTGCTGATCACCGGGGAGAGCGGCTCGGGCAAGGAGCTCTTCGCCTACCTGATCCACGCGCTCTCGAAGCGCGCGGCTGGGCCGTTCGTGAAGCTCAACTGCGCGGCCATCCCGCGGGATCTGCTCGAGAGCGAGTTGTTCGGCTACGAGCGGGGCGCGTTCACCGGCGCGGTGGCCGGCAAGAGGGGCCGCCTCGAGTTGGCCGACCAGGGCACGCTGTTCCTCGACGAGGTCGGCGACCTGTCGCTCGAGGCGCAGGCCAAACTGCTGCGCGCCATCGAGACCGGCGAGGTCGAGCGCCTGGGCGGCACCAAGACCTCCCGCGTGGACGTGAGGATCGTGGCCGCCACGCACAAGGACCTCGCCGCGGCCGTCCCGGACGGCGAGTTCCGCGAGGACCTGTACTACCGGCTCAACGTGCTGCCGATCCACGTGCCGCCACTGCGCGAGCGCCGCGGCGACCCGAGCCTGCTGGCCGGGCACTTCCTGGCGACGTTCTGCCGCGCCGAGGAGAAGCCGCTGAAGCAGTTGGGCCCCGAGGCCCTGCGCGTGCTGGAGCACTACCACTGGCCGGGGAACGTGCGCGAACTGCGCAACCTGATGGAGCGCGCCGTCGTCCTCGTGCCGGGCGAGGAGATCCGCGCCGAGGACCTGCTGCCCTGGCTCGAGAGCGCGTCCGATCACGAGGAGGCGGCGGGTCTGCGCGGCGAGATCGAGCGCCGCGAGGCCGACGCCATCCGCAAGGCGCTGGAGGGCGCGGGCTGGAACGTGACGCAGGCCGCGGAGGGCCTGGGGATCGACCGCACGAACCTGCACCGGAAGATGCGCAAGTACGGCATCAGCCGCCGCTGATGCGCCGGACACGGACGCAGCGGACCGGGACGTGGCGCGCGTGCGTGCGCATGTCGCAGGGACGCCACGGTGCCGCCGACCACGGCCACGGTGGTGGGCTCGGAACCCGCGCCGGGAATGCTCCGAGCGGGCGGGACCATGGTACGGTGCTTGCGAGGAGCACCCCGCGCTCCCACCCTGACCTGGAGGCCCCGTGAGACCCATCCTCTCCATCCTGCTGCTGGCGGCCCTGACCCTGGCCGCCGGACCGGCGGCCCGCGCTGAGGAGCCCGACTCGCTCGGGGCCCCGCCGTCCGGGTTCCTGGAGTTCACGCCGGATTCGCTCCAACCCGATTCCATGGAGCCGCCGGACCACCCTGAATCCGGGGTCGGGAAGGAGATCCACTGGCTCTGCGCTCCGTTCGGCGAGCGCCTGCTCACCGAGCCCGAGCCCTGGTTGGACTGGCACCACCGGGGCGGGCACCTCGAGCCCGTCGCGGACTACAACCGCGTGGACCTGTTCCGCTTCGGACTGGCCGGCGAGGCGCAGGACCCCTCCACCATGGCTCCGCGCATCGGCGGCCGCTACGAGTACGCCTTCGGCCGCCGCCGCGCCGTCTACGGCGTGCAGATCGAGCAGCCCCTGCTGCCCCACGGCCGCGTGGCCTTCGGCATCTCGATGTCGCGCCGCACCGACCACAACGCGCTGCAGCAGGTGGAGGATCTCGAGAACAGCCTGGCCCTGGTGGTGGTCCGCCAGGACTACCGCGACTATTTCGAGCGGGACGGCTACGGCGCCTACTTCGCCTGGCGCGTCCCCGACTTCTCGGTCGTGAGCCTGCACGTGCGCAACGACACCTACCGCTCGTTGACCGCCCTGAGCGGCGTGCACTCGATCTGGAACGGCGGTGACGAGGTGCGCGAGAACCCGCCGGTGAACGAGGGCGACGCCCACGTCTGGCTGGTGCGGCTCGAGCGCCAGGCCCGGCGCACGGCGAGCACCCGGGCGGGCCTGTACCACTGGATCGAGTTCGAGCGCGCCGGCTACGGCATGGGGGGCGACTTCCAGTACACACGCGCGCTGGCGGACGTGCGCAGCGTGTTGCGCCTGACCCCGACCACGACCCTGGCGCTGCGTGCGGTCGGCGGGACCACGCCGGCCGGCGAGCTGCCGGCACAAAAGGAGTTCATGGTGGGCGGCGTGGACGGGCTGCGCGCGCACGCCCTCGCCGAGTTCCGCGGCAACCAACTGCTGCTCGCCATGGCCGAGTACACCACGGCCCTGATGCGCGTGCGCACGCACGGCTTTGACGCGGGGCTGCACGCAATCGCTTTCGTGGACGCCGGGCAGGCCTGGAACAACCCCGACCACGACTGGGACCCGGGAGGGCAGCACATCGAGGTGGACGGTGGCTTTGGGCTGGCCACCGGGGATCAGAACCTGCGCCTGTACGTGGCCCGCAGCCTGCAGCGGCCGAGTTCGAGCGCGGTCTTCAGCCTCCGGCTCCAGCGACCCTTCTGACCCGGACCCGCTCGTGCGCTCCCCACTCCCCATCCCGGCTTCGGGCCTGCGGCGTGCCGCCCGGACGGCCGCGGCGCGCGCCTCGTTCCTGCTCCTGCTGACGATGGTGCCAGCGGCGCGGGCGCTGGAAATCACGGCCCAGCCGCCACACGAGCGGGGCGGCTACGTCTGGGTGGAGGTGCGGCTCGGCGACCTGTTCGAGCCGCGCGTCGAGGGCAGCCTCGCGCGCGGCATGCCGGCGACGCTCACGCTGCACGCCGAGTTGTGGCGGCGGCGGGTGGGCTGGTTCGACCGCCTCGAGAAGACCTTCGAAGCCGAGCTGCGCCTGCGCTACGACTTCCGCAGCGCCACCTACCGCATCGAGCGCGCAGGCGCCGCGCCGCTCGTCGTGCCGGGGCTGGACTCGGTCCGGACCGTGCTCTCGCGCCCCCTGGCCCTGCCGGTCGGACGCGTGGGCCCGCTACTCGCGGACGCGAGCTACTTCGTGGTGGTGTCCGCCACGCTCAAGCCTCTGAGCGTGGAAGACGCGGCCGAGGTCGAGGGCTGGTTGTCGGGCGAGGTCGGGGGTGGCAGCGAGGCGCCCTTCGGCCTGCTCACCGGCCTGCCCCGCTCGCTGTTCGACGCGGCGCGCAACTTCGCCGGCTTCGGCGACGAGCACGCGCGCGCCACCACGGAGGAATTCGGGCTGGAGGATCTCTTCGGCGCGCGGTAGCCGCGGCCAGGCACGGCGTCAGGTCGTGCGCGGGCGTCAGGGCAGCAGGGTCACGCGCGCGCTGGCGCTGCCGTCGCGCGCGCGGGCGAAGACCACGCCCGGCGCGGCGCGGCGGCCGGACTCGTCCCGCCCGTCCCAACTCCAGCGCACGCCGTCGGGGACGGCCTCGGGCGCGACCGTGGCCAGGCGGCGGCCCGCGAGGTCGAACAGGTCGAGCGCCACCGTCGCGGAGCCCTTCCGCGAGAAGAGCACCGGGCCGCGGGCCGGATTGGGGCGCACACCGAGCGTGACGGTCAGCGCCGGCCCCGAGAGCTGGAGCATGAAATCCGCCAGGCCCGCGATCTGCGTGGGCGGCGTGAGCGACGTGTTCTCGATGTTCCCGGTCGACTGGGCCAGCGGACCGCCGAACAGCGCGCGGAAGTCCTCGGCGAAGATCTCGTGCGGCCGGTCGGCGTGCGCCGCGTTGTCCCAGTAGACGCTGACGTCGGTGATGCCGCGCAGGGTACGATAGCGGCTCCACGACGTGGCATCATGGTCGGGCAGGCGCGCGTACTGGACGACGTGCCCGAGTTCGTGGATGAACTCGGCATGCTGCTGCTCGCGCGGCAGCGGGTAGACGCCCGGCGAGAGCAGGATGAGCCCGGGCCCCGCAACCGAGGTCAGGCCGGCGCGGCACGGGTAGGGCAGGATGTAGATCTCGGCCGCCACGCCGTCGAGCGGGTAGCATACCGCGGCCAGCGCAGCGGACACTTCGGCGCCGTCGAAGGCGTGGAAGGACCCGTCGCCGTGGTTCGAGATGGCGGGGTCCGCAGTGGAGGTGATCAACTCGAAGCTCATCCCACCGGGCAGCACGAGCCAGAGCACGCCCTCAGAGTCCGGGCGGCACCAGTCCCGCAGGGTCTCCTGGGCGTCATGGATGACGATCCGGCTCGAGGTCGGCACGCCGCTGGGCACCACTTCGCTGGCGCGGGCCGGCGCCACGATCAGGACGGCGAGCAGGCCGGCCAGCGCGGCGTGGCGTGCAGCGTGGCGGGTGCGCAGGATGGGCTCCATGCCGGACCTTCAACGCCACAAACATGCCAGCCACAAGGCCCTTGCCAGTCAACACCCGCCAGCAAGCGGGTGCTGGCAACTCGATGTCGCGGAGGTAGTTGCGGTGGGGCTACGGCGCGGACCGCGCAGCGCTCCAGCGCGATTGCCAGCGCGCAGTGGCGCAGACCGGGGTATCACACCCACTCCGCCACAGGCCATGGGTGGGAATCCGCTCTTTGGGCGCTCGTCTCGGGGGCTAGACCGCGGGGGTGCCGGCGGCGGCGGTGCTGGCGGCGGACGCTGCCTGCGCGGGGCGTGAGCCCACGCGCGAGAGGATCAACGCACCGGTCCCGATGATCGAGAGCCCCACGATCAGCAGCACTCCCAGCAGGGTGAAGAACAGCGAGAGCGTACGCGGCAGCCCCTCGGGCACGGCAAACCCCGCGCCCAGCCCGAAGCACAGGGCGACCAGGAACGTGCCGACGAGGATCGGACCCATCAGCCCGCCCTCGCCCGGCCGGCGGCGCAGGATCTTGCAGCCCAGCACGTAGCTCCCGGCGATCTGGCCGGCCCAGATGGCCAGCAGGTAGACGAACGGCAGCAGCAACGCGAACGGGATGCCGACCACGGTGATGAAGAGCAGCACGAGCGCGATCACGAAGAGCGGCGCCGAGAGCAGGCCGAGGAAGAACGAACCCGCGCTGTGGCGCGAGGCCGTGCTCCCGATCTGCAGCATGCGCTCGGGGAAGAGCAGGGCGAGCAGCCACCCCAGGATCAACGTGACCAGCCAGCCCAGGAACACGACCGTGAGCAGCGTGGCCAGCGTCGGCACGCCCCAGCCAGGCGACATGATGCCGACAGCCACGCTTTGGCCACTCACGTGCGCATCCGGAGGCTGGTCGAGCACGCCGCCGATCGCGATGGCATCGCCCTCCACACTCGCCCCGGGGCGCAGGCGCACCGAGCCGAACACGGCCACCACATCCCCCTCGACCGTGCCCGCGACATCCACCGAGCCGAACACGGCCACCACGTCCCCGGGAATGGTCTTCCCGGCAGGCACGTGGGCGTCGGCGAACAACCGCACCAGTCCGGCGTCGCCGGTGTTCACGATGATGGAGGTCCCGTGCCCGGATTCGTCCCCGCCGATGACCACGCTCTCGCCTTCGCCGTTCTCGCGGGTCTCCACGGTCACGCCGTGCCGGCCCACCTTGATCACTCCCTCGGGATCCTTGTGGCTGCGGGGCCCAATGCGGCCGGTGCTGTCGCCGGGGCCGGAGCGCTCGATCTGGATGCCCGCGGGCCCGATGCGCACGTGACGCACCACCCGCCCGCTGTCGCTGGCGGCCAGCGCCAGCGCCGGCACCAGGCCCAGGGCGATCGCCAGGAGAGCACCGATCGCCATGTCCCGGGCACGTCCACCCACCCGGCCACTCCTCACCTCAGAACCCCAGGACACCGACATGGTGCACCTCCCGCGCCGCAGCACCCGCCCGCGGCCGCATCCACCACAGCAGGGCCGCGCAGACCGCGGCCGCCGCCCAGATCGTGAGAGCGATGCCAGGCTCCGTGAGTACGGCACCCAGCGCCCGCGACAGCGGCGCAAGGCGCTCGCCAACCGCGTGAAGCAGGCTCCAGCCGTCCGCCAGGCGCACGGCGGAGGCTCCGAGCAGGTTCAGCACGAAGAGCCCCGCGCCCAGCAGCCGGTGCGACAACTGGCCCGAGAGCGTCTCGAACTGCGCGCTCCCCCCGGGCTGAAGCGCCCACAGCGCGACGGCTCCGACGCAGGTGGTCAGCGCCCCCGCGTAGCCCCAGCCCAGCGCCACAAACCGGCGGCGGCGCGCACGCGACGGCAGCACCTGCTCGAGGATCCGGCCGGTGAGTTCGGGCCGCGGCGCCAGGAGCGGAGCGCGCTCGAGCGTGGCGATGAGACTCTGGAACGACGCCACCTCGGCAGCGCAGTCCCGGCAGCCCGCCAGATGCGCGCGGAAGGCCACGACCTCTCCGGGCGGCAATTCGCCGTCCAGGAAATCCTGCAGGCGGAGCGTCTCACGACAGCGCGTCATGACCTGGTCTCCAGTCGTTCCTTCAGCAGGGCGCGTGCCCGGTGGATGCGCGCCTTCACGGTGCCGAGCGGCAGCCGCAGCGCTTCGGAGATCTCCTCGTACGAGAGTCCCTGCTGGTGCCGCAACACCACGACGATGCGGTAGTGCTCGGGCAGTGACCCGATCAACCGGTCGGCGCCGCGCTGCTCCTCCTGCCGCTCGGCCAGCTCTTCGGGTCCCGGCCCGGGATCCGCGAACTCGACGACGTGCTCCTCCTCGGACCCCGGCTCGCTGCGGAAGAGCGAGACGGTCTTCACCCGGCGCCGGCGCAGCTGATCGATGCTCAGACGCGCGGCGATGGTGAGCAGCCAGGCCGGGAAGGGCCGGGAGGGGTCGTAGCGGTCGAGGGCCTTGAACATGCGGACGAACGTCTCCTGGGTGAGGTCTTCGGCATCCTCGGCCACGCGGACCATCCGCATGGCCACCGAGTAGACCTGCCTCTCGTAGCGCTCGATCAGCTCGCGGTAGGCCCGCTCGTCCCCGGCCAGGCAGCGCCGGACCAGTTCGGGATCGCTGGGGCTCACCAGCCGACCTTCATCTCCGCCTACGGGCGGCGGGCGGGGAAGGTTTCATGTGGGCGGAGATTAGGCGTCCGCTTCGGCGATGGTCAAGGACCTGCGGGACTTCGAGTTGGCCAGCGGGTTGCTTGACGGCCGGGGAGGTCGAACGTAGCCTCGCCCGGCACTGCTGTCATGGTTCGTCCTCCCTACCCTGCGAGGCTCCATGTTGACCATCACGACCTTGAAGGCCCGAGAGATCCTCGACTCCCGTGGCAACCCCACCCTCGAGGTGGACTGCCAGCTCGCCGGTGGCGCCGTCGGCCGGGCAGCCGTCCCCTCCGGGGCCTCGACCGGTGAGCACGAGGCCCTCGAGTTACGCGACGGCGACAAGGCCCGCTTCGGCGGCAAGGGCGTGCAGAAGGCCGTGCGCAACGTGAACGAGAAGATCGCCCTCACCGTCGTCGGCATGGAGGCCTACGACCAGCTGGCCGTGGACCAGGCCATGATCGCCCTGGACGGCACGGCCACCAAGAGCCAGCTCGGCGCCAACGCCATCCTCGGCGTCTCCCTCGCCGTGGCCAAGGCCGCGGCGGCGGCGCTCGAGACGCCGCTCTATCGCCACCTCGGCGGCGTGCACGCGCGCACCCTGCCGGTGCCGCTCATGAACGTGATGAACGGCGGCCAGCACGCGGACAACAACGTGGACCTGCAGGAGTTCATGATCGTGCCGCTCGGGGCGCCCTCGTTCCGCGAGGCGCTGCGCTGGGCGACCGAGGTGTTCCACACGCTGGCGGGCGTGCTCAAGAAGCGCGGACTCGCCACGGGCGTGGGCGACGAAGGCGGCTTCGCCCCCAACCTCGAGAACAACGAGGCGCCCCTGAAGCTCCTGGTCGAGGCCATCGAGAAGGCGGGCTACAAGCCCGGCGAACAGATCGCGATCGCGCTCGACCCCGCAGCCAGCGAGTTCTTCAAGGACGGCGCCTACGTGCTCGAGGGCGAGGGCGGCCGCCGGCTCCCGCCGGCCGAGATGGTCGATTACTACGCGGGCCTGGTGGACCGCTACCCCATCGTCAGCATCGAGGACGGTCTCGCGGAGGACGACTGGGAGGGCTGGTCGCTCATCACGAAGCGGCTGGGCCAGCGCATCCAGCTGGTGGGCGACGACATCTTCGTCACCAACCTCGAGCGGCTCGCACGCGGCATCCGCGAAGGCGTCGCCAACTCGATCCTCATCAAGCTCAACCAGATCGGGACCGTCTCGGAGACGCTTTCGGCCATCGAGATGGCGCACCGCGCGGGCTACACCGCCGTAATCTCCCACCGCAGCGGCGAGACCGAGGACGTCACCATCGCCGACCTGGCCGTGGGCACGAACGCGGGTCAGATCAAGACCGGCTCGCTGTGCCGCACCGACCGCGTGGCGAAGTACAACCAACTCCTGCGCATCGAAGAGGAACTGGGCGCCACAGCCCTCTATCCCGGCCGGTCGGTCTTCAGGAACCGTTGACGCGGAACACGTCGCGGATACATCCTATGGGGTGTGGTCGGACGCAGCGAGCGTCCGGCCCACCCTGACCGGCCTGCGCAACAGCCGCAGGCCCGGCACTCGCAGGGACGCGAGACCCCGGCCCACTGGACCGGGACGATCGAGGAGGACAGGGACGTCATGCGCGACATCGGCACCCGCATCCAGCGCTACCGGCTCTCCCGCTACGCCCCGCCCGAGGACCGCGTGCGCCGCGGCTTGCGCTGGGCCTGGCTCGTCGGCGCGCTCTGGCTCGTCTGGGTCGGGTTCGTGAGCGAGCACAACCTCGTGCGGCTCCGGCAGCTCACCCACGAGCGCCAGCGCTCCGAGGACAGGCTGCAGCGGCTCCATGGCGAGGTCGCCCGGCTGGACGCTCAGCAGCGCGACCCGGCGGCCCGGCGCCTGCTGGCCGAGCACGCCCTGCGCGAGAAATCGGGCATGGCCAGGCCCGGCGAGATCATCTACCAGATCCGGCCCGGAGACCCGGGGAAGCACTGAAAGGGCGCGGGCCCGTGACGCGGAGCCCGTCGGGCGCTTCTGCGGGACGGACGAGCGAAGCGGCGCGGGCCTCGCCCACGCCGCTTCGCTCTTTGAGTTCGCCGGGGAGCCGGGCTAGAAACCGATCGCCACGGCCATTCGCACGCCAAAACCGCTCAGGTCGAGATTGGGGATGCGGTAGAACGGCTTGCCATCCGCGTCCTTGAGCTCCACCCTCAGGGGAGGATCATCGATCGACGGAAGACCGTCGGGCACCAAGATCACACCTTCGGTCCCCATGTCGCGGACCTTCATGCTCCGGTAGACGGCGCCCAAGATGACGGAGTAGCGCGCCGCGAAGAACAGGTGCGCTCCGATCTCGGCGTAGTACCCCGGGCTGTCCCCCCAGGAGACGAGCCGATTGTCCCCGCCCAGCGAGGCGGCGTCGAGCGTGTCGGGCGTACCGTCCGCGGTGGTCTTGATCGGCAGGCCCAACTCGACGGTCGAGAAGGTCGCCCGGGTCCCCGTCAGGCTCATCATGCCGCCACCCACGAAGGCGCGGGCCTGGAAGTCGCCCTGGGTGTAGGGTGCGAGGTAGTACTGTGCCCCCACGTGGATCGGCACCGAGAGCACCTCGCCGAGCACGTTGATGGACGCCCCGATGCTCGGCAGGTACTCCCGTTTGGTCTGGGCCTTGAGGCGGCTCACGCCCGCGGCCAGGGCGAAGTTGGGGCGCACGAAATAGCGCAACTCGCCGTCGAACAACCAGGTCGTGCTGAGCTGCTCGAGCGGTTCCAAGCCACGGGCCCCGAGCGGGTACAGGTTGTAGCGCTGGAGCAGGTCGTTCATGCCACCGCCGTCGATCTGGCTCGGCATGGCCGAGATCACCAGGTTCAAACGGTGCACCTCAGCTGCCGCCATGGCCTCCGGGGAAAGGCTGAAGACGCCGAAGGCCGCGGCCAGCGCCAGCAGGGCCCCGAGACGAAGACGAGTCAACGCAAACCTCCCCACTTAGAAGAGCCAATCCCGATGCGTGAGCCCCAGAATCCCGGTCAGAGTGCCGCATACTATCCGGCCGACGGCTCCGGATGCAAGGCGCAGAATGGCCTTCCGAGGCGCCCCGGAGCGCCACTTGACAGTCCGCGGCCGCGGGCATAACGTTCAGGTAGTTGATGCGGGGTGGAGCAGCCTGGTAGCTCGTCGGGCTCATAACCCGAAGGTCGCTGGTTCAAATCCAGCCCCCGCTACCAAATGGGTCCCGGAGCCAGTCGGCTCCGGGGCTCGCCCTTTTCAGCGGACGATGCGCAGATCGCCAACGCGCCCGGACCCGGGCCGCCGAATCCGGCTCCATGCGTTCCCGGCCCCGATCCCACTTGCCGTCAACGGGGCCTGACGGCTGTTCGACGGCAGGACGGCCTCCGCATCCCGGCCGGTGAGGGCTGAGCGGTAGGGCCCCCGTGCGGCCGCGGTGCTAGGCTGCGCGGTCTCATGAACGCGATCCTGCTGTCCGAAGACCGCGCCTGGTGCGACGCCGTTCTGCCGCGCGTCTCGCGCACCTTCGCGCTCAACATCCGCCTGCTCGCGGGCACGTTCCGCGAGGCGGTGAGCATCGGCTACCTGCTCTGCCGGGCCGCCGACGCCCTCGAGGACTCGTGGCCCGGAAGCGCGGAGGAGATCCGCGCGCGCTTCCGGCTCCTGCTCGATTCGCTCGGGGAGGACGACGTCCCGGCCGAATCCCTCGCCGCCCAGGCGCGCGGGGCCGCCACCGGGGAGAGTGACCTCGAGTTGGTCGCCGACCTGCCGCGCGTGCGGCGCGTCTGGCGGGCCCTGCCCGCCGGCGACCGCGAGATCCTTGCCGAGTGCGTGCGCACCATGGCCACGGGCATGTGCCGCTACGCTTCGCGCGCTGCGGAACGTCCGCCCGGGGCCCCCTACCTCGACACCGAGGCGGAGCTGCACGACTACTGCTGGGTGGTGGCGGGCTGTGTGGGCGTGATGCTCACGCGGCTGTTCGAAACGCGACAGCCCACCAGCGATCCCGCGCTGGAGCGGCGGCGGCTCGAGCTGGCCCCATCCGTCGGCGAAGCGCTGCAGCTCACCAATATCCTGCTCGACTGGTCCGTCGACGCAAGGCGCGGCCGCTGCTACCTGCCCGCCGCGTGGCTCGCCGAGCACGGTCTCGCTCCGCGCGACCTGGTGGGAAGCGCACGGCCCGGCGTGGCGGCCCTGGAACTGCGTCTCGAGGCGCAGGCGCGGGCCGCCCTCGCCCGCGTGCCCGACTACCTCGACGCCCTTCCTCCGCTCGCGCTGCGCTATCGCCTGTTCGCACTGCTGCCCGCGCTCTGGGGGCTCGCCTCGCTCGAGCACGCGCGCACCGATCCCGAGTTCCCGTGGGGCGCGCGGCGCCCGCGCCTGCCACGCGCGCGGCTCTGGGGCGAGGCGCTGGGGGGATTGCTCGGCCATCACGGCACGGCGCTGCGGCGGCTGCGCGCGGCGGGCGGTCCCGCCGGCGCGTGATCCGCGGGCGTGGCGCGCGGAGCGGCTAGCCCAGCCGCTCGGTGGTCGCCGGTTCCGCGACGCGGTCGCTCTGCAGCCGCGCCAGCACGGTGAAGCGCCAGGCCACCAGCGCGGCCCCGATCAGCATGACCACGGCGCCGACCGTCGTCGAGACCGGTGCGCCCCAGCGCTGGGCGATCGCCCCCGAGCCGAGCGCACCGATCGGGCTGGTGCCCGCGAACATCAGCGTGTAGAGGCTCATCACGCGTCCGCGGAAGCGGTCCTCGGTCGTGAGCTGGAGCAGCGTGTTCGTGCTGGCGACGTAGACGATGAGGCCAAATCCGGTGAGCGCGCCTGCGCAGAGCGAAAGCGGGATCGAGCGCGACCAGGCGAAGAGCGCCAGGCCCGATCCGCAGGCCGCGAGCCCCAGCAGCAGGTTGCGACGCAAGCCGGAGCGAGCGGACCGCCCGGTGAGGCGCGCCGCCCCGAACAGAGCGCCCGCGCCGAAGGCCGTCACCAGCAGACCGTAGGCCTTCGGGCCCGCGTGCAGGATGTCGCGCGCGTAGACCGGCAACAGCAGCAGATACTGGAAGCCGATGCCAGCGGTCACGCCGAGCAGCAGCAACAGGTTGCGCAGCGGGAGCGTGGTCCAGGCGTAGCGCACGCCCTCCTTCAGGCTCGAGCCCAGCGCGCGGCCGCGCTGGAAGAACTCGCGCTTCGGCAGTTCGAGGCGCGCCAGGCTCGCCAGCACCGCCACGTAGGAGAGCGCGTTGAGCCAGAAGCAGCCGCCCTCGCCCACCGTCGCCAGGAGCACGCCCGCCACCGCCGGCCCCACGATGCGCGCGGTGTTGAACGCCGCCGAGTTGAGCGCGATGGCGTTGCCAAGATCCTCCTTGCCCACCAACTCGACCACGAAGGACTGCCGCGCCGGCATGTCGAAGGCGTTGATGATGCCGAACACGCCGGCCAGGGCAAGCACCATCCACGGGCGCTCCAGCCCCGCGGTCACGACCGTGGCGAGGACCGTCGCCTGCACGAGCGCGGCACCCTGGGTGAGGACGAGCAGGCGGCGCCGGTCCATGCGGTCGATCACCGCGCCGGCCCAGAGCGAGAACAGCAACACCGGCAGAAACTGCGTGAAGCCGAGCAGGCCGAGCCAGAAGGCCGAGTGCGTGAGCCGGTGCATGAGCCAGAGTTGCGCCACGCTCTGCATCCAGGTGCCGATGAGCGAGACGAGCTGCCCGCTCCAGTAGAGCCGGAAGTTGCGGTGGCGGAGAGATCCGAAGCGCACGGCGAGCGTGATGCGGGGAGACGTCTCTGCCATGGCCCGGACGCTACTACGCGCCGGGGCGCTTCCCAAACCGCCCGCCGTGCGCGAAACTCGCCGCGCCGGGCGCCAGGCGAACACCGGGACCGCGCACGACTCGACCCGCCGCGCGGCGCCACGGCCGGAGGTGGACGCACGTCATGAGCCGCATCCTCACCCGATTCCCGCAGGGCTTTCACTGGGGCGCCGGGACTTCGGCGCATCAGGTCGAGGGCGGCAACCGCGGGAACGACTGGTGGCGCTTCGAACAGCAGCCCGGCGCGATCCGTGGCGGCGCCCGGAGCGGCGACGCCTGCCGCCACTGGGAGCGCTTCGACCAGGACTTCGCCCGCGCGCGCGGCTACGGCCACACGATGCACCGGCTCTCGCTCGAGTGGAGCCGCATCGAGCCGGCGCGCGGCCGCCACGACGCGGCGGCGATCGCGCACTACCACGAGGTCTTCGCCTCGCTCCGGCGCCACGGCCTCACGCCGCTCGTGACGCTCCACCACTTCACCAATCCCCTCTGGATCGCCGACAGCGGCGGCTGGGAGGCGCGCGCCACACTCGACCGCTTCGACGAGTTCGTGCGTTTCTGCGCGCGTGAGTTCGGCGGCGAGGTGGACTGGTGGTGCACGGTGAACGAACCCGAGGTCGGCGCCTTCCGCGCCTACAGCGAGGGGGTCTGGCCGCCGGGCCGTCGCGATGACGGCCGCGCGCTCGGCGTGATGGCGAACCTGCTCGAGGCGCACGGGCGCGCCTGCCGCATCCTGCACGACGAGGACCGCGCCGACGCCGACGGCGACGGACGCGCGGCGGTGGTGGGCTTCGCCAAGCATCTGCCCCAGTTCGTGCCCGACCGGCCCTGGTTCATCCCGGACGTCCTGCGGGCGAACCTCGAGGACCGCGTGTTCAACACCGCCGTGCTGCACGCGGCCGCCAGCGGGGACATCGCGCTCTCGATCCCCGGAGCGGCGGCGGTGAACCGGCACGTGCCCGAACTGGAGAAGAGCCTCGACTACATCGGGCTCAACTACTACACACGCTGGCGCGTGCGCATGTTCGCGCGCATCCCGCACGTCGCGCGCCGCGGCGCACCGCTCAACGACCTCGGCTGGGAGGTCTGGCCGGCGGGGCTCGGCGAGGCCGCCCGCCGCGCCGCCGGAACCGGAGCGCCGGTGCTCGTCACCGAGCACGGCCTGGCCGATGCGGCCGACGCCCTGCGCCCGCGCGCGCTGGTGGAGTCTCTGCTCGGGCTCGGCCGCGCGATCGAGGCCGGCACGCCGGTGATCGGCTACCTGCACTGGTCGCTGATGGACAACTTCGAATGGGCCGAGGGCTACGAGGGCCGCTTCGGCCTCGAGCACGTGGACTTCGACGACCCGGCGCGCCCGCGCACCCCGCGGCGCAGCGCCGGGATCCTCACGCGCATCGCCAGAGCGAACGCCATCGACGAGGATCTGGCGCGCGAGGTGGGCGCAAACACGGGAGGCTGAGCGCGAACGGGCCTGGTGGTGGATGCTGAGGAAGCGGCGGTCGGGAATGACGGCGGGCGAGCGCATGGTGCGTT
>Ga0315273_10003548_pt1 | contig 18829 bp, 9 predicted proteins | sample YL17G02_0_MG_FD_205753 | JGI IMG/M metagenome (GOLD analysis project Ga0315273, IMG submission 205753) | Sediment microbial communities from Yellowstone Lake, YNP, Wyoming, USA - YL17G02_0 | ecosystem: Environmental > Aquatic > Freshwater > Lake > Sediment | place: USA: Wyoming | collected...
GAGCCGACCGACGAACGGTCGCCTCCGCTCAACGGGATGCCGGTCTTCTTGAGCGGCCTGAACCCTTCCAGCGTCGCGACCAGGCTGTACGTGTCAGAGGCCAGATTCGACACCTGGAACTCGCCGCGTTCATTCGTCACAACCGCAGGCACCGCGAGGCCGCGGGTTTCACTGGTGAGCACAATCGTGACGCCAGGGAGCGCTCCGCCCTGGGCGTCCTTGATCGACCCGGTCAACGTCGCCGTCGTCAACTGCTGAGACCACGCAGTTCCTACCGCGCTGGCCAGTAGCACGAGCACGACCGCGAGAACTCGTATCGTCCTCTCCATCACGACCTCCTAAGTCCGCGTTGATTGGACCCAACCGAACAGACTCACGACTCCTAACGCTTGACCGGAACGATCACATACGGCGTCTCGACCTCGAGATCCGGAAACATACGGCCAGTGCCGGCCTTGTCCACGACCTCAACGAAGTACATGAGGTCCCACTTGGAATTGACAAACGAAGCAGGAACGGCAGCCGTGTATTGCCCCGAGCGCGGGTCGAGGGCCATTTCGACGGCCTGATAGTCCTCTTTCTGGTTGACGTGGCGGTACCGGAGCCGAACCCATTTCACCCCGGCCGGCGCGGTCACCTTTGCGCTGACCGCCAGGTCGCGGCCGGGATCGGCGCTCGCCGGACGTGTCAGGACGGCCGAAGGCGTCTTCACCTTCGGATCGTATGTCCGAAGCTGCGCGACCTTCGCGTCCGGGCGGGCGACGGCGGTCTTTCGCTCGGCGAGCAGAGCGTCGAAGTCGCTCTTCAAGATCTTCAGTTCGTCGCTCCAGTGGTGCGGAAACGCTCTCGAGGGAATGCCGAACGTCTGCCTGGACGTATAGACATCGCCTGCGTTGGTCACGACGTCGCTCCACGCCTGAACCGCGCGCCGCTCGTGCTCGATCGCGTTGTCAAAGGCGTGCAGGTCGCCGCCCAGCTTGTAGAGATCGTATTCAACGCCGCCCAGCAGCCTCTCGGAGTGATACCGCGCGAGCGCGGCGAGGATCTTCATGTCGACCGCCGCGACCTTGAACTCGGGAGACGAGTGCGCGCCAATGGCTCGCTCCGCCTGCGCAATTTCAGACAGGATCGCCGCGGAGGTGTTCGCAAACCATGCGCTCGTCTCTTCGGGACGCCGCATGGCCGTGTCCGTGCCTTGAAGGAGGCTCGTCGCCTCGTCATACACATTCATGAACTGCTGAATGTCGCTGCCTTCTTCCGACGCGGCGTAGACGGGCAGGCTGCCTTGACGCATCATTTCCGGCCAGCCGTTCGTCGTCGGAAAGTGCGTGTAGAGATAGCTGGCCGCGACGATCCGGGGCAGCACGCCGCTGCCCAGGTGCAGCGCCCGCATGACGTGCGGGCCGGCCTGGGCGCCGAAGCGGGTGGTGAACTCGCGCTCCCACACGTCGGGCGTCGTGCTCCGGTTGTAGGTGAGACGTCCCCAGACACGGTAGTAGTGCCAATAGCGTTCGAACTCGTAGTCGTACCAACGATAGGCCGGTGTGAGGATCGGGATCGGCGTGGCGTCGTGCGCCTCGCCGTGCATCTTCGTCTCTCCGAAGTCCTCGACCTCGAACGCGTCGCTGTTGTAGAGCGTAAACGCTCCCGCGATGCGGCGAACGTAGTCCGGATCTCCCCAGAGCGTGAGGCGGGCGGTGCCCCCGGTCCACAGCTGCCAGGTCATCTTGTACGTCTGCGGATACTTGAGCAGATCGGCGTAGCCCTGGCGGATATCAAACTGGTTCGCCCGGTTGATGTGCGTCGGGAAGAACGGCAGGCCCACCTGCTCCATCCAGACCTTCGTGTTCACCGTGGGATTGAGGCCCTGAGTCACGGCGTCCTCGAAGATCGACTGCTCGACGCCCTTCGCGCGAAGGTCAACGGACTTCCCGATCCCCTTGAGCACGCCGTAGATCTCGTGCCAGAAGGCCGGCATGCGATCCGCAGGTAGTCCCGCTTCGCCGTGCATGCGCAGCTGGAATCCATCGAAGTCCGGCAACTGCTTCGCCAGCTCGACGAGCGCCGCCTTGGTGTACGCGGTCAGGTTCTCATAAGTGAGACCGTCCACCCTGGGAATGAACCCCGGAATCAACTGCTGCGCCGCTTGCGCCCGCGCGATCTCCACATCGCCCGCGTTGGCCGACGGCGCCGCGCCCGGAGCAGGGGTGATACGAGTGCCCGGTCTCAGGGTCGCGTCGGGAGCGATCAGGCCTGGGGGAGGCGGAAGCAGAGCCGGGGCGCCTGGCGCGGCTGCCTGTTCCCCGCGGCCGCGGCCTCCGGGTCCACCCGCGGCGGCTCCACGCCCACCCGCGGCGGCTCCGCGCCCGCCAGCGGCACCCGCGCCGCCCTCGCGGGGGTTTTCAATGTGGGCCCAGCCGCCCATGATGAACTTGATGCCGCGCTCGTGCGCGAGACGAATCATCGTCTTGAACGAAGCCAGATTCTTCGCCTGCTGCTCAGCCGTCATGCCTTTCATCTTCACGTCCGGAAAGCCGGGCACGTCGAACAGATAGGGATAGATGGGGCTGAGGAATCCGCCGGCTTCGTATCCGGCGGCGACGACGAACTGGTTGAACCGGTCGGCGGCGAGCATGTCGAAGTAGCGCGTCCAGTACTCGGGGTCGTAGAGACGGCTTTGGAAGAACGCGCGGTTCATCCCCACGTACATCGACATGGCGCGCGTCTTGAGGAACGGCGCCTCGGACACGTCACGCACGGACTCGAACGGCGCCGCCGCGCGCGTGCTCCACGCCACGCGATCGGCCACGTCGAGCAGGGCGTACATGAGCCCGGTCGAGTCGGCCCCGACGGCGATCACCGCGGGCTTGCCCGCGTACGTCCCGCCACGACGGATCGTGAGCGCTTCGGCCCCCTCCGGCAACGGCGCCTTTGCCGCCATGAGGGCTGCCGTCGCCGCGCCAGTCGCGGAGCGAACGCCCGCCAGGACGACAACGGCGCCAGGCGCCGCGTCGTCACGCCCCTGAACGACTGTTACGCCTTTCGTTCGGAGTGCCTGTTCCAGTGTCGCCAGACCATGACGCGCCGGGCCGTCGAGAGGGCCGTCCGTCACGATGACCACTGTTTGAGCCGCCGCGGACACCGCCCACAGCGCGAACACGGCGGTCGCCGCGCAGCGCGACACGATTCGCACGACAGTGAGACGACGGATGATCATCACAGATCCATGAAGGCCGCCGGTGACTCCAACAAGCGTTCTCCCGGGGCGACACGATCGGGCGAACGCTGCCCCGCCACCGCCGCACACTCACCGTCGGCCGGCCGTCGCGATCTGCGATGGTCCGGCACTATGACGGCTGGCGCTTGACGGGGACGATGACGTAGGGCGTTTCGACCTCGAGGTCCGGATACATCCGCCCGAATCCGTTGCGATCCACCACTTCGACGAAGTACATCAGGTTCCATATGGAATCAACGAACGGCGCCGGAATCGCTCCCGAGTACAGTCCGGTCCTCTGATCGAGCGTCATCTCTGCCGTCTCGTAGTCTTCCTTCTGATTCACATGGCGGTACCGGAGGCGGACCCACTTCACCCCGGCCGGCGCCGTCACGTTCGCCGTCACGACCACCGGCGAGCCGAGCTGCGCGGGCGCCACGGGCGGCAGGATGACGACCGGCGGTTTCGCGTTCGCGTCGCGCGCCGGAAGACGCGCGGGCTTCGCATCCGGACGCGCGGTCGCCGTCTTCCGTTCCTCGAGCAACTGATTGAACGCGTCGTTGAGCCACCCCAGCACTTCGTTCCAGTGATACGGAAATGGCCGCCCGCGCGGGCCGAAGACCAGGTTCGTCCCGTACACGTCGCCCGCCCCCGCAACCATGTCGCTCCAGTCCTGAACCGCTCGCCGTTCATGCGCGATCGCCTCGTCGAACGCGCCGAGGTCGCCCGACAACTGGTATAGGTTGTACGCGACGCCGCCAAGCAGCCGCGCCGAGTGATACCGTGCCAGGCCCGCCAGGATCTTCAGGTCCGCCGCGGTCGCCAGGAACTCCTTCGACGACGGGGAGGCCGTCTTCTGCGCGTCGGCCAGCTCGCGCAGGATGCCGTCCGAGACGTTCGCAAACCAGCGGCTCGTCTCTTCCGGCCGCCGCATCGGCGTGTCGGTCCCGTCGATGATGCTCTTGGCGGCGTCGCGCACGTTCATGAACTGCTGAATGTCGCTGCCTTCCTCCCGCGCCGCGTACAGCGGCAGGCTCCCCTGCGCCCCCATTTCGGGCCCGGCAGCCCCGGTCGTCGGAAAATTCGAGTAGAGATAACTGGCCGCCACCACCCGGGGCAGCACCTGGCTGGCCAGGTGCAGGGCGCGCATCACGTGCGGCCCCGCCTGCCCGCCGAACCGCCGCACGAACTCCTGCTCCCAGACCTCCGGGGCCGTCCGCGGGTTGTACGTGAGCCGCCCCCACGTCCGGTAGTAGTGCCAGTAGCGCTCGAACTCGTAGTCGTAGGTTCGATAGGGCGCCGTCAAGACCGGGATCGGCTCGGCGTCGTGCGTCGCCCCGTGCATCTTCGTCGCCCCCAGCTCGTTGATCTCGATGTTGCCGCGGCCGTATATCTGGGCGGCGCCCGTGAACCGCCGCACGTAGTCCGGATCACCCCAGAGCAGCAACCGGTTCGTGCCGGACGTCCACAGCTGCCACGTCATTTCGTACGTCTGTGGATACTCGAGCAGGTCCGCGTACCCGGCACGCGCGTCCTGCTGGTTCTGCGTATTGATGTGCGTGGGATGGAACGGCAGCCCTGCCTGCTCCATCCAGACCTTCGTGTTCACCGTCGGCTTGACGCCCTGTTTGACCGCATCGGCGATGATCGACTTATCCAGCCCCTTCGCCCGGAGATCGACGCGCTTCCCGGCACCCCTGATGATGGTGAAGACCTCGTGCCAGAAGTTCGGCATCTCTTCTGGGCGCAGACCGGACTCGTTGTGCATGCGGAACTGGATGGCGTCAAGCTCGGGAAACACCTGATAGAGCTTCGCGATGGCCGCCTTGGAGTACGGCACGAGATTCTCCGAGATCACACCAGAGACGGCCGGGATGACCCCCGGGATCGCCCGGTTTCCGGTGCCCCCTCCGAGCGGACCCGGCGGTGGCCCGCCGAACCCGCCCCCACGTCCGCCTGCGCCGCGTCCCCGATCCGCGGCCGCTGCGCCAGCGGCGGCCACTTCTTCCTGACGGCTCCCGATGTGGTCCCAGATGCCGAGCGTCACCGTGATGCCCCGCTCGTGTGCCAGGCGCATCACGTTCTTGAACGTGGCCACGTTCTTCGCCTGCATCTCCCGCGTCATGCCGAGCATCTTCACGTCCGGATAGCCGTCGACGTCGAAGAAGTAGGGGTAGATGGGCGCGAGGAATCCGCCGTTCTCGTAGCCTGCGATCAGCGCGAAGTTATTGAATCGGTCGGCGGCGAGCATATCGAAGTAGCGCATCCAGAACCGCTCGTCGTAGAACCGGCTCTCGAAATACGCGCGATTCATCGTGAAGATCGACACCCCGCGGGTCCCGGTCGTCGGCTTCTCCGTCGCATCCCGGACACGGTCGAACGGGTCGGTCCGGTTCTGACTCCACCCGATTCGCTCGGCGACGTCGAGCGCGGCGTACATCAGGCCGACCGAATCCGACCCCACCAGAACGACCGCGCGCTTCCCCTCATACTGGCCGTTACGGCGAATCGTGAGCGCTTCGGCCCCCTGCGGTAACGGGGCGTTTGCCGCCGTGAGGGCGGCCGTCGCCGCACCGTTGGCCGACCGAATGCCAGCGAGCACGACAAACGCGCTAGCCTTGACGGCATCGCGCCCCTGTTGGACGCTGAAGCCCTTTGCCCGCAACGCCTCCTCGATCTTGGTGAGGCCGTACCGAACAGGGCCGTCGGGAGTCGCGTCAGTCAGAATGGCCACGGTCTGCGCAGCCGCGGATGCAGTCCACAACATGAACACGACGCCTGCCGTGACGCGGACCAGCAACCGAGTGGCGACAAGCAACGTCCTCATCGAAGCAGCCTCCCGTCCAGAGATTGGCCAATGCGACACCTGTGCACCCGCGCATGATCGTTCCATGATGGTCGAGGGTCAATACCCGTCTCACATCGTGAAACTCCGGATCCAATCTCGCCCGCCTTGCTCCGGCAGGCGCTCCGCGACGAACGGCCGTAGATCATTCGTGGGCGGGCCGGGGCGTGCGTGGAGTATGAAGGTCGCCGACAGCAACTGCGGGAACTCCTGGCGTGACGGAAACTGGGGAAGTGCGAGCGAGAATCAGCTTGACACCCCCGGACCGCGGCCATAGTGTGGCCGCGTGTCGCAGCGGGTTACGCTCGGCGGCGGCGTGCCGGCGGAGTCCGATAGGAGCTACGCGGTATGCCTTCCTGCAACCGGTTGCGGGCACCGGGCCGAGCGCCCATGCCATGGGTTTGGCCGACAGGCTGCTGTTGCCAGCCATCCACTGCGTCATGTAGGCTTTCGACAACTATGGCAAGGGCAGCGTATCTCCGATTTGAAGAGGGAGAGGCCGTATGAACTCACCGTCGTCAATTCCCAGATTGCTGATGTCGGTTCTGACAGTCATCTCACTTGGTGGTGCAGCCAACGAACGTCCAGGAATATCCATCGTCACGGACAGAACACCCGGAGCCCCTGTTTCTCACGGCCTGACGAAACTCGCTGACGCGTTGCAGGCCAAACGCATCACCTTCGAAACGGTCGGATCGATTCGTGAAGCCCGTGGCACGTTGGTGATTGTGACAGGTCTGGCCTATGGAGATGGTACGGCTTCGCAGATGTTGAAAGCCGGGAAGCGGGACGTCCCCAAGGTACCGGAGGCCTTGACAATCTGGAAGACGGCTTCGCAAGAGACACCGGCGTGGGTCATCAGCGGCTTCGACGATCGAGGCCTTATGTATGGTCTGTTGGACGTGGCTGACCGCATCGGCTGGACTGCCAGCCGAACATCGCCGATGAGTCACGTCAAAGACATCACGGAGACACCCGCTGTCCGCGAACGTGCCGTGACGGCGTATACGATGCAACGAGCGTATTTTGAAAGCAGGTTCTACGATAAAGCCTACTGGGCACGATACTTCGACATGCTGGCAAGGGACCGGATCAATGGTTTTGTCCTGCATTTCGGTTATGAGACTGGCGGCTTCCTGACACCTTGCTATCCCTACTTCCTCGATGTGGAAGGATACCCGGATGTCAAGATGGCCGATGTCACGCCGCAGCAACAGCAACGTAACCTGGCTGCGTTGAACCATCTGATCAAGATGGCACATGACAGGGGGATCACCTTTACGCTCGGTATCTGGAACCACGTTAATCGAGGAGTCCGCCCGGCTGGCGGTGCTCCCGCCGGTGCTGGTGCAGCGGCCGGCGGTGGTGGGGCGCCTGCCGGTCGTGGGGCCCCCGGCACCGGCGTGCAACCGACACAGCAGCAGACCAGGCCCCCGGAACCCGCAGGTGCCCCTGCCAGCGGGGTCCCGTTCACGGGTGTGCAAACCGCAGGACAGACCCCGGTGTCTGATCTCGTCAAGATATCCGGTGTCACGCACGACAATGTCACCGCCTACACCAAGGCTGCCTTAGCGAAGTTCCTCACGCTTGTACCTGACCTCGATGGCATATGGTTCCAAATGCATGGCGAATCCGGCCTGACAGCTGGAGAACTGGAAGCCTTCTGGCTGGATGTGTTCCGGACGCTGAAAGAGACAAAGACTGCCCCCCCTCGCCTGTATTTCCACTCCAAAGGGGTGCCAGATCCTGTCGTTCAGAGTGCCGTGAATGTCGGCCTCAGGTTCGATATCAACCCAAAATACTGGATGGAACAGATGGGGATGCCATGGCATCCAACACATATCAACCGCCAGAACCAGTTTGACCGTCGGCACGGCTATGCCGACTGGCTCGTGTATCCGAAGCAATACGACATGCATTGGGACCTGTGGACAGGTGGCACGGTACGGGTACTGTTGTGGGGTAATCCTGAATACGTACGCCGTTTTGCTGGCACCACTCATCTTTTTGATGGTGACGGGTACAACGTCAATGAACCCGTTGGAACCAAGATGCATGGCCAGCCGCATGACGAAAAACCATTCGATCTGTTGAACCCTCGGTATGCTTACTACGACTACGAATTCGAGCGATATTGGTATTTCTTCCAGGTATTCGGCCGGATTGGCTACAACCCCGATCAATCTCCTGATATATGGCACAAGGAATTTGAGAAGCGCTTCGGCGTAAACGCCGGTCCAATCATAGAAGCCGCGCTCCAGCAGGCCAGTTGGATACTGCCGCGCATCGTTGCCCACCCGTATCCCTACCGTCTCTTCCCCACGACCATGGGTTGGGCCGAGAAGCAGCGACTGTTTGACTTGCCGACGTACGCCACGGCTGAAGGAAGCGACATTCAGCAGTTCGCCAATTTCGATGAGGAAGCCCAACTGCTCGTAGAGGGCGGTGAGACGGCAAAGCTCCTGCCGTCGATGACCAGTCTGTGGTTTGCGCAGACGTCATCGGGTGTCAATGACTTGATCGCGAGAGCCGAGAAAGCGGTCGGGAACAACCGGAACAAGGAATTCGATTCCACGATTACCGATCTCAAGATTCTGGCGAATCTGGCGCTGTATCATTCGCGCAGGATCCCCGCGGCAGTCACGTATCGCATCTTCGTGCGCACTCAGGACGTGTCTGCACTGGACAAAGCCATTGCGTATGAACGCAATGCCATTGACGCGTGGCGGCAGATTGTTGCTGCGGCCGGCGATGTGTATGCCTCCAACCTGAAGTTCGGGCCCGACAATAAACTGCTCTCCGGACACTGGAAGGACGAGCTCCGCTACCTGGAACAGGATCTGGCAGCGCTGGAGCAGCAACGACGCGATGTCAAACCGGAAGGTCCGGTGAAGCGTGCGCCGGAGTGCAAAGCGGCAGCAAGAACAGATAACGGCACACTGTTTCAAGTGAGTCTCGTTCCTGTGACCAGCGTTCCGGTTGGCAAACCACTTACAGTCAGGGTCAAGGTGAGCGCGGCTGCGGGTGTCAAGTGGGTGCATCTGCTTGCTCGCAGCGTGAATCAAACAGCGGATTACCGAACCGTGAACATGGTTCAGGCCGGAGCAACGGACTCATTCGAGGCGACTGTGCCTGCAAACCAGATCAACGCCAAGTATGACTTCATGTACCTCATCGAGGTCATGGACAATCAGGGCAGGGGCAAGATCTATCCCGACATGAACAACGAGACGCCGTACGTGTTCGTAAAGGTCAATAGATAGGCGTCAAGGTGCGCAGGCATCGTGAAACGCCGGAAACTTCTCCTGGGCACTCGCGATACGGCTCGCCTCGCCTGTCTGCCTGTTGACTTCGCCGCGCGTTGTTTCTATACTCCGCCCAGCTTTTCCCATGGCCCAGAAGTCTTCAGCGAGCGCAGATGCGGCTGCGCACCAGCCCTTGTATCGCGTGCAGGTACTCGACCGCGCCATCCTTGTCATTGATATTCTCGCCGTGGCGGGCGTGGAACTTGGGCCATCCGAGATAGCAGGGCGGGTTGGCCTCCACAAGAGCACCATCCATCGTCTGCTCGCTGTGCTCGAAGGGCATCGGCTGGTAAGCCGGAGCCCCAGCGACGGGAAGTACGTGTTGGGGGCGAGAATTCTGGAGCTGGCGAACCGGTCGGCCGCGCATCTGCCACTGCGCATTGGCGCAGGTCCTGTTCTTCAGCGGCTCGTGAACGACACCGACGAAACGGCCCACGTCGCTGTCCTCGATGGCGCAGAGATGGTGTCGCTCACGAACGTAGAGACGCCGTGCAACGTGCGGCTACCGTCGGCGGTCGGACGTCGTTCGGCGATCTACTGCACGGCGATCGGCAAATGCGCGACCGCCTTCCTGTCCGATGGCGACGTCACACGTCTCCTCGCTCTACAGACGTTCAGGCGTTTGACTCACCAGACGATCGTCACGCCAAACGCGTTCAAAGAGGAACTGGGTCGCGTTCGCGAACGCGGCTTCGCCGTCGACGACGAAGAATCTCATCAGGGACTTCGTTGCGTGAGTGCGCCGGTTCGTGACGTCAACGATCGCGTCATTGCGGCGATCAGCGTGACCGGTCCTGCCTTCCGAGTCACTCGGCAGCGGGTGCCGTCGATTGCCCGCAGTGTGATGGGGGCCGCTCGTGACCTCTCAGCCGCAATCGCCCTTACCGGACCGCCCCGACAGGATTCGGCGTCGCACAGCCAGCACTCGGTCGGCCGCCCGGCCTGAAACCCGTCAGTACTGGCGGGCTCCTCTCGCACGCCTCTTGCCTCAGCTTTCGCCGATCACCATCGCGATGGCGGCGTTCCTTCTGTTTTCCATGGAACCCATGGTCGGGAAAGTCGCGTTGCCGTGGTTCGGCGGATCGGCAGATGTGTGGACTGGGTGTCTCGCCTTCTTTCAGACGGCGCTGTTCGTGGGCTACTTATACGCGCGCCTCATCGCGTATCGAGCACCGGCATCGCAGCTGCGAATCCACAGCGCGCTCCTCCTCGTGAGCCTGGCTTTGCTGCCGATCCTGCCCAGCCCCCGCTGGAAACCAGATGGACACGAAGATCCCCTGTTAGCGATTGTCATCATGCTGACGGCAACCGTCGGTCTTCCATTCGTGCTGCTGTCGTCCACGACTCCGCTTGTGCAGTCGTGGCTCGCCCAGGCAACTGGAGATCGTCGATCGCCGTATCGCTTGTTCGCGCTGTCCAACTGTGCCGCGTTCCTGGCGCTGCTGTCGTATCCCACCGCCGTTGAGCCGATGGTCACCGTCCGGACTCAGGGAGTCCTTTGGTCTTGTCTATACGGCGGATTTGTGCTGCTCGCGCTGGCGACGATCTGGCATCAGCGGCCGACGCTCGAACAACGACGCCCTTCGGATATACGAACGACTCACCGGCCATTCGTCGAGCCGGTGCTGTGGTTCGGCCTCTCCGCCGTGCCGTCCGCTCTTCTGCTGGCGGTCACCGGTTACATGCTTCGGAACATCGCGCCGATCCCCTTGCTCTGGATCATTCCGCTCGCGCTGTATCTCGTGAGTCTCACGTTGAGTTTCGGTTGGAGTCGGTGGTACTTCCGTCCGCTGTGGTATGCGCTCTTTCTCTTGAGCGTGTACGCGATGACAGCGCCCATTGGCAACGGGTATCTCTTTGAAAACTATCGATCTCTCCTGTTTGTGTACTCGACCGGATTGTTCGTCTGCTGCTGTGTCTGCCATGCCGAACTCGTGTCTATCCGGCCAGTACCGCAACGGTTGACCGATTTCTATCTGATGACCGCCGCCGGCGGCGCTGGTGGCGGCCTGCTCATCGCGGCGGTGGCGCCGGCTGTTCTCGACACGGGCGCGTACGATCTGCCGGTCGTTCTCGGGGCGGCATTGTGTCTCGTGATCGTCGCCGCATGGCGACGATTCCACTCGTGGCGATCGCGATGGAGAGTCGTGGGTGCGGCGGCCTGCCTGACGCTGGCTGCGGGAGGCGCGTGGCGGTATGTCGGCCTGGCGCAGGAGTCTTATGGCGGTCCCGTCTTGGCCAGCCAGCGGACGTTCTTCGGATGGCTGACGGTAGTAGAACAGCCGGACCACCCGTCATTGGAGCAAACCCGCGAGCTGCTCAACGGCTCCATCAGTCACGGGAGGCAGTTCACGGCGGAGAGCCGCCGTCAGGAACCGCTGACCTACTACACGCCTGAATCAGGTGTCGGCGTCACCCTTCGCGAACTCGGGCAGCGTAAGCCGCTGCGTGTCGGCGTCGTGGGCCTTGGCGCCGGCACGCTGGCGGCGTACGGACGCCCTGGTGACATCTATCGATTCTACGAGTTGGATCCGACGATCACCGCGATTGCCAAGGAGCATTTCTGGTACCTGCGCAACTGCGAGGCCTCGTGGACGGTCATTGCGGGCGATGCGCGACTCGCTCTCGAACGTGAAGTGTCGCAGCAGTTCGACGTGTTGGCTGTGGATGCGTTCACGGGTGATGCGGTGCCCACTCATCTGCTGACGCAGGAAGCATTCGCCGTCTATTGGAGGCACCTTAGACCTGACGGCGTGCTTGCCATCCACGTGACGAATCGTTACCTCAGCCTGGCCGAGGTGATCGCTGCGGTCGCGCCAGGGTTCGACAAGACGGCGAAGCTGTTCGTCAACAAGCGCGCTGCTGACAGTGAGGGCTTGTCCTCTGATTGGGTGTTGATGACGTCACGACCCGGTTTCTTTTCGGAACCCGCACTGCAACCCGCGAGGAATGTGGCGTCGGATCCGATGAGACGTTGGTCGGATGACTATTCCAGCCTTTGGCGCCAGCTGCGCTGACGTACGGGGAACCCGTTGGAGATACTCCTGTCGAACCCTTTCGCGAGGATACCGCCGACCATTGACGCAGTCTGTGATTCGTGTCGGTTGCACAAGCTGAGACGAGCGGCGGGCGTCGCGGCGGGCGTCGCGTTGACGGCGCGCCTTTGTATCAGTATCCTCACGCGCGGAGGTGGATCTCAGGCGCCCGCGATCACATGTTGCGATACAGAACCGAGGATCGAGAGATGACACGAGCCAGAACGGCCAGAGTGGCCACCGCAAAGGCACAGCGACCGCGCTACCGTGTGCAGGTGCTCGATCGCGCTGTCGAGGTCATTGATGTCCTCGCAAAGGCTGGCCTCGAACTCGGCCCTTCGGAGATCGCAAATGAGCTCCGGCTGCCGAAGAGCACCATCCACCGAATCCTCACGGTCCTGGAAAGACATCGGCTCGTCCAGAAGAATCCCGCACACGGGAAGTACACCCTCGGCATGAAGTTGGTCGAGTTAGGCAGTCGGCCCGTCGCACGCTCGGGGCCGCGCCCACGGGCGGGGTGAACCGCCCCGGGCGTTGTCGAAGATCGGCTATACTCCGCCCGGCGCCAGGCGGCGAGGACCGCGGGCGCGCGCCATCGAGAGCATCATGTTCCTTAACGTCAGTCACTAGTCGAGGACGTTCTATCCCACCGACCTGACTATCCGCACGGAGCCCACATGCCCTGGATCCAGATCTACGACCCGTTCGGCCATGCCTGGCTCAGCACGCTGGTGGCAGCCCTGCCCACCGGACTGTTGCTCCTGACCCTGGGCCTGCTTCGGTGGCCGGCCCATCGAGCCGCGCTGCTGGGGCTGGCATCTGCACTGGCGTTGTCGGTCGGATTTTTCGGCATGCCGGTGTCCGCGGCCGCGGCCACGGCGGTCTACGGCGCGGCCTATGGGCTGTTTCCCATCGGCTGGATCGTGCTCTGCGCCATCTTTCTCTACAACCTGTCGGTCCGATCCGGCACGTTCGACGTCGTGAAGCAGTCGGTCGCGCATCTGTCGTCCGACAGGCGAATCCAGGCCCTGTTGATCGCCTTCTCGTTCGGGGCGTTCATCGAGGGCGCGTCGGGATTCGGCACGCCGGTCGCAATTTCTGCCGCGCTCCTGATGGGCCTGGGCTTCGCCCCACGCCAGGCGGCATCGCTGTCGCTGATCGCCAACACCGCGCCTGTGGCGTTCGGCGCGATCGGCACGCCAATCCTGACGCTGGCCGCCGTCACCGGACTGCCCGCGTTCACGCTTGGCGCCATGGCCGGCCGGCAGCTTCCATTTGTGTCGGTGCTGATCCCGGCGTGGCTCATCGTGGTGCTGAGCGGATGGCGCGGTTTACGCGGCGTGTGGCCCGCGGTACTTGTGTGCGGCGGGTCGTTTGGCATTGTTCAGTACCTCTGGAGCAATCACGTCGGGCCAGAGCTGGTGGACATTGCAGCCGGACTGACGTCGCTGTTGTGCATCGGACTGCTCTGCCTGTGGTGGCGTCCCGCCGACCAGCACGTAGACACCGAGGCCACGCAGCCGCCCGACGCGGACCGGGGTGACAGGCTGCGGCCGGGCGTCGTGCTGCGTGCGTGGCTGCCGTGGATCCTGTTGAGCGTGTTCGTGACGCTGTGGGGAGCCATTCCGGTGAAGACGCTGCTCACCAGCGGACCGGCTGGACTGACAATCTACCTCACCACCGGCACCACGCCGCCGCCTTCGTCGTTGCTGGCGCCGAGGTTTGATGTGCCCGGACTGCACCGGCTGGCCTTCAGGGAGTATCCGGTGGTCACGCAACGCGTCGACCGCGCACGAATCGGGGAGGTTGCCTATCGGACTGCACGCGCCGAAGCGGCCACCTTCAGCCTCAACTGGCTGTCGGCCACCGGAACCGGCATCCTGTTCACGGCGCTGGCCACGGCGCTTGTGCTGAGGATGCGCCCACGCCTCGTTGCGACCGTGGCCCGCGACACGTGGCGACAGATGAGGCGGCCGCTGTTCACCATCGCCGTGATGCTGGCGCTTGGCCAGGTGACGCGCTATGGCGGCACCGATGCGACGATCGGCCTGGCCTTCACCAAGACCGGATGGCTCTACCCGTTCTTCGCCGCGATGTTGGGTTGGCTGGGTGTGGCGCTGACCGGATCGGATACCAGCGCGAATGTGCTGTTCGGCAGCCTCCAGAAGATCACAGCCGAGCAACTGCACCTGAACCCGGTGCTCATCACCGCCGCCAACAGCTCGGGGGGCGTCATGGGCAAGATGATCGCGGCGCAGACCATCGTTGTGGCCTGCGCGGCCACCCACCAGCAGGGCCAGGAAGGCTCGCTGCTGCGTTCGGTGTTCTGGCACAGCCTCGTGCTGGCGGCCATCATGGGCTTGATCGTGATGGCCCAGGCTTACCTGGTCCCATGGATGGTCCCTGCCGTCTGATCTCCGGCGGACGGCGGCGGCCAGACGACAGGCCGCAGTGGCGCGGTGCGCCTCGCCGCCCGGCGAACAGCAGCTCCCTTCTCAGCCGCCTCCGGCGCCCGCCGGGACGGTACCGCGCCCGGCCACAGCCAGGCCCGTTGAACTGTGCCTATAATGCCGGACGAACGGAGCCGAAGCCACGGTCGCGCAGGGGGTGTTGAGTTCTTCCTTGGCCGGCGCCGATTTATGATCAGCACCGCGAAGCAGGCAACCCAAGGAGGAAACATGCCACCCGTCAACCGAAGGTTCACCTTGATCATCGGTGCCGCGCTGGTCGGCCTGGTGATTGCGCTGGGCGTGGGCCAGGCCAAGCTCGAAAGCAACGCCATCGCGCAAAAGCCCATGGTCCAGGCGCCGATGTTCGAAGTCGATCCGTTGTGGCCGAAACCGCTGCCGAACCACTGGCTGCTCGGCATGACCGTCGGTGTCTCGGTCGACGGGCAGGACCACGTCTGGATCATTCACCGCGGCGCCGCGACGCTGAATGACAACGAGCGCGCGCTGGACCTGAAGGTCGGCGAATGCTGCACCGCGGCCCCGCCGGTGCTGGAGTTCGATCAGGCCGGCAATCTCGTGCGCGCATGGGGCGGCCCCGGACAAGGCTACGAGTGGCCGGAATCCAACCACGGCGTGCATGTCGACTACAAGGGCAACGTGTGGATAGGCGGCAACGGCGCCAAGGACGCGCAGGTTCTCAAGTTCACCAGGGACGGCACGTTCCTGTTGCAGGTCGGCGGTTCCGGCAAGACGGGTGGCAGCCATGATCTCGAGAACTTCGGCCGCGTCGCCAAGATCTGGGTCGATCCCAAGACCAACGAAGCGTATGTCGCCGATGGTTATGGCAACAAGCGCGTCGCGGTGCTCGATGCCGACACGGGAACGCTGAAACGCTACTGGGGTGCGTACGGCAGCAAGCCAGAGGACACCGATCCGGGCAAGTACGATCCCACGGCGCCGCCGGCGAAACAGTTCCGCAATCCGGTGCACTGCGTCGAGGGCACCCACGATGGACTGCTCTATGTCTGCGACCGCGCGAACGACCGCCTGCAGGTGTTTCGGCCAGACGGCACGTTCGTCAAGGAAGCGTTCTTTGCGAAACAGACCCTGGGCGCGGGCTCGGCCTGGGACATTGCGTTTTCGAAGGATCCGCAGCAGCGCTACATCTTCCTTGCCGACGGCACGAACGAAAAAGTGCGCATCATCCTGCGCGCGACGCTGGAGGAACTGACGAATTTCGGCGACGGCGGTCGCCAGCCCGGACAATTCTTCGGCGTGCACAGCATCGCCGCCGACTCCATGGGCAACCTTTACACGACCGAAACCTACGAAGGCAAGCGCGTACAGCGCTTCATGTACAAAGGAATCGGGGCCGTGGCCACCGGCGATCAGGGCGTCCTCTGGCCACGCGCGAAGTAGACGCCGAAGTCGCGGAATGCGAAAGCGCGCCGGCCGGACGCGCAACGCGACGTGAGAGAACTTGGACGTGGCACGAGGAGACCTGCGCGATGGCTCACCTGAATCGTCGTGACTTTCTTGCGACCTCCCTGGCAGCGGCGGGCGCGGTCCGCGCCGCGGCCGCGGGACAGGCCCAACCTGCCCCTGGCGCCCCCCCTTCACCGCAGGCATGGTACGACCGCGCGATGCGATGGATGCAGCTGATTCTCGTGGAGAACGACCCTGGACAGTTCGATCCCGACTATTGGCTCGATCTGTTCCGCCGAACGCACACCGAGGGCCTCAGTCTCAGTGCTGGCGGTGTCGTCGCTTACTACCCCACGACCATCCCGTATCACCATCGCAGCACGGCCATGAAGGAGGGTGACGATCCATTCGGGTATCTCGTGCGAGGGTGTCAGAAACTCGGAATGTCCATCATCGCGAGGACTGATTCGCACGCCCTGCTGGACGATGCGGCAACAGCGCATCCGGAATGGGTTGCGTGCGATAGCGAAGGCCGGCCGCTCAGGCATTGGGAGCTGCCGAAGACGCGCCTGGTCGCGTGCGCATACGGCCCCTACAACTTCGAGTTCATGACCGAGGTGCACAGGGAACTCGTGACCGCCTACGGGATTGACGGTATCTTCTGCAACCGCTGGCAGGGGAGCGGACTGTGCTACTGCGAGTCGTGTAAACGGCAATTCCGCGCGTTTGCGGGCAGCGACCTGCCCCGCGCAGCTGATGCGAGCGATCCCATCTATGTCCGCTACGTCGCCTGGACGCAGGGACGTCTCGAACAGCTGTGGAGGGTGTGGGACGGCGAGATCCGCGGGATCAGGCCGTCAGCGCGCTACCTGTCCAATACCGGGCTGGATATTGAGAAAGCCGCACGGCTGTCACCCGCGTATCTCGTCGAGACGCAGGCCCGCGGTAATACGCCGCCGTGGTCGCGCGGCCGACTTGCGAAGGAGTACCGCGCCTACTTCGGAATGAAGCCGCTGATTGGCGTCTCCAATGTCCTGCACAGCTCGCGTCGTTCGGTCACGAGCGAAGCCGAGCTGCGCATGTGGCTGATCGAGGGTATCGCGAACGGGACCCGGCCGTGGCTGGGGAAGACCTCCGGCACGGTCTCCGACACACGGTGGGTGCCGGCCATGGAGAAGGTGTATGACTGGCACTACAAGAACCAGTCGTACCTGCGTCACGAGGAGAATCTCGCCACGGTCGCCGTGGTATTTGGACCGGATGCCCGCAATTCGCCGTCTGTCGCCGCGGAACTGGGGATAGTGCGTTCGGCGCCGTCCAATCAAGGCGCTGGTGCCGTCGCCGGCGGAGAAAGAACTGCGGCGGCGGACACCCACATCAACGGGATGTGTGCCGCGCTCATCGAGGCGCGTGTTCCGTTCGAGATGGCCTCCAGCCGGCTGCTGGGTCAGGAGCACATCGATCGGTATCGCCTGCTGATCCTGCCGAGCGTCGCCGCACTTTCCGACATGCAGTGCGAACAGCTTCGCGCATACGTGCGCCGCGGCGGCAGCGTGCTCGCCACCTACCAGGCATCCCTTCAGGACGAACGGGGCGCACCTCGCAAAGACTTTGGTCTGGTCGAACTGTTCGGCGTCTCGGCCGTTGCGCAGGAGGTCAGCAATGGGGCCAACTCATACATGCGGATTCAGCGGGAGACGCGGCATCCGATCCTCCGTGACATCGAGATGCTCGGGCAGATCATAAATGCCGCCCGACGCGTGGACGTCCGGGCCGTCACGTCATTCCAGCCGCCACCGCTGACCAGGATTCCAACCTACCCCACGATTCCGATGGAAGAAGTCTATCCACGAGAGCCGCGGACGGATATTCCCGAAGTCTTCCTGCGCGAAGTCGGCGCCAGGAGCCGCGTGGTGTACTTCCCCGGCGACGTCGACCGCACCTTCTGGAGCGGACAGTCGGTCGATCACGCGCTGCTGCTTCGCAACGCGGTTGCCTGGGCGATGAACGAGTTGTCACCTGTGGTCGTCCGCGGGCCGGGCCTGCTCGATATCACGTGCTGGCGTCAGGCGCATTCGATGACCGTGCACCTGGTCAACCTCACGAACCCGATGATGTGGAGATCCGCGTATCGAGAGTTCATTCCGATTGGCGCACAGGAACTCAGTATCCGCCTGCCCGACGGCGAGACGGCGCGCCGTGTGCGATTGCTGGTAGGCGGCCAGACGCTTCCCTTCACGCGAGCAGGCGAGAGAGTGACCGTCACTGTACCGACCATCGTCGATCACGAGGTCGTTGCCATCGATTTCTAGATATGCCAGGAGCAGCGCGTCGCCGACCGCCTCGATTGTGAGGGCCGCGATCATTTGACTGGCGACCTGGCACATCTGACCGACCCCGACATCACCGACGAGCGTCATGCTCTTGCCCGTGAGCTTCACCGCTTTCCAAGAATGACAGGGGCCTGCTCGCCAGAAGTGGACCACGGAATCCCTGAGATGCGTACAGCATGGGCGGATGCTCAGGAAGCGCCCGTGCTGTATCTGTCGTCG
>Ga0315273_10003550_pt1 | contig 18824 bp, 10 predicted proteins | sample YL17G02_0_MG_FD_205753 | JGI IMG/M metagenome (GOLD analysis project Ga0315273, IMG submission 205753) | Sediment microbial communities from Yellowstone Lake, YNP, Wyoming, USA - YL17G02_0 | ecosystem: Environmental > Aquatic > Freshwater > Lake > Sediment | place: USA: Wyoming | collected...
GTTAGTTTAAAAACCGATGGTAATTTTATCATTAATGGTGATATTTTATCTTTATGCCAAGACATTAATCCTCAAGCTTCAGTTGGATTTGCAGAGGTTAAGGCCAGTAAAATTATTGCTGATAAGATAGATGTTTCTTCCCTAAATGTTAAAGGTAAAGTTGCTGCTTCGAGTTTGGATTTAGATTGTCTGAGTGGAGTTTTATATGCTGAAGACGGAGCAGTTAAGAGTCAGGCTAAAATTACTCAATTAGCTGATGTAGAAGTTACAAATCCAGAAAATAATCATGTTATTATATATAAAGATGGGAAATGGGTTAATCAAGATATTGTCCCGCTATTACCAATCCCGATGGTCCAAGAATTAAAACAGGAACAGGACCTAAACATTGTTGTTGAGGACCCAATTAATGTTTATGCTAAAAAATCTATAGGGATTGGTGTCATGGAGGCTCGCGCTGGTCTAGATGTGGGTATAAATAAGATTATTGGCGGACCAGAGGAAAATACTAATATTTTAGAATTATGTGATAGTTCTAATAGTGTAGTTTTTACTACTGGAAATAAATCAAAACTTAAATTCAGTAGTAATGATAATGATGCCTCATTACATATTAATACTTTTAAAGGTATAAGTAAGATTGTTACAAATGCCCCAGAGCTTCGCATTCAAGCCTCACAAATTACTTTTGGGAAAAATAAATCAATTGCTATTATTGATAATGGTTATGTGGGGATTGGGACAACAGAACCTCTATTCCCAGTGGATATGAGAGGTGTTGTTGGGATTAGTAACAATGGCCAGCCAGCAAATTGGTTGATGTTTAGAACTGATATTGAGGCCCAAAATCCATTAATTGCCTTCCCGCAGTCCAAAGAATTAATGATTGGAACTTATGATCAATATTCTACTAGAGGTATTTGGCGAAATATCATATCTATTGGCGGAGATGGCAATATAGTGTTTGGGAATGTTATGAAATCAGTTAAAGTGATAATTGATGGTGAAATAATTAATAAAATTAAACGTTATGAAGTTACTGAACAAATTAATAATTTAGTAATTAATTCTAATATCGCAAAATTTACTAAATCAGAAGATTCATTTATTATCACTGGAATTGCTGGTGGTATAGATGGCAAGATGATAACCTTAATTAATGGCACTGATTTTGAGATGATAATTAAGTCAGATGATTCATCTTCTATTGAAAATCATTTTGATATTCACACCGTTGTTGCCAGCAAGTCTAATATTAGTGTATTATATGATGATGATGTCAAGAAGTGGGTAATCTTAAAATAGGTTAAATTTTGTATAATATCTTTAGATTAAAGGAGTTATTAACATGCCTACATTAAGTTTATCCATGATCGTTAGAGATGAAGGTCTTACACTAGGAAGACTTTTAGATGTTGTCAAGCCATATGTCAATGAAATTATCATTATAGATACTGGTTCCATTGATGATACTAAAGAAATTTCCTTAAAATATACCGATAAAGTATATGATTATGTATGGGATGATGATTTTGCTTCCCCAAGAAATTATTCATATGAATTAGCAACTTCTGATTATATAATGTGGTTAGATGGTCATGATGTTGTTACCCCAGAGTTTATGGAAAACATTATTACTCTATTAGAAAGTACCCCCGATGGCATTATTTCTCCTTATAATACTTCTTTTGATGTTTCTGGTGAGCCATTAGTCATTGTTAATAGAATGCGGGTAATTAAGAAGGCCACGGGATGGAAGTGGCTTGGTTTAATTCACGAATGCATTTCTTATACTGCTAATTCTAATATTATTCATGGCGAAATTGCCATTGAGCATCGTCCGGTGATTAAACCTGCCGGTTCACCGAGGCCAGATTATCTTGTACTATTACAAAGGAATGTTGTTGAGTGCCCCACTGATGCCAGGGCATATTATTATCTAGCAAGAGAATATTACATGAAAGGAGATTACCAAAAATGCATTCCAGTATTTGAACAGTGTGTGGAATTGAGTCAGGGTGGTGGTTTTTACCATGATCAAAAGTTTTGGTCTCAGAATTACATTGGTCGGGCTTATAAAGATTTGGCTCAATATGATGATGCAGAAAGAGAAACATTAAAATCCATTGAGATTGGCCCAGAATGGCCTGAGGGTTATTTTTTGATGGGTGAAATCAATTATTTTAAGCGACAATGGAATCTTGCCATTCATTGGTTTTTACAAGCTAGAACCACTCCTGAACCAGTTAGTGATTTCATTAAAGATAAATCCATTTATACTTATGCGGCCAGTCGTTATTTACCATATTGTTATGCTCAATTAAAAGAATGGGAAGCAGGATTAGCCGAGGCATTTTTTGCCCATCATTATTTACCAGGAGACAAGATGGTTGAACAAAATATGGATTTTTTTGTAAATAAAGTCAAAAAGTCTTGTCGCAGATCTGTAAAGTCAATATTGGTGTCCATTGTCATACCTACTTATAATAACATAGAAACACTAACTAATGCAATTCAAAGCATCTATGATAATACAGATCAGAAATTTGAAATTATTGTAATAAATAATGGTGATCCTATTGATAAGAATTTATTTGCTAATTATTCAGCACAAATATATAATGCCGGTGGAAATAAAGGATGGGCTGGAGGAGTTAATCTGGGGGCAGCAAATGCGACTGGTGAGTATGTTTTAATGCTTAATGATGATATTTTAATTTTGCCCAATGATAGGTTATGGCTGACAAAATTGGTCGAGATTTTAGTGAATGATGAAGAAGTAGGAATAGTTGCTCCAGCTAGTAATTATGCATCTGGATACCAAAATATGTTTTGGAAAGGACTTCCTGAGGTTTTGGAATCTAACTATTACATAGGGTTTTGTGCTTTGATTAATAGGAAGTATTTTTCTGACATGGAGTTTTTAGATGAGAAAATTTTGCCTGATGACATTGATCTTGCCATTAGAATTAATAAAGATAATAAAAAGATAATAGTTAGAAGAGATGTTTTTGTGTGGCATTTTGGATGTCAAACTGGTTACAAACTTTACGGAGACCCATCGGTAGAAGATGGATGGAATAGTCCAGGTATGATAGAAAAGAACAAAAAAAGTATTGATGAAAAACATGGGGATGGAACATGGGAGGCATTATATCAGAAGCAAGCACAATTATATGAAAGGGAGTTATAGCATGGCTCATTTGGAACAAAAGATTTTCTGCGAGGACGTAAAAAACAAATTTCCAGAGTATTTTTATAAGCAAAAGGTCTTGGATGTCGGTTCTCTTGACATAAATGGTAATAATAGATATTTATTTGAAGACTCTGAGTATATCGGTGTGGATATAGGCCCTGGACCAAATGTTGATGTTGTCATGAAGGCCCATGAATATGATGCTCCCGATGCCTCTTTTGATGTTGTCATATCCACAGAATGTTTTGAGCATGATCTGTTTTTAGTTAAAACCGTTAAGAATATCATGAGGTTATTAAAACCCGAAGGGTTGTTCTTATTTACCTGTGCTACTACTGGAAGGCATGAGCATGGGACTTTAGCTTATGATAGTGCTTCTTCTCCATTTACGGTTGAAATCATGGGATGGGATAATTATTATAAGAACTTAACCCAAGAAGATTTTAGGAAAATAGTTAATTTAGATGAGCATTTTACTGATTATAAGTTCAATATTTTGAGCCATGGATATATTTCTACTTTAGGATTTTATGGAATTAAGCAATAAAATTTATTTCGTCTATATATTTTGCAGGAGAGATTGTGCTTATTGAATAAATAATATAAGATAAAATGGCTTGTTATTAATGGAGTCAATGATGCCACAGGTAAAAAACGTCTATCCTAATCTTTTTGGTGATGATTTATTTAGAATAATTTATTTCAATGATTTACTAGATGTTCCAAGTGATACTACCTTTGCATTGTATGTCACTGGGGGTATTTTGTATTTTAATGGAGTTCCCATTGGCTCGGCTGGTGCTTTGTGGAGTTTACAGGGTGGTACTGGCCCTAATATTTATTATACGGCAGGAAATGTTGGAATTGGATTAAATACTCCAAATTATCCATTGGATGTGAGTGGAGATTCTAATCTTGATGGATATGTGATAATAGGAAGCAGTTATTTTCTTTCTTTCAAAGATTCGGTAGGGGGTCTGACTTCTGACATATCTAGGAGTGGTTCTGATGACCTTGTAATACGGAATATTACTGCAAATCGAAATATTTCCTTAGAAACTGATGTCGGTGGGGTGGTTGTGGTTCCTGGAGATATGCAAATAGCGTCTTTGAGTGGTGTTTTGAAAGGTTCTGCTGGCGTTGTTGGTGGTGGGTCAGTGTTACAAGATATTATGGATGTTAATACTGCTGCTCCAGGCGATCAACAAATATTAACCTGGGATGCTGGTAGTTCATACTGGATTGCTGCTGATGGAACAATTGGGCCAACAGGCCCAACGGGACCTGCCGGTGGTCCAACTGGACCTAGTGGCCCAACTGGAGATCCTGGTCCAACTGGAGATCCTGGCCCAAGTGGAACAGGCCCAACTGGTGATGTTGGTCCAACTGGTGATGTTGGTCCAACTGGTCCTGATGGTCCAACTGGTGATACTGGGGCTACTGGTCCTGAGGGACCAACTGGTCTAACTGGAACAGGAGATACGGGACCTACAGGCCCTGAGGGTCCAACTGGTCCAAGTGGTATCGGCCCAACGGGACCTTCTGGTGGACCTATTGGCCCAACTGGTCCTGAGGGTCCAACAGGACCAGCGGGAGGTCCTACGGGGCCTACCGGGGCTACTGGGACAACTTCTCCAGCCGGAAGTGATAAAGAAGTTCAATTTAATGATGGAGGAGTTATTGGGGCAGATACCCAATTTAAATTCAATAAAACCACGGGGATTGCTACACTTACTCCAACAGTTCCCATTACAGGTGGGCTAGTAAACATTGGCCGTGCAGCATTTGGCCCTGGTGTCACTGCCATTAATGCTGATTATACTGTTCATGCTAAAGAAACTATTACTACCTACAATTTAGCCAACTATACAAAGACAAGTGGTTTGTTTGATCTCATTTATTCTCCTACAGGAGTTTTAACGTCCAATCAGTTCCATCAGGGAGTTTATGGTAGTGCTAGGTGGGACAGTGCTCAAGATGGGTCTGGTGGGGCGGGTTATTATGCTGAGATGAGAGGCCTGCTGGGTGGCGTAACTACTGCAACAGCAACAGGTAATCTTCGTATTGCTGTTGGTACACACAGTATGATAGCACACACTGGGACTGGTATTTTAACATATGCTCAGGGTGTTATGTCTTATATTGAGAATAGTAATTTAGGAGGTGGTAATACAGGCAATATCACTGACGCCAGGAACTTCATTGCTAGAACTACAAATACGAAGTCTAGTGCCTCGATAGTTAATCGATTTGGTTTATATGTAGAAAATGCCTCTGGTATTGGTACTATAACTAATCAATATGGTATTTATCTACAAGATTTAGATAAAGGTGCCACTTCTAACTATGGTATTTATTTTGCTGGTTCTTCTGGTTTAGCCAGACAAGGATTGAACTGGAATAATGATACTAATTTATATCGTAGTGCTGCCAATACTTTAATGACTGATGATAATGTTAGAATAGTACAGAATGTGGCCATTGGTGATTTAGCTTCTTTTACTCTTACGCCAAATACTAATGCCATTATTGTATCCGTTAAATCTACTAGTGCCATGACCTCTGGCCTTGGTAACATACAAGTTTTCTATGGTCTTTGGGCAGATGTTTATGTGAGACCGGCAGCAGCATTAACTGGCGGAATTACTTCTCATGTTGCGGTGAGTGGTGTAACAAGATGGGATAGCGCGGTGAATGGTGGCGGGGCAGTTAATTATGCAAGAATTACTGGTTTCACTGGAGGAGGTTTAACAGTTGGTACAGCGACTGGGAACTTGAGAGAAGCATATGGTGTGCAGAATATTATCGCAAATGCCGGTAGTGGTAATATTGTAAATGCATACGCCTCTCGTTCTCAAATTGATAATAGCGGTACCATCAATCAAACTGGTGATATTACTACCGCTTATCATTATTATGCAGATTGTATAAGTAGTAAGGTGACTGGTTTAATTGGGACTCGTTATGGTTTGGCTGTGGTAGAGGCGATCGGGGTTGGTACAATAAATAATCAGACTGGTATTTACATCGCTGATTTGTCTAAGGGCGTTACGACTAACTACGCCATTTATCTAGCTGGAACTTCTGGTTTAGCTCGGCAGGGTATTTGGTGGAATGGAGACACTAACCTTTATCGCAGTGCTGCTAATGTATTAAAGAGTGATGATTCATTTATTGCTTATATGTTGCAGACTTCTACAACACTGAAATTAACTGAAAATGCTGGTGCTGGGGGCACTGATTTATTAACAGTCCAGGCTGCAGTATTAGGCGGTAACAGAACATATACCATTCCTGATGCTGGGGCAGCCGCAACATTTGTAGTCACTATTTCGGCTGCAACCACTGGTTCGGTGTTATATTATAATGGTACTACTTGGGCTACTTTAATTCCTGGCATTAATGGCCAATTCTTACAAACTCGTGGGATAGGATTATTGCCTCGGTGGGCCACTGGGTCTGGGGGAGCGACTGGTCCAACTGGGTTGGCTGGCGCAACTGGTGCGACCGGACCTGCAGGCGGACCTACTGGACCAACTGGATCTGCGGGGGCAATTGGGCCAACTGGACCTTCCGGTGGTCCTCTCGGGCCAACTGGAGCAACTGGTCCGGCAGCAAGTCCAGGAGGCTTAAATACATATGTCCAATTTAATGATAGTAGTGTTTTTGGTGGAGACGCCGGATTAACTTATAATAAGACCACAGATACATTAACCATTAATGGTGCTTTAGCATTGAAAGAAGCTGGTGGTAGTGATTATGCTACTATTCAACAGGCAGCGATGATTACTGGTTTGACTTATACAGTTCCTGATGCTGGGGTAGCCGCCGAATTTGTTTTGACTGAAAACTTTAATAATCAATATATTAATGGCCCGAAGGTATTTAAGGGTGGTGCTTTAAGACTTCTAGAATCTGGTGCTAGTCCAATCAGTTATGTTTCTATTTCGACAGACGTATTGGGTGCTAATCGTATTTATTATGTTCCTGATGCTGGTAATGCCGCCTATTTTGTAATGACTGGAGCACAACAAATCATTTCGGGAGCGAAGTGGTTCAAGACAAGCACTTTGAAATTAATGAACACTGCCGAAAGTTATTTGATTACAATTGCCACACCAACATTGGCGAACAATAGGACTTATACGATTCCCGATGCTGGGGCTGCAGCGACATTTATTGTTTCAACATCTAGTCCTGTACAGGGAAATGTGTTATATTACAATGGTACAACTTGGATTAGTTTAGCCCCTGGTATTAGTGGGCAATTCTTGTCAACCCAAGGTTCCTCTGCCAATCCGCAATGGGCAACTGGATCTGGTGGGGCAACTGGTCCTACTGGGGCGACTGGTTCTGGAGCCACGGGTCCCACTGGGCCTTCTGGGTCGAATGGAGCAACTGGCCCAACTGGTGCTGGAGCAACTGGCCCAACTGGTGCAGGTAGTGATGGAGCAACAGGTCAAACTGGACCCACAGGACCAACCGGCTCAGGGGCGACAGGCCCAACTGGCGCAGGTAGTGATGGAGCAACAGGTCCAACTGGATCCACAGGACCAACCGGCTCAGGGGCGACAGGCCCAACTGGGGCTGGTGGTGGTTACGCAATAGAATGGATTCCAGTTGGTTCGATGGTTCCGAGAGTAACGGTTGGAGCAGAAATTCTCCCTTATGAATTTGTCACCAATGACATAAACTTAGACTATGGGGCCTTTGATCCTACAACCATGGAATATCTTGATTTCACAATTGCCATGCCTGAGACATGGGACAGAAGCACTGTTAAAGCCAAGTTCTATTGGACCTTGAATGCCGCACCGGGGGCAGGCACAAAAGTGGAGTGGCAATTATCTGGTGTCGCTGTTTCAGATGACGATGCCCTTGATGTAGCCAGAACGACAACAGTAGTCATTTTCGATACATATATAGCCGCCAATGACCTCCACATTAGTGCTGCTACTCCTGCATTTACAATTGATGGAAGTCCAGCCCTGGGGGATATTATCAATTTCAGTGTAGGTCGCAACGTTTCAAGTAGCGACGATGATGTGAACATAGATGCGTGGCTGATTGGGGTCGCTATTCAATACAACAATACGTTGACTCCATCTGCTTGGTAGAGTATCATTATAAAAAGAAAGTGGTGATGAGAATGGAATTAACTGATAAACAATTGGGATATTTCTGGAGGAAGGTGGATGTGAGAGGGGATGATGAGTGTTGGGAATGGACGGGGTGTAAAAATAAACAGGGATATGGTAATTTTTATATAAATAGAAAATTGTTAAGGCCTCATAGATTTTCCTGGATAATTCATTTTGGAGATATTCCGCAAGGAGAAGGATATCATGGGATTTGTGTCTGTCATAAATGTGATAATCCAGGATGTGTGAATCCGAGACATTTATGGTTAGGAACAAATATGGATAATCAAGTAGATAGTATTAAAAAAGGAAGGCATGGGCATGGTAAAAATTATAAAAAACCTAATTTATCTGGAGAAAAAAATCATCAACATAAATTAACTGAAACAGAAGTTTTAGAAATTAGAGATATATATTCAACAGGTTTATATTATCAGAAAACTTTAGCATTAAAATATAATGTATGGCAATCAACAATTTGGGCTATTGTCAATAGAAAAAGATGGGCTCACATTTAGCAGGTGAATAGATGAAATCAAGACGACTCGGAGATAAAAGAACTGTCGCAAAACTGCCAGAAAAAATTGGTCAAACCTGCGGTGGTTACATTGATGACCGAGGGCAAGTATGGATGTGGGGGAGAAACACCGCCAGTTCCTTAGGAATAAATGTAAATGCTACAACTACTCCTGGTATTTTTACGCCAAAGCAGGTTGTTGGAGGTTTTAATTTTACTAAGTGGGTGATGGGAGCGACAAACTGTTTTGCCATTGATACTTTGGGAAATGGCTGGACATGGGGAAATAATGGCCGGGGGCAGGGCGGAAACCAAACAACAACGACTGGAAACAGTCCAGTTTCGGTTGTCGGTGGTTTTTCATTCAGTGCTATTTCTACTGGAATTAGTAATTGCATCGCCATAAACGGAGCCAATGGGATGCTTTATGGATGGGGAGCCAATCTACTAGGAGAATTAGGGAACCTTACCATAAGTAATTCTTCCTCACCAGTTTCAGTTGTTGGGGGAATGTCATTCACCGATGTGAAAATGGGTGCTCTTTTTACGATGGGATTACAATCTGACGGCAGCGTATGGACATGGGGAAACAATGGTTCGGGACAATTAGGAAACTTGACAACAGGTAATTCTTCTTCCCCAGTATCGGTCCTTGGTGGTCAGAGTTTTAAGGCTATCTCTGCTGGCTGGGGAACTGGTTATGCAATTCGTGGCTCTGATGGAACGATGTGGTCATGGGGGTCATCTGGGTCAGGTCGGCTGGGCAATAATACTACCACCGATACTTCGTCTCCGGTGTCCGTCGTTGGAGGGATTTCTTACACCAAAGTTTTTGGCTGCACCAGCGGCTGCTTCGGATTGCAAGCCAATGGGAAACTGTGGGCTTGGGGGATAAATCAATGGTCGGGTTTAGGTGACGGTTCTACTACTAATAGATCTTCTCCAGTCTCCGTCTTGGGCAGCGGAAGTGCTTCTTTTGTTGATGTTTGCACGGTTGGTTGGGATCCATATGTTGGTGAAGATGGTTATAATTTTGCCTTAGATGTTAAAGGTAGAATGTGGGCCTGGGGCCAGTTTAGGTTTGGGCAAACCGGAATGAGAACTCGTTATTCAATAGATACTCAAGACAGTGTTTTTCCCTGGCAAAGCAGCCCGATAGTTGTTATGAACACCATTCAAAGAATTAGATATAGAAATAATAATAGTTTTGTCGGCGAAACAATAACCTTACCTAAAGGCACAACCCGGTCTGATGTCAGATTCTTTTTGACACCAGATGGCCAACTGTGGTCATGGGGAGGTTTATTTTTGGCAACAGATCTATTAGCCCTTTCTTGTCGAAGATATGATCAAACAAATATCAATGTTAATTATATTTATGGTATGGCTCAACCAATGCAAACTTTGGTTACACCAAACTTTAAGGCCACTGATGTTACAAGCGGAGTTAGTCATGCGGCGATAGTTACAAGTGCTGGCGAGGTGTGGGCCTGGGGTGCAAATAATCTTGGACAATTGGGAGATCAAACAGTCACTATCAGATCTTCTCCAGTCTCCGTCGTTGGTGGTCATAGTTTTACTCAAATTAGTTGTGGATCACAGCATACAGTTGGCTTGAAAAGTGGAGATGGTTCGGTTTGGGGATGGGGCTTTAATACCAGTGGACAGTTAGGAGATTTAACTCTTACTAATAAATCTTCTCCAGTAGCTCTTCAGGGTGGGATTTCATTTACTAAGGTGCTGGCTGGAGAAACTTTTACCGTAGGATTACAAGCCAGTGGACAAGTTTGGTGCTGGGGTTCTGGCACTGTGGGCAAACTTGGAAATAATACTCTAACAACCACCTCGAGTCCCGTTTCTGTTACAGGGGGGTTTTCTTTCATTGACATTGCCGTAGGACTTCGATTTACATTAGGATTGTTGGCTAATGGCCAAATTTGGGCCTGGGGAAATGGCAACGGTTTGTCTTATAATCCATTAGGAAATGGTGGGTCAGCGGACGCTTCATCTCCGGTATCTGTATCTGGATCTGGAACGAGATCTTATGGGGCAGTTTTTGCTGGTGACATTACTTCGTGGGGATTAAATGGAACGGCCATGTGGGGCTGGGGTCGTGGGTCAGATAATCAAATGGGGCAGGGTGCCACGGGTAGCACCTTTACCCCAACGGCCCTGGCGACGCTGGGCGGAACTTATTCTTGGGGGTCAATATCAAGTGGCGGTATTTCTTCCATAGGGCTGACTACTGCGGGGGTATTACTGGGCTGGGGTCGTGCCGCCGTCTCTGGAGATTGGTTTAATAGTGCAAGTAGTCCTCGAACCGTATTGACTTCTTTAACATTCTAAACTATGAGAATCACCCAGCGAATTCCAGATTCGGGCGGTTTTATTGTTACAACATCTGTGACTAACTTTTTCCCATTTTAAATTGTATAATAAGTTCAGTTTTAAAAAGACTGGAGTTATAAAATATGACTAAAAAAACAGCCGTGATGACCATAGCCATTGGTGATGAATATCAGGTTCTTGCTAAATTAACACACCCTATTATCAAAAATTATGCCGACAGAATTAATAGTGATTTTATTCCTATCACCGAATCAAACATTTCTCATTCCACTCCTCATTGGGAAAAGTTCATCATTTATGATTTATTGAACAAATATGAAAGAATCATTTATTTTGACACAGATTTAATCATTAGGGATGATTGTCCCAATCTTTTTGAAGAAGTGAATCACATGGATTTCGGAGCTTTCAATGAAGCTCCTTTCACTCCTGGCCGACAATCAGCATTGGCCCAAGCTTGTCAAGAATATGGTATTCGCATTGATAAATGGAAGGGAACTTACTGGAACACAGGAGTCATGGTCATTAGCCGTCCTCACAAGGAAGCTTTTAAGAAGCCAGAAAAAGAATCTTCTAATTTTTTTGAGCAGAGTTATTTGAATGCCAAATTGAACTCATCTGATTTCACGACTCATGATTTACATTATTATTTTAACCGTTTATCTTGCATGGACCCTTTGACTGGTGAGCAAAGGCATGCGGCATATATCATTCATTATGCCGGGGCTCCAAATATGCAAAATGTCATGGAGACTATGCGGGGGGACTTAAGAATATGGAGAGATGCTGCACCAGATTATAATTTCCAAAGGCATGTCATCATAGACGTGCAGGGTGGTCTGGGAGATCAAATCGATGCCGAGCCAACAGTACAATATTTGTTGAAACATATTTATCCTTATGAGGATGTCCGTTTGATGACCCATTTCCCTCGTGTTTTTGAACATCTGGACATTCCCGTTGCTTATCATGGCCAACTTGATTATTCTCTTGATACTCAACCTTATCATATCATAACTTTGCCAGGGCCTGATACTTTGATGTGGAAATATGCCTCTAATTTGTTATGCCATACAGTAGATTTTTGTTCTCTGGCGATTTTAAGACGCACGTTGCCTGATGCAGATAAAACTATTACTTTATCATGCAAAGAGTCTGAAATCGAAGAAGTTAAAAGTGTCATTGGTGATAATCTTCAAAATATGGTCTTGGTTCATGCTGGTAAACATTGGCCCAGTAAAACATTCCCCAAAGAATGGTGGCAAGAAATCATTGATGGCATTCAAGAGGCTGGGATTACGATTTGTTTGATTGGTAAAGATGATCCTGATTGTACTCGTGGGGTCATTGATTTAGAATGCCGAGAGGGGATGTTAGACACCCGTAATTTATTATCCTTAGGTGGTTTGATTGCTTTAATTTCACAAAGCAAGGTTTTGCTGTCCAATGATTCGTCTCCCATTCATATTGCTGGGGCTTTTGAAAATTGGGTTGTTTTAATCCCCACTTGTAAGCATCCAGACCATTTATTGCCTTATCGGCATGGTACTAAAGCATTTAGAACCAGTTCCTTATATAAGAGATTAACCTTAGATTCTGTTTCGAGTGCTCCATCTGAAATTTATACTACGACTGCCGATGAGGTAGTGGGCGATATTTTAGATTATTTGCCAGAGCCTCAAGATGTGATTAATGCAGTTATTGAGGCATATCAACAGATGAAAGAGGCTGAAAATGTTTCGATTTAGACCAAATTCAACTGACGAAGACTGTTATCGACAAATCATTTGTGATAATGAATACAAAATCAAAAATGGTGCATTAAAAGACAAAATAGTTATTGATGCCGGGGCTAATATAGGTTGTTTCATCAAGTTGGCGATGCTTCATGGTGCTAAATTTGTTGATGCATATGAAATTGAAGATGAAAATTATCAAGCTTGTCTTGGTAATTGTGGATCTTACAAAGAAAAAGTTAGAGTTAATTTATTAGGTATTTGGAGATCAGATGAGGAGCCCAAGGAGATGTCCTTTTCTTTCATTCCAGGTCTGAGTAATGATAAATCCGTTGGTGTGTTACACCGCTTGAGCTTTTCTCACCCTCGATTCACTCAAAAATCAGTCATGACAATAGGTTTGGATGCCATTATTGATGATATTCTGAAAACATATGGCGAAAACATATATCTACTCAAAATGGATGTCGAAGGCTCTGAGCATGACATCTTACATAGTAGCAAAAAATTAGAATTCGTTGATAATCTCGTTTGTGAATGGCATAACCCCGAAATATCCATAAATGACCTATATGTATATAATCTCAATGACAATTCCAAGGAAATCCCCTTGGAATTAGTGGCCTTGTTGAAATCTCAAGGGTTCCACGTTTATAGAAGAGATTATGCTCGCATTCTTTTTGCTATGAAAGACCCTCAAAAGAGTCCCTTCTTCGATTCGGTTCTTCAGATCTCCATATAATGCAGGTAAATATATACTTAGTGAAGAAACTAATATTAGTATTTGTTAAAGAGGGACTAACATTATGTTTCTATTTCGCTTAAGAGTTTCTCCGGCAGCAACATCTAGGGTTCTTGTTGGTCAGAATTCATATGCGCCGGGAGAATATTTCTTTTTAACATCAGATGATATTGACAAATATATTAGTCGAAAATTAAAGGATTCTGGCTTGGTGGCCGTAGATCGTGAGGCCACAGGGCCAGAATATACTCTTTATACTACTACTGCAGTCAATGAAGTGGATGATTCTAAAGAGAAATATTATCTAGAGCGATGGAATCTGTTTTTCCCCCCATTAAATCCTTCGCAGGGGGATATCATATTTTATGATGGTTCTGATTGGGTTTCTTTGGCCGCTGGTACGGATGGAGATGTTTTAACCACTCATGGAGCGGGGGCTGATCCAACCTGGGAGGTTGGGGGCGGTAGTGCTAATGGATATGATACTATTTGGTTTCCTGCTGCCTCGATGACATCTCGCATTACAGATGGGTCCCTATTTACTACTCATGAATTTGCTACGAATAAAATGAATTTAGATATGTTGGCTTTTGATCCGACTAATAAAGAATATGCTGATTTTTCTTTCATAATGCCTGAACAATGGGATTTAGGAACTATTAAAGCTAAATTTGCTTGGACCTATGCTAGTGTTCCAGGTGCCGGGACTAAGGTTGAATGGGCATTAAGTGGTGTGGCGATTGCTGATGTGGCTGATATTGATGTTGCTACTGGTACACCTAAGCCTGCTGCGGATGTTATTTCCACCCCATATTTTCAGCATTTGACCCCGGCTACTGCAGCCATTACTATTGGCGGGGCACCTATCCTTGGCAAATTTGTTAATTTTACAATATATAGAAATTCTGCAACTGCTAATGATGATTTGAATGTTGACGCTTTATTGATTGGCGTGTGGATACAATATAACAAAACAGTAACTCCCGCTATTTGGTAAGGTGATATTATGGCAATTGCTCACATCAAAAGACTACAATATAAATTAGTAATAGATAAATGGCATAATTCCGGCAATGGTGCATTACAGATTATTGGATTAGATAGAGGTGGCTCTGCCTGGGGTACGGCAGGGAATAATTATGGAGAATTAGCTATTCCTACTGATAATAATTACCGATACTCATTTTCTCAGGTTGCCCAAGGCCACAAATTTTCTCAGATTTTATCAATTTCTGATGTTACTTTAGGATTGAAAAGTAACGGCACCTTATGGTGGTGGGGATATGATGAATATGGTACCGGCGGAGATAATACAGTTGGAAACGCATATTCATCTCCTGTTGTAGCTGCTACAGGTCATAGTTTTACTCAAATTGCTGGTGCCGGGACATATGTTTTTGGAATTAAATCCAATAAATCCCTTTGGTCTTGGGGTTATAATGGCGATGGAACACTAGGGCATGGAACACAAGACGATACTTCATCGCCAGTGCAAGTTATAGGTGGATTTTCAGTTAATAATGTAGTATGCACAGAAAATGGAACTGCAGGATTTTTAGATACTAATGGCAATGCTTGGTGCATGGGATATAATGATTTTGGTGAATGCGGAGATTTAACTAATGACCCACAGTCTTCTCCTGTATCGGTTGTTGGTGGTCATGTTTTTACTAAATTAACCGCTGGTTCTCTACATATTGCTGGTCTAAAAGCTAATGGTAGTATTTGGGTATGGGGGAGAAATAATTATGGGACATTGGGGGATGAGACTAATGATCCTAGTTCTAGTCCAGTTTCAGTCATCGGAGGATTTACATGCACTGATATTTTCGGAGGAGAATCGATGTTTCTTGCCATTGTAGATGATGGGTCTGGTATAGCATGGGGGTTGAATACTTATGGTAATTTAGGAGATGAGACTACAGATGATGCATCTTCTCCAGTAGTAATTTCAACTGATGGTACTGCTTGGAAATCTATCGGCCTAGAATATAATAATGGAAATGTTTTAGCCATTGATGAAAATGATGAGCTTTGGGGATGGGCATATGGCCCTGAATTTACAAGTAGCATTGCCGGGGCTGCTTCTTATCCCATATATTTAACTGCTAATAACATGCCAATTCGTAATAGGATATATTATTCACCTAAATTAAATCATTTGGCTCATAAACCATGTCCATTCATCCCAGTGGTTGCGGGGCTTGATACTAATCACGCTTTAAAAATGGGCATTGTTGGTAATTTTGATTGGATGCATTTAAGAGATGGAGAAGAATTTAGTTATTTTAATAAATATATTTGTTCTGCAAATGATGCTACTTCATGGACGATGATAACAAATAGTAATTATGCAATGGCTGGTTTGAAGCCGGATGGCTCAGTGTGGACCTGGGGATATGATCTTTCAAATAGTGGTGTATTTGGTAATCTAACAACAGATGATACACCATCGGCTTCTCAAGTAGTTGGTGGTCATAGTTTCATAGATATTTGTGGAGGCAGTGAAAGATTTTTTGGATTAAAAAGCAATGGGCAGGTATGGGGATGGGGTAATAATACAGATGGATATTTAGGAAATAATGCTATTGTGAATAGGTCTAGTCCCGTTTCAGTAGTTGGTGGTCATAGTTTTATTGATATTATTTCTGGGACTACATTTACGATTGCTCTAAAGGCAGATGGTTCAGCTTGGACTTGGGGAGGGAATGATCTGGGAGAACTAGGAGATCTAACCACTGATGCTAAATCATCACCAGTTCCAGTTGTTGGCGGATTTTCGTTCACTAAAATTGCGGCGGGAGGACGGACTGGGTATGGCATTACGAGCACGGGACAGATTTGGTCATGGGGCTCTAATGGTTATTGGCAATTAGGAAATGGAGTAAGTAGTAGCATTCTACATCAGAGTTCCCCCGTTTCAGTTATTGGTGGATTTTCATTTGTTAATGTTTTTGCTGGTAGCACATTCACTATGGCACAAAACAATAATGGTAAATTGTGGGCATGGGGATATAATGCTCTTGGGCAAGTAGGAGACAATACTTTAACTAATAGAAGTTCACCTGTTTCAGTTGTAGGAAACATATCATTTAAAGAGGTGAATGCCAGGTATTGGAGTGCTGTTGCCATAGACAGCAATGACGATGTTTGGATGTGGGGAGACTCTCAAGGAGCCCCAGTGACTCACGAAAATCCTCCAGACTATATTTCATCACCCATTAAAATAACTGGATTTTTCTGGACCAATAGTCTGATTAGTCGAAAAGGATTATCCCCATAATTACTCTTTTTATATACATGGGACTATGTTCTGCGAATGTATATTCCAATAGTGACTGACCACGGGGCAAGCCCCGTGGCTTCCAGGAAAATGCAGTTAAACTGCATCCGCCAGAGACGCTGCTATTACAATTCTTTTATAATACATTGGACTCATTTTAGCAAAAATAAGTTTCATTTCTTCAGTATCAATTTCTTTGATAAATTTTCTAGAACTAAAATAATCGCTTTCCTGGAGGCAACGAGCGAGATCAGTTAGTTTAGGATCGAATGGTCTAAGTTTTTCTGTACTCCAGATAGAGTAGTGGTGCCTAATAGCAAAAGCCGCTTTATAAACCATATCTGTTAAATATTCAGGGTTTTTTACTTCAGGAAATATTTTTAAGAATTTCGGAAGCATTTCTTCTTCAATTATTTTAGTTGTATCTTCTCCATGAGTTTTAGTTGTGTGTTTTCCCCATCCTGTTTTTGGATGTCCATTTTTCCCCCAGTCATGTTCAATAACTGCAAAAATTAACATGTCTCTCATTTCAGCATTCTCGTTAGGATCCGCTCCTATAAAATCATTGCCATAACCAAATCTCCTGAGAGATTCCAGTCCAAATGCTGCTACAGCCTTCACATGGCGAATAAGTCCTCCTTTTCCATTTTCCCATTCAGGATGATATTTCCCTGATGATGATGATGGAATTACCCAGAAATCTTTATGAGATTGTGACAGTAAGAAATAAGTAAATCCTCTCAAATCATCATCTTCGATCAAAGAAATTAAATCATCAATTACCTCAGCTTCTTCAAGCATTTTCTGGCTACTCTCACTCATATGGAGCCATCCTGCCCAGTGGACAATATCAGTGTCTTCTCTTAGAATTTTAGGCAGTTCTTCTATAGTCAATGCAATCATCTCCTCTACGGATATATTATACTGCCTTTGCAACTATTTTGTCAACCCAAAGAGGTGAAAAACTAGTTTCGGCGTAATAATAAAGAGGAGAATGTCAGCTACCAACGAATAAATTCGTTGGCTTGTTCTAAAGGGTGTCAAGCCTTGAACATTAGGTTGGCTGACAATCAACCCTTCCGGTCCAATTCAGCCCTTCGGGCTCAATTGACCTATCAGATTTTACCTGGGAAAGGATTCATTCCCAGAACCATCTATCTAATTGTCAATGTGCGACAGATAGATTATACAGCAAACGAAAAGAAAAGACAACTAAAATTTCAATTCCTCCCACGAATAAATTCGTGGGCTTCCTTGAAATAGTTTCTGTGATATTTGCCCATAAAGCGTTAATAACGAGGTATTCAATATGTTTCTGTTTAGACTGAGAGTGGACCCTGCTGCCACAAATAGAGTCGCTGTTGGGCAAAACTCATATGCCCCTGGCGAATATTTCTTTTTAACCTCAGATGACATTGATAAATATGTGAGCCGAAAACTCAAAGATTCGGGGTTAGTATATGTGGATCGTGAGGCCACAGCCCCTGAATATGCTGCTTATACTACCACTTCGGTCAATGATGTTGATGATGCTAAAAGGAAATATTATTTGGAAAAATGGAATTTGAAAGAATTTCCAATTGGTGGTGCTGAGGGAGATATTTTGTATTATGACGGAACTAGTTGGGTTGGTTTGGCTGCTGGAACCACTGGGCAGGTCTTAACCACTCAAGGTGTAGGAAGCCCTCCTACTTGGGGTGTCCCTACGGTAGTCCCAGTAACAGTTGATACTACTACTGGTAATGTTTCTGCTGCCGGTGGAACTGCCACCATTACTCTAATCCCCGGTTTGCTGACTAGCCCCACTTATACCATGTCTGCTCTATATGTTTCTAATATCATAGGGAACGCCATTACTGT
>Ga0315273_10003552_pt1 | contig 18811 bp, 15 predicted proteins | sample YL17G02_0_MG_FD_205753 | JGI IMG/M metagenome (GOLD analysis project Ga0315273, IMG submission 205753) | Sediment microbial communities from Yellowstone Lake, YNP, Wyoming, USA - YL17G02_0 | ecosystem: Environmental > Aquatic > Freshwater > Lake > Sediment | place: USA: Wyoming | collected...
GACCTCAAAGGTAAATTATGAAATATATCTGGTTTCTTTTAGTAAATATGGGTAGACGGTACTTGATAACGAAAAAAGCGGGGTTACTGCTTCTTATGGTTCTTATTTCTTTTGGATGCTTTCCCCGATTGCCTGGCGTCAACTATCCTTTCCAACCATCAGTGGTTGGAAATCCCACGATTATACCTACAACAGGAATAACCGATCCTTCTACAGAAATTGTAGCACCAACAGAAACCATCCCTACCCCAACCATAACGTTAATCCCAAGCATGACCCCTACAAAAGATTATGGGCAGGTTGATTCTGGCGCGATTGAAACCCTGAATATGTTACAAAGTATCGAAGTGCCACAAAATGATTCGCGCCTCCTGGCTGAGCGATTGACAGGAGTGCAAAACATACCAGTAACTGATCCGGTTTCTCCACCTGAATATATAATTGGTGATTCAAAAGAATTTTGGGCAAATGATACAGATACAAACGAATCATTTAAAGTGACCGCGACAATGCAATATTCCACACCTCATGTGTACTTCTGGATTGAAAATGGGGTTGGTTTTGATCAGATTGAGCTGGCGTCTCTGGTGGATACTTTTGAAAATTCAATTTATCCAACCAACCGCGAATTCTTTGGCAGCGAATGGATTCCAGGGGTTGATAACGATCCACATATTTACATTTTATTTGCACGAGGTCTGGGAGGTGTGGGGGGGTATTTCTCCTCTGCTGACGAAATCTTACCCCAGGCAAATAAGTATTCCAATGCGCATGAGATGTTTTATATCAACGCTGATTATGTCTCGCTGGGTGACCAGGATGCCGCTGGGACCCTGGCACATGAATTCCAACACATGATTCATTACTACCAGGATAAAAATGAGGAAGCCTGGCTAAATGAAGGATTTTCTACCCTGGCCGAATTAATAAATGGCTTTGATCCCGGTTATGTCGATGATATCTATGCTGCGAATCCAGATATTCAACTTATTTATTGGCCGGGAAATAATGGCTCCTTGCCATATTACGGTTCATCTTTTCTTTTTGTAACCTATTTTCTGGATCGTTTTGGAGAAAATGCCACTAAAAACCTGGTTGCTAACCAGGAAAATAGCTTAAAGAGTTTTGACGCAGTATTTCAAGATAATGGAATTACGGATTCACAGAATAACCGGCCAATGACTGCAGACAGTTTTTTCACTGATTGGACCCTGGCTAATTATCTACATGATAACGCTATTCTTGATGGACGTTATACATATAATAATTTGCCAGACGCGCCTCAAACATCAAATACCGAAGTTATTTATCAATGCCCATTAGATTATCAAGATCGATCAGTGAACCAGTATGGGGTGGATTATATATCCATTGAATGTCAGGGCGACTATTCATTATCTTTTTCAGGAAACACAGAGGTATCAGTCGTTCCAGAAAACCCACATTCTGGTAATTATTACTACTGGTCCAACAAGGGTGATGATTCAGATATGACCCTCACCCGCAGCTTCGATTTCACAAATGTAACTATTCCGCTAACCCTCTCTTATTGGACCTGGTATGATATTGAAAAGGATTACGATTATTTATATCTGGAAGCTTCCGAAGATGGGAATAATTGGTCGATCCTGAAAACTGGTTCTGGTACTGGTGAAAACCCTACCGGGAATAGTTTCGGTTGGGGCTATAATGGTCAAAGCAATGGATGGATCCAGGAACACATTGATCTGTCTCAATATTCCGGTAAAAATATCCAGATTCGCTTTGAATATGTAACCGATGGTGCAGTCAATGGAGAAGGGTTCCTTCTAGATGACATCAGTATCCCGCAAATAAATTACTCCACGGATTTCGAACTGGACTCAGGGGGGTGGATAGAAGAAGGGTTTGCCAGAATCCAGAATATGCTACCTCAGACCTATCAAGTCTCAGTTATTTATAAGGAGAATCCGGTCAGAATCCAAAAGTATGAAGTAAAACCCGGGGAAAAATTGGATCTTCCATTACATTTGGCAGGGGAATCTAACCCTGTCGTATTGGTTGTAAGCGGGACCAGCCGATTTACATATCAGACAGGGAATTACACTCTCCGAATATCAAGATAACGTAGTGGGAAATCTATAAGAAACTGATAGCTGGGTTATTTTGGGGTTGGCCGTCGGCGTTTGGCTAATTCATTTTCAAGTTCAATTCTACGGTTTTTTTGTGCTACTTTTACTTCGTTAGAGATGTCTATTGATTTTTCAATGATCTTGTTTCTCAAAACCTGTCCGGGAATTGGTGTAAACAGCATCGCCAGAACAGCCCCAACCAATCCGCCAGTTAACGCTCCTGCAATAAAAGAAAAGAATCGCCGCATGTTAATCTCCTGATCTTATTTTATCCAATCGTTGAATTGATTGCGATTTCAGACATTGTCTTATTGGGTGTGGCCAGATGAAGTTTAATAAAAACGAGGGGTGCCAACCCCGTAATCCACAATCCGATAAGAGTATATCTGGCATACCTGATAATGTAACCAGGAATACCATCAATGGGTGGGATTATTTTTCCCAGTACAAACCAAAATAATACCACTCCCAAAAGTCCAATGACATATCTACCTATGTTTTGTTGAAATGTACCTGGTTTCGGAAAGCCTTGGACCCGATAAATCCAAACTGCGCCAAGTGCCATTCCAAAGAATGCTCCGGAGGATGAAAACACGCCTTCAGGGTCAAATGGGTTTAGCAAAATACCAGGTGCAGCGGTTTGTGCGTTTTGAATCCATAATTGAGGGATCTGCCATGAACCCAGGAATATTGATGGCAGTAGGGAAAATGAGATAAGCATTATTCCTGCGGCGAAAATTAAGATCAATTGAGTAACCAGTTTTTTTTGAATAAACCAGTTTAATACCGGCTTTTCCAGTCTTAAAAATCCAATTAGTAAGAGGAAACCTATTACCCACCCCAGAATTACATCACGAAGAAAATGAACTCCGAGGTATATCCGAGATAATCCGATGAGAAAGATAATCAGCCCACTAGCCCACAATACCCAGTTTTTCTTTATCCTGGTAGTGAATAATCCCCAAATCGACATGGCATTTTGTGCATGACCAGATGGTATTCCGAACGAATTTTCACTGATAAATGCCCGCACTCTCGAATCAAACCAATATGGTCGCGGTCCGTGAAACAGGATCTTGAAAAATGTATTGATACACCCACTGATTAATAACAGAATAGCTGTCCGGAGCCCCATTGATGCATCCACACACCAATAAATAGCAGGCATGATCACCAGGTAAAATTCCTCATTCCCAAGAAAGGTAAAGAACCTCATTAGAGAAGATAGCCAATCACCCAGGCTTTGTAAAAACAATGTAATCGCGATTTCAATGGACAAACCCGATTCCAATTAGTCCTCCGTACAATTGACGTAAATATGCCTTTATTGTACACTCAAAACATGTCAAAGCCAGCCGAAAGATATTGGGACTATATCTCAATTATCTGTTTATATGGGGCCTTGATGGCAGTTGCCTTCCGACTTGGATTGACAAATTGGATACGCAGGTTGGATGAAGTTGAGTTGCTGGTGTTTGTTGGGTTTATTATCGGTATTTTCTTGGGGAAAAGCATGTTTAATCCCATTATGGCGTTTATGATTGCCTTCGCATACAGCCTCACAGTCGTTCCATTTCAATTAGTTTTGTCAAGATTTCCCGGGGTTGAACTTTCAACCAGGCTGGTGAATTTATTCATTCGATTTATTAATGCGATTTCAGCCTTTTTTCAAAACCAGCCTGTTCGTGATCAAATACTTTTTCTTGCAGTTATGTCTTTGGCTTTCTGGGTGGTCGGCCTGGTTGCAGGTTATCAACTAACCAGGCATGGGCAACCCTGGATACCTGTTATTCTCCTTATCGTCGGTTATTTAATTATTGATCGTTATCACCAAATTTTCCCCTGGCGCGAACTTTACAGTGCAATTGTTGTTTTACTCCTGGTTTTTCTATTAGGGCGTTTGTTTTATTTACGATCCAGAACTGGCTGGAAACTAAAAGGGATCGCGATTGATTTTGACACCGGCTACGATCTTGGCCGAAGCGTTGTTATTGGCGGATTCGTACTTGTATTAATTTCCTGGAACATTCCAAATATTATTGATCTCTTTACTCCTGGTTCAATGGAACAAGAACAGTTAACAGAAACCTGGGATACGATTGAAAACTACTTTTCAAACGCAGTTGCCAGTTTGCAAAACCCAATTGCTATTGCAAATGATTTCTCGGGTGAAAAGCTTGCTTTAGGAACAGGATCTGAACTATCAAATGATGTGGTATTTACTGTTCAGCTACATAACAAACAATATGTTCCCCGTTATTATTGGCGAGGTCATAGTTATTCGGATTATATGAACGGTAGCTGGACGAACACGCTTGATAAACGTTTGCCTGTTGGCCCAAAAGAGTGGCCATTAAAATACCCGAATTGGGGTAGCCGTCAAACAGTGGATTTGACTATGACCATTAAAGCCTCCAACCAGAGGGTGATCAATGCTCCCGGTTTGCCTCTTTCAATAAACCGGAATATCCAGATTGTCGGCGATTCTGTAGATGGTATTACGGATGTAATGGGTATCCTGGCCACGCCAACAACCCGCCCAGGGGACAGGATAAGGCTAAGAATGTGGGTAACCACACCGACTGTTGTCCAGTTAATAAATTCCGGCCGAGATTATCCCGATAATATAAAAAAAACCTACCTGCAACTCCCGGATAGTTTTTCACCTAAAATCCGAGAACTGGCCCAGAGAATAGCAGGAGTATTGGCAAATCCTTATGACCAGGTGATGGTGATTACCCGGTATTTAAGATCCAATATTAAGTATGAACGCACAATACCCTCTCCGCCAACCAACCAGGATCCAATAGAATGGTTTTTGTTTGATTATAAAAAGGGATTTTGTAATTACTATGCAACCGCGGAAGTGTTGATGTTGCGTTCGCTTGGAATACCCGCTCGGCTCGCAGTTGGGTATGCAGAAGGGGACGGAAATGAGGACGGGAATTATTTCACTGTGAAAGTCAAAGATAGCCATGCCTGGCCGGAAGTCTTCTTCTATGGGATTGGTTGGGTTGTATTTGAACCAACTGCGTCTCAACCCAGAACAGAATTACCCCTGGGCGAAGAATCAGAGACTGCCGAGGGGGATATTCGGCAACAAGGGGCCTTGACCGAATCAAATAAATCGGGACGGGATGCGGATAAAGAAGGTGATCTAAGCGCGACTACAGACCAATCTACAAATAATGGGCCAGGATTTTGGTTTGTTCTTATCATCACTCTGGGTGGTGTACTCCTTGTTTATTGGGTCCTGATGCGTTTGAAACCATCCTGGCGTCAAATAACAATTCCGACCTTTTTTGAAAAGACATTGGAACGGCAGGGAATTTGCCCTCCCAGGTGGTTGTTCAATTGGGCACGCTATTCTGAACTCTCCCTCATGGAGAAAATGTTTTTTCGAGTGCCATGGATGCTGCGTTTATTTGGGATTAAAAAGCAAACCGGGTCAACACCATCAGAAATTGTCACTTTGCTGATCAACCAGCTCCCAGACCTGAAAGAACCCGCGGCTGCTTTTTTGGACGAATACCAAAAAGCCATTTACAGTCCTTTCCCCACAGATGAATCCCTTGCGATACGGGCTTATATTAACATGTGGAAAATAGTAATAAGCAGACGTGTAAACAGTTTTTTTGGTAATTGATCTATTCATAAAAAAATATTAACGGTCTGATATGGATACGAAATCATCAGAATCAAAAGCATTTCATTCTCTGGATCAACAAATTGAGCATTCTCTAACAATAATTGGACAAATTCAGCAGTACTTTCTCCAAAAACGTCCTGCTGTTGTTCCAATATCAATTTACGAAGCGATAAACCAGCTTGAACCGAGTATAGCTCTTATTCGCCGTGAAGCGATGAGCCTGGATGATGAACGGCGCAGCCTTCAAGCGCTGGCACAAATTGGACAGGTAGTTAATTCATCGCTTGATCTTGATGTCGTTCTCCAGATTGTTATGGACACAATCATCCGTTTGACAAAAGCCGAGCGGGGTTTTCTAATGCTGCGGAATGAACAGAAAGAGCTCGTTATCCGTGTTGCTAGAAATTGGGAACAGGAATCAATAGAACCCGGCGAATTTGCTGTAAGTCGGACAATTATCTATCGGGTTGCGAATGATGGTACCCCGGTCCTCACCACGAATGCGCAGGAGGATCCCCGCTTTACTGGACAAGAAAGTGTTGTGGCTCATAATTTGCGTTCGATTTTGTGTGTTCCATTAATTGTGAAGAAAGAGAGCATCGGGGTAATATATGCGGATAATCGTATACGCAGCGGGTTATTCACGCAAAAAGAACTTGAGCTTCTGGTTGCTTTTGCCAATCAGGCGGCTGTAGCAATTGATAATGCGCGCCTATTCGCATCGGTACGTCGAACGCTTGCAGAGGTGACTGAGTTAAAGAATTTCATGGATAATGTATTCTCATCTATGGCAAGTGGTGTGATCACAGCAGACATAGAGGAACGGGTGATGTTATGCAATCGTGCAGCGGCTGCTATTCTCGGACGCGCTGCGCGAGATCTGGTGGGTAGCGATCTCAATGAAATTATCCCCTCATTGAGACCTTTTTTGGAACCCTACTTACGCCGGGTGATAGACAATGACCAGCAGATTTTAGGACTTGAGGCACACCCCAGTTTTCCTGAGCGAGGCCAGATAGATCTTAGTTTGAGTCTTGCACCATTAAAAGATGTTCGCCAGGTAACGCAAGGTGTCGCAATCGTTATGGAAGATCTGACTGAAAAGAAAAAACTAGAAGGCCAGAGACGCTTATTTGAGAGAATGGTATCACCGGCAGTGATTGATCAATTAGATCCAGATAGCATTAAAATGGGGGGACAGCGGGCTGAAATTACGATTATATTTGCCGATATTCGCGGATTTACAGGACTGAGTGAACGCTTACAACCAGAAGAACTGGTGAGCGTCCTTAATCGATATATGGCTGCCGCAGCGGATGCAGTGTTAAATGAAGAAGGCACTGTGGATAAATTTTTGGGAGATGCTGTGATGGCTTGGTTTAATGCCCCTATCCGTCAACCTGATCACACCTTGCGGGCTGTCCGGGCTGGTATTGCGATCCGTGATGCAACACGAAGATTGCACAAAGATCTTCCTCATGACTTACAATTGATGTTTGGGGTAGGGATACACACAGGGATTGCAGTATTAGGCATGGTCGGAACTGAAAAAAGGTTGGATTACACAGCCATCGGAGATAGCGTCAACACATCCCGGCGAATTCAGGAAAACGCCTTGCCCGGCCAGATCCTGGTCAGCCAGGATGTTGTCAATAAGATTGCGAATGCTGTCCAAATAAAACCTGTTGAACCAATCCTGGCTAAAGGCAAGCGAGATCCAATCCCAGTTTTCGAGGTTTTATCATTGATTTAATTCATCAAACTTTTCTTGGGGAAGAACGGATAGAGTCGAGGCGAGCCTGAGCTAATCCTGGAAGAGCATCAAAAGAGTAAAACGCTCCGACACCTTCAATGATCATTGAGGCTGAAATATTTCCATGTAATGCGGCTTCCAAGGGGTCATAATTCTTGCGGTAGCCCGCCAGGAATCCACCACAAAACGCGTCACCGGCACCGGTAAGGTCAACCACGCGTGCTGGGTAAGCAGGGATAAACCAGCGTTTGTGACCAGGATGGTCATACACAAATTGCCCCCGGGCTTTTCGTTTTATCACGATTATCTCGCAGCCATAATTGGCTAATGTCTCTGCCATTTCCCATAAATCAGTGCTTCGACCCTGGAAAAGATTGCTTATTTTTTGTTCCGAAGTTAAAAAGGCAGTTGTGTATCTAAGAATGGAGGGGATATCATTCCAAAATATTGGGTTCATATATCCTTCAGATGGATCGATGGTCACAGTTGTCACCTGGCTCTGGCGTAGAGTAGGAGGAAGTTGGGAATGGGATAAGAAATCCAGAGGGCAAAGATGGATTGCATTAGAATCCTGGTACTCTGAGGGAATATCACTCAATCGAATGGTTTCAAATGAAGGCTGGTTTCTGCTGCAGGTTTGAGGAATCGGGGTTGTGTAGCCTAAAAGGGATTTTGGGAATGGAATCCGGAATCTATTGAAGTGTGAAGCCAGATTCTCGCTATTTCGTGTTTCCAGGTCAACATCGGCGATGAATTGCCTTAAATCGATCCTCTCAGCAAGGATTTTTATTCCCCTGGTATCCAATCCAATCTTTAAGAATAAATCAAACCATTCTTGAGGGTAATCTTCTCCAACCCGACTGAGTAATCCGATATCCACATCCCATAAACGCAAACCCATAGAAGCATAGAGTAAATTACCACCGGGGATATCAATTTGGATTTCACCTTTTGAGGTGAGGAGATAATCTCGCCGCAAAGAACCTGCAATAATATAGCGGAGCAATGGTCCCGAGAGCATAAATTGCTGTTTGATAACGAAGTCGGTTGTAAAACGGTTGTCGATTAATTCTTGGTAGAAATAGATTCTGTGGAATTAGAATTTGAGTCGGTATCAGAAAATTTTTAGGATTTCTTTATACAATCCCTTATTTCTTTTTATTTGCAAAATCAGCAACTAGTCTAAGGACACCTAATACACCCAACCCGATTTTTACCCCATCCCCCGCGCTTAGCTGGGGTTTTGCGTTTTGTTGCTCTGCACGCTGGATAAGTATATATGCAGCTACTAATCCGCAAAGCGTTCCAACAATGGCTCCGATAATTATTGTTTTTTGCTTCCAATCAACACGCTGAACCATGTGCACCTCAAATTATGGATTAATGAATCTGAAGGAAATTTGTTACAGATTTAAGTAACTGCTTTAATCCCGCCCACCTGCTTTCATAAGTAATTATCGGGCGAACTGATTTATCTGACAGCGAATAAATCAAGTGTTGGAGCCGATAAAAAGCTAGTTGAACACGCAGGGCGAGAGTTGGTGTTTTGTATAGAATTTTCTTAAATAAAATAGTGCAGCCAATGAGGAGGGCCAGGGGAATAATGCTGCAAAGCATTGTAGGAATAATCAGAATAATTTCTGCTGCCCCAGCAATTTTTATTCCTGTAAGAGAATCGTCAGTTGTCACAATTATCGAAATAGTAAATATTGCGAGGGCAACAAGGATTGCACCGGCAAGAGGAAGCCAGATTTGCTCAATTACTTGCTTGCGGTGCTCTTGCAGTGGACGTGGATAAATACTTGGGTTTGGATTATCCTTTTTCGCATGCATAATTGAATTTTAACACTAATCAAGAAAAACCAGCACTATTTTCAGGTTTTACTCTAATTGTTTTCGAACATGGATCGTGAAGTCATATAATCCATAATCATGAAGCAATGCAACATCCTTTGCAAAATTGCGTTTACAGTAATCGAAGAAGAAACAAGGATCCGCGTAGTATAGATTTGATCGCATATATTCCAGGTCAGAATACTTTGTGAGCATGTTGAACGCCAGCCCTTTGTGAGATATCCGGTTCATCGAGTTCAGAGCCTGGATGACATAGTCTGTCCAATTTTCAGTTGAAACATCCAATTTTATATTAAAAGTTCCGCTGACGATGGAGTAATCAACTTCTGGAATTTCATTTTCCATGGAGATGAAATGACAATCCGGGTCATTCTTATGAAGTTGGTTTCCTTGGCTAACCATAGATTCAACAATGTCGAAGCCATAATACTCTAATTGATGATCTAATTTCTTGAGGTAGGTATATAATGAGCCGAACCCTGAGCCATAATCCAGCAGTGTATACTTCCGTGAGGGATTAATAATCTTGATGAGCTGATTGAAACGCATTTCTTGTGCTTGCTCTGAATTCCAATCTGCTCCGCGTGGAGTAGTGCCAAAAGTAGCCAGCTTGTGTTGAAAATACCCTTTAATTGGATCCAGATTGATATTTGATTTCATCGATGTTATCCTGGAATGATGTATTTTAGTGCCTCTGGTCCTGTCATGAACAAGAGGTCAATGATCGAGACCTGAGGTTCAAAAGGCGGATACAACTGTGGGTAGATTGGGTAGTCATAAGACATATACTCAATGGAAATGCCCGATGCTTCAAATTTCTCAGTCTCGATATAGTCTATTGCAGATGGACCTGAGATGTAATGTGTGGCATTGACTGATTTCAGGATACTGATTAACCGGTCTGTTTTCGTTCCCTCGATACCTGCCTGTTCTGAAGAACGGCAGAATTGAGTATGATGGATGCCCAGTTCTCTTGCAAGATAAATGGAAAAATTAATCGTAAAGTCAGAGAGCATATCGGGTTTCTGTTCATAAAACTCACTGATTTTTCCTTCGTATTGCTTAAAAAAAGGGGCTTTGCTGTAAGCCATTTTTATAGATGTCCAATGTTCGTAATTCCAGGGGCGATCCCAACAGATTTGAATTTGATTAATTGGAATGTGTTGAGTTTGTGCCCCTTTGTTAAACACCGGGATGGATAACCACTGCAGACCGCGTGTGGTTTTAATCTGGTTGCGGTTCCTCCATCCTCGTTTATCATATTGAACGTCATCATAAAAAACGAAAAGATCAGCTTTATAAACCTGATGGAAGAAACCTCGCCAGGGGATATAGGATGGTTGCAGTATGACGCAATTCATAAGTTTCAAGTATATTTAACATGGTTGATTTTGCCAAGGTGTTAATCAGGAAAAAAACAATTTCAAAACAATTGTTTTTATTTAAGGATTGTTATATAATTCTTGAGCATGTTAGAATTAAGTTGTCATTGGCTGTAAGATTATACTTGCTGGACGAGTTTTTTCTCCTGATGGAGTTTTGGGTAGTACGGTAATCCGGTAACTTGTTTGACTTGAACAAAGAACATCCTGGAAGTACTGGTTGATTATTAATTAGAAAATAAAGTTTAATTTTCAAAATCAATGGGCAGATTCCGGGAAATAAGAGGTCAATGATTAAGCAAACGTAGTTTTCAGGTTTACTTTTTAACAGCTTATTTTACATATACCCTGTTTACCGGAAAAATCCGGCGTTCAGTACTCAATTATCGACATACAGCCGTGACACTGTCAAGCAGTTATTTGGCTGTGTGTTTTTAATATGGATCGAAAAATTACGGCATTAAACGTTCAAAAGAAAAATCCAAGTCGGATTAATGTTTATCTGGATGGGGAGTTTGCTTTCGGTATTTCATCCATAGTCTCTGCCTGGCTGAAAATTGGGCAATTCCTTAACCAAGAGAAAATTAATGAACTGCTCGAAAAAGATGGGCATGAAGTCGCATTTCAAAGAGCTCTCCATTTTTTGAGCTATCGACCGCGTTCCGAATCAGAAGTACGCAAGAAATTATCAGGCCTGGAGTATTCGGCTAACGTTATTGATAGAGTTATCCAGCATTTAATTACCGCGGGTATGCTAGGGGATGAGCAGTTCGCCCGTACATGGGTGGAAAATCGTGAGGCTTTTCGACCTCGCAGCAGGCGTTTGCTGCGTCTCGAACTGTATCATAAAGGTGTTTCTTCGGAGATGATTGATAAAGCTCTCGAAAATACAGCGAATGAATCCGAGCTTGCTTACCGACTGGCACAAAAGTATCACCGTCGCTTAGTTGGATTGGAATGGAAGGAGTTCAATAGAAAATTGGGCTCTTATCTGGGACGGCGGGGATTTTCTTACGGAGTTATTTCGCCGGTCGTCCGTCGTATCTGGTCAGAAATTTTGCTTGAAATGAATTCGAACCAATCAAAAGAAAATGAGGAAATGCTAAATGGATGAAATTGTAAAATGGGTATTGATAATCATCATAGATGTGGTTTTGATAGCGATCATCACGTATTTCATGGTGAAATCTTTGATGGATCGTTATCGCAAGGAATTGTCCGCAAAAGCCAGCAACAGTCTTAACCAGGCAAATGAACAGGCAAAAAACATTGAATTAAGCGCCAGGGATAAGGCACTTAAAATCATGCAAGATGCAGAAACCGAAGTTGTTCGCCGGCGAACAGAGATCTCGCGTGAAGAAGACCGGATTCAAAAAAGACGTGTCGAACAGGATAATCGTGTGGAAAGGTTGGAACAACGAGAAGCTGCTCTCAATAAACGCCAAAGTGCAGTCGATAAGAGGGCAAATGATGTTGAAAAAATGTATTTAGAGCAAGTTACCGAGCTCCAGCGAATAGGACAGATGAGTATCGAAGAAGCACGCGCACAATTGTTAATGGAAGCCGAAAAAGAAGCCAGGAATGATACAGCCAGAATTATTCGCCAGATTGAGACTGAAGCCCGGCTTGAAGGTGAAAAGCGTGCCCGTGAACTTATCGCAGAGGCAATTCAAAGAGTTGCATCAGAACATGTCTCTGAAATCAGTACATCACTGGTGGCATTACCTAATGAAGAGATGAAAGGCAGAATTGTGGGCCGCAACGGTCGCAATATTCGCGCCTTCGAACAGGCCGCCGGGGTTGATGTCATTGTGGATGATACACCTGAGGCGGTTACAATCTCTTGTTTCGAGCCAGTACGTAGAGAAGTTGCACGCAGAGCCCTGGCAAAACTCATCCTGGATGGAAGGATTCACCCGGCACATATTGAGAAAGTGCTTGCAGATGAACAGCGAGAAGTCGAGCGAGCTATCGTTGAAGCTGGTGAGCAGGCAGTATTCGAAGCAGGAGTACCCGGGCTTCACCATGAGGTGATCAAGATGTTCGGACGATTGAGGTTCAGGACATCTTATGGTCAAAATCAGCTCGGTCATTCGGTTGAAACATCCAAACTGGCAGCAGTAATTGCGGCGGAGTTAGGCGCAAATGTGGAGATGACCAAGGCAGGCGCCTTGTTGCACGATATTGGCAAAGCGATGGACCATAATACCGATGGTACTCATGCCATGATTGGGGCCGAGTTCCTTAAACGCCATGGAGTTCACCCGAAAATCGTAAACATTGTCGCCTCTCACCACCATGAAGTTGAACAGGAAAGTGTTGAAGCGGTCATTGCCGAAGCAGCCGATGCAATCTCAGGAGCAAGACCCGGCGCCCGCCGGGAGGATCTGGAGCGGTACATCAAACGTTTACGCGCCCTGGAGGAGCTGGCTGACTCGCATCCGGGTGTCAGTCAGAGCTTCGCCATCCAGGCAGGTCGCGAAGTACGGATAATTGTGAAACCAGAGGATATTGATGATCTGGCTGCCACCCGCCTTGCCAGGGATATTGCTAAGAAAATCGAAGATACCATGCAGTACCCGGGTCAAATAAAAGTAACAGTCATACGGGAAACGCGGGCAATCGATTACGCCCGATAAAAATCTGTGGATGAAAAGAGCAGCTGAATACAACGCTGCTCTTTTTTGACTCCCAAAGCTATAAAAAGGGATTACCGTGCATTTCCTCTCCCACTGTGGTTTCAGGGCCATGCCCGTTTAAAATACAGGTTTCAGGGGGCAGGTCCATAACCTGGTTGTTTATGCTATCCAGGAGCTGCTTAAAATTACCTCCTGGCAGGTCTGTCCGCCCTACGCTGAGGTGGAAGATTATATCTCCACTGAACAGGATAGCTTGCATAGGGATATAAAAAATGACATGACCAGGTGAGTGCCCGGGTGTGTGACGGACTTCGATCTGGGTTTGACCCAGGGAGATTATTTGTTTATGGGAAAACAGTTGCATTGGCTCAGGCAACGCAGGCATCGGGATACCAAAATTCTCAGATAAACCTCCCGCATGATATAAATCCAGGTCTCCAGGATGCAGGCCAATGGGGGGGACAGGTTCGATCGATTGGACAAGATTGGCTAATCCTGCAAAATGATCAAAATGGGCATGGGTTAACCAAATTCCCACTACCTGCCATTTGTTTTTGTGTATATCTCTCAGGAGTGGGTCTGGATCAAATGCCGGATCGATCACCACAGCCTGTTTTGTTTCCAAATCCGAAAGTAAATATGTGTTATTAAATAACGGACCCAATACATGGCAGGCAATTTTGATCATTATCCGAATATCTCCTCAATGCTGAAAGTATGGATAGAATACTCAAGTATATGTGATAGGTTCAATAGTAGGCTCTTTTCTGCTTTGGAATCTTGGCAAAAGAAACAGATTGACCACCAAAAATATTATGATGAGGAAAAAACTGGTTGAATAGATTGACAGAGGGTCTCGGGTATAGAGGAACCCGGCGACCGGCGGTGCAATCACCTGGGTGATGCTGCCGACAGTCTCCAGGAAACCAAATGCAAGCCCGGTCTCGGCTTCTTTTACCAGTGGACGGATGAAAGCGTTCATCATGTTTCTTGAAAGGCGGTAGCCGCTGATGAACAGGTATCCCACTCCAAACCATGCCATGCCATTCCCCAACCAGAATACAAGTGAGAAAATTCCGATGAACGCCTGGCCGATGAAAACGGCAACCAGCGCATTAAAGTTTCCCAGAAAAAACATGGCAAATACGTTTCCCAGGCTGCCAATGGCACTCAATTGGCCGATCTGGGTTAGAGAAATATTGCGCTCAGTCTGGAGAAAATAGGTTGTCATCGGCTGGGGGAGGAATAATGCAAATAAGGTAAAAGACATAATCCCTAATAAGACGAAAAAGCGGGAATTGCGGATTAAGTGGATGGGGTGCCTGTCAGTAGAATGGTGTATTTTTGGTTCAGCTCTGATCCAGAGAATCGTAAATGTGGATAAAAAGATGATGATCGGCGACACTCGAAAAACCGTTTGCAGGCCGTACGCATCTCCCATTAACCCCCCCAGAATCGGTCCAACAACCGCGCCTGAATTATAAAAAACAGACCCGATGGTCATGGCTCTTTCTAACTTCATCTTTCCACGCATATTAGCCATATACCGGTTTAGTGGGGGCATTACAAAAGATGTGCACCAGTAGAATGCCATTGCGACGATGAATACGACCAGGGAAGAAGTAAATGCCATGATGATTAACGTAATGCTGGCAGTAAACCAGGCTGCCCACATGACCGGTCGCGCCCCAATCCGGTCAGAGAGATATCCAGCAGGAATCTGGCATACGACCGTTACCAGTCCAACGATCCCCAGAATGGTACCTATTAAAACTGGAGTGGCACCCCATTGCTGTTTAAGATAGATCGTCTGAAAGTTTATGAATAAACCTTCACCGAATCCCCATAAAAATAGGGATATGGATGTAAGCAGAATGTCACGAGGCACAGGTATTCTTCTTGGTTGAATCGCCCCCCATAAAAAACCGTCAGGCAATAGGTTTCAGGGTGGGATAGGGTATTGGCGATATTCCTAGCAGATCTGGATCAGCCCTCTTGGTAAGTCGCTCAGGCATTCACATCCATTCGGGGTAATCACAACATTATCTTCAATACGCACGCCTCCCCGATCCGGGAGGTAAATACCTGGTTCTACTGTGAAGGTCATTCCCGGAAGAAGAGGGGAATTGTTTTCTGTGAAGATATAGGGGGGTTCATGAACTTCCATTCCCAGACCATGCCCGGTACGGTGAATGAAATAAGGTCCATAACCGCCCTGTTCAATCACTTTGCGGACGGCTGTGTCTACCTGGCCAGCCATTATCTCAGGTCCGGCTTCAGCTTTCCCGGCGGCATTTGCCTGTTCCACGATGACTGCTATTTGTTTAAAATCTTCACTCACCTCACCGATTGCAAATGTTCGGGTGAGATCGGAACAGTAACCGAGATAGGACGCACCCCAATCCACTACCAGCATGTCACCTTCCTGAAGATGCCGGTCGGTTGGGATGGCGTGTGGATTAGCGGAGTTTGGCCCACTGGCCACGATCGGGCTGAATGGAAATTCAGGGTCTGAGCCGGCTTTTAATATTTCAATCGATAATATGGCTGCAATTTCCCTCTCGGTCATTCCGATGTGGATTTGCGGGAGTGTGGCTTTGAGGGCCTCCTGGGCAATCACCACTGCCTTGCGCATAGCTTCAATTTCTTCAGGTTCTTTTTGCACACGCAGGTTCACCAGTACACTTCCCGCCGGGACAAAGCGGGCATTCGGGAGGGAATTTTCAAGATATTTCAATTCGAGATAACGGAAGTGTTCTGGTTCAATCCCAATCGTTTGCCCGGCCAGGTTTACAGAACGGCATGCCCGGGCGAAAGCGTCCTGCCATGTGGCCGGGTTGTCGCCATAAGTGAAGCCTTCAATGGAAATTGCGGCTGTCTTAATTTTTCCAACCTCCAGTTCGGGCAACACCAGGGTTGGTTTTATCGTGGGAGAGATGAGGAAGACGACGGGGCGCTCACTCAAGTGAAAATGCAGCCCGGTCAGATACGCCAGGGTTGGGCCTGGATTGACCGCCAGTGCATTCAGTTCCGAGTCACGCAGCAAGTTGATCAGGTGGTTCAAACGAGATTTACTCATGGATGCTCCATCAATCAAGGATTGTGAATCCTATTTTACTCTTGTTTCAAAATTTTGAATCTATTTTCCTTTAATTAAAGAACCCCCTTCCGAATTGGAAGGGGGTTCAGGGTCAGGTCATTGGATTACTTGCGCAGGAGTTTCCTGCTGTATCCATCCAGCAGCATGGCGATACCGAAGAAGACCAGACCGAAGTTCATCATCAGTTTCTGCAGCAGACCCATACCGGCGGCTGCCTCAGCGTTCAAATCCGCACCGGTGACGGGGATGAGTGCCTGCGGCTTACCCACCGGGACATACAGTTCCTCGGGTGGTTTCTTCTCTTCCTTCTTGCCGCAGGAAGTGATGTTAGCCGGGACCTCGAGTAAGGGTGAATTGCCAAAGGCTGTCTGCAGGTACACTTTGACCATGTGGCTGCCAAGAGGAGCGGTTTCGAATTGTACCTCTGCACCAGCCCCAATCGATACAGGCGCCTGGGCAACTCCGTCCAGTGTCCAGATCAGGTCGCCCGGAAAGGCATTGGTGTTGTGGAATTTCCACACGATGCCGTTGCCAGCAGCGTTGCACTTTGGCTCGTCATGTCCCAGTACCTGCAAGTCGCCTTCACAGATCAATCCAGTGTTTGTTTCGGCGGATACTTTCGTTTCCCTATTATAGGTAACGACGATCTTGAAGTTGTCACTGGATAAGTTATTCATGTCTTTTACACAGATCTGTTCACTGGTTTTTTTGCCATCCAGGGTGAAGTTGCCGTTTGTATAAATCACTTCACCATTCTTTGTCACGATTAAACCACCTGAGATGGTTGTATCGGTATTGTTCGTGACTGAGAAACAGGCCTGAGCACAGGTAGCCTCAATGGTTGGGAAGACATCACAGGTGCCAAGGGTTACCGGGTCACCGACAGATTCCCCGTTGAGAGTGAACTGGTATTGGTGGTTCGCAACAAGGGGCGAGTAGGATTTTTGATCTGTACCGCCATTTGCAGCAGCTGATCCGGTGCCTGAGGCAACGGTTTTGATATCCGTTAGATCAAGCAAAGCCCAATTATAGGTTCCATTTGCGTTGCCGTTGTTGGTGACAGTCAATGATGCCCCAGAACAGTTAATTGCAGGTTTGCCGGAGAAATTGGCTGCGCAGGATTTTACTTCTTTGGATGCGCTGCCATTATCACCCCAGTTGATGGTAAGCGTACCGGCATCGGTTGAAACCAGGGCATGGCAACCTGGTTGCGCAGTGCCACTTCCTGTGGCAACTCCACTATACGTGAATGCTACGGGCACATCATTCGGATTGCATACTTCCCAGTCAACCTGTGCAGTTTCCACATCGCAGGTGCCGTCAACCGTGAGGTCCTTTAGCGGGGTTGTGCATGGCCCAACGGTCTTGGAATCCGAGCATGTCTGAGGATCGCAGTTGCTGCTGGGGCTTTCATAATCACCGTTCTTATTGGTGCACTCCCAGGTGACTGTAACTGTGGTTTCCTTGTCTCCGCTGGTTGTAAATTCATAAGTGTCGCCTCCCGCAAGCTCAGTGGGAACATTACTGGGCCCGGGGCCAGGATTCACGTCTAAAGTGAATTTAGCGGTAATGTCGCCAGTGTTGGTGATGACCCAATCGATGCCACCATCTACATTGCAAAGACCGTCGACAGTGAAATCAGCAGGCTCAGGTTGTGTGCATGGGCCGACAGTCTTGGAATCCGAGCATGTTTGTGGTTCACAGTTACTGCCAGGATTTCCGTCACTACTTGCGAATTTGGTGCAGTTCCAGGTGACCGTAACAGTGGTTTCCTTATCGCCGCTGGTGGTGAATTTAAAGGTCTCGCCTCCCGCAAGCTCGGTGGGAACATTACTGGGTGCCGGACCAGGATCCACTTCCAAAGTAAATTGAGCGGTAACGTCGCCGGTGTTGGTGATGACCCAATCGATACCACCATCAACATTGCAAAGACCGTCGACAGTGAAATCAGCAGGCTTCGGTTGCGAGCAGTTCTTATCATAGCTATAGCTTCCAGTGTAAATACCACCATCTTCTTGCCAGGACACTGAGCCATCGTGTTGACCGGTACCAAGATTGAAGGTGTCTGACTCACCGGGGGCTAAAGTAATGTCGGGCAAGTTAACACTACTATCATTAAGCGTAAAGGTAATATCGCTACCGCCGGATGAAGTTGTATTGTTAACTGTTATGACAACTTCATTATCCTTACTACAGGAGGCATTAGCGTTGGCTGAAGGCTCCGGTGGTTTGCATTCCTGGGTTGCATTGAAGTAACACTGACCCGCATGCATTTCAACACTTTCAATGGGTTGATCAAATGTTAGCGTAAATGGTTTGGGGC
>Ga0315273_10003553_pt1 | contig 18809 bp, 14 predicted proteins | sample YL17G02_0_MG_FD_205753 | JGI IMG/M metagenome (GOLD analysis project Ga0315273, IMG submission 205753) | Sediment microbial communities from Yellowstone Lake, YNP, Wyoming, USA - YL17G02_0 | ecosystem: Environmental > Aquatic > Freshwater > Lake > Sediment | place: USA: Wyoming | collected...
GGGCGCCCCGCGGGCGCGGGGCGCGGGGCGGGGGGCCCCCGGGGGCCCCCCGGGGGGGGGCGCCCCCCCCCCGGGGGGCCCCCCCGGGGGGGGGGGGGGGGGGGGGGCGGCGGCCACTAGAGCCGCGGCCGCGGCCGCCGCCGCCAGCGCGCCCGCCGGCGCGGGCGTCCCGGAACCCCGGGTGCGGGACCGGTCGCGCCCGGGGCCGGAGCCGTCGGCGCCGGCCGTGCCGCCGCCGCCGGAGCCGTCGCCGCCTGACCCCGTCGCGCCCGCCGGCCCGCTCCCACCGCGCCCGCCCTCCCCCGACCCGCCGCCCTCGGCCAGGCCGCCGCCGGACCCGTCCTCGCCCGGGGCGGCCACGTTGCCGCCACCGGCCTCATCGTCCACGCCCGACCCGGCCGCCGTGCGGCGGCGCTTGGTGGGCGGCGGGGAGGGGTGGTCGTCGGTGGTGGGGGCGCCATCGTCGGTCGGCCCGCTGCCCTCGCCAGGCGAGGGCGCGGCCCCGGCCCTGGGGCTGTCCGCGGGCGGGGAGGCCTCGCCGCCGCCGCCGCCGCCGCCGGCAGCCTTGTCAGCCGCATCGCCCTTGCCGTGGTAGTGGTGACGGTGGTGGTGGCGGTGGTGGTGGCGGTGCCGTTTCTCGGCGCCACCGCTACCAGCAGCCGCACGCCCACCTGCGTCCTCACCCCCTGCCTCCGCCTCCCCGCCCGACCCGTCGCCCTCCGCCATGGCCGCCGCCGCCGCGTGGCGGGCGTTGAGGCGGGCCAGGGCGGCGGCAATCGCGTCGGGGCGGTCGCACGACGCGACGAGGAGGCGGTGGACGGCGATGGCGCGCCGGAGGTCGTGGGCCTAGGAGAGGGATGAGTGAGAGAGGGGGCTCCGTGTGAGGGGGGGCGTGGATGGGCGAGAGAAGGGGGCTCTCTCCTCACGGTCTCTCCGCCCCTCTCCCTCCATTTCGACTCGCCAACCTTTCCCCGTTTCTTGTTCCTTACCTGGCGCACATACTCCTCCTGGTGCCGCATCATGAGCGACCGCAGGCGGGCGTGGACGTGGCGGCCCAGGACAGCAACCGCGTGCGCGCGCGAGGCCCCCGCATTGGTCGGCAGCCGGGCGACCGGGCGGGCGATGGGGGGCGCCACCGCTATCGGGGCAGCAGCAGCAGGCTCCGCGAGCACGGCCTGCGGGCTCGCAATGGGGGCGGGTCGGACGGGCAGGGCCTGCGGGCGTGTCGGGACTTGGGGACATGCGGCAAGGTGGGCGGCGGCCGCCGCGGCAGCCGCGTTTTGTTGCAGCAGGGCCGCCGCCTGGGCGGCCGCGGCCGCCGCGGCGGCGCCCATGTCGTACTGGCCCTCCCGTAGGAGGCGGAGGAGGTAGTCGTCATAGGGGCCGGCGAGGGCTGGAGGGTGGGAAGGGGCGTGACGGGGGGAAAAACGTGAGAGGCAGTGACGAATGCAGACCGGGGGGCCGCGCGTGCTGGCACGCGCCCCGGCTGCGCGCGGCCCGCGCCGACCTCAAATTCCTCTGGTCACCCCATAATAGGAGTCAAGAATACCCCAGGCCTCTTCTAAGCCACTCTGCGCAGACGGAGCCTGCCGCCGAGGGGCGCGCATCGTCGCGGAAGCAAGGGCACGAAAAAAACGGGGGCGGGCGCCCCGGCGCACTTCTCTCCCAGGTTCCTTACCTTGCCCCGGCGCCAGACTGGCGAAGTCAAAGCCCGTATGCGCCAGGGAGGAGGACGACATGCCCAGGCCCTGGAAAGTGGGCATGGCAGAGGGCGGGGCGCAGAGCTGGGGCTGTGTCTGTGGGGGGGTCGGAGGGCGAGAGAGAGTCGTCAAAAAGGGCATGGGAAAGTCTGCGTGAGAGAGCGACCATCTCATGGCCACCCGCCGCCCGCCGCGACCCTCGGACGCACCTCTTTTGCTCCCCACGATCCTGGCCGGACCCCTGAGGGGGGCGGCGGGGCGGGCATCGCGGACTTTGGGGCCGCGCGCGAGGGGAGGAGGGGTGTGTGTTGGAAGGGCTGGAAAAGGGAGTGAGATAGAAAAGCGTCTCCCTTTCGCTCCCTTTTCGGCTTCCTTTTGACGTGCGCCTCTCTCTCTGTGGAGATGAGACGGGGGATGAGATGAAGCGGCGCGGCCGTGGATTTTTTTTTTTTAAATACGGCGGCAGACGCATCCATGTACACACTGGGGGCATGGCCAACGTAGAACAGGCGTTGGACGCGAACCCCGACCTTGCGCCTTCGAGGGGTGGATGTGCGGGAGGACCTCTGCTGGCGCAGAGGGTGCGTGCCTTACACTCTCTCTATTTCCTCGCGCGCGGCCATACGCCTCGCCCGCCGCACAGAGGGCCAAGCGCACTTGTGGTGCAAAGCATTTGCCTCCTTCTCTGCCCAACAACATGCTGCGCCCCCGGGGCGGCGCGGCGGCGGCCGCGGCCGCGGCCGCGGCGACCTGCTACCTGGGGCTGCTGGTGGGCAGCCTGGCGGCCGCCGCAGTGGACACCGCCACCTCCACCCCCGCCCGGGCCCCGCCCGTCCTCCTCCGCACGGGCATGGCCCTGCCGACCGGGTGAGAGAGCGTGGAAGAATGAAAAATGGGAGACACGCGCACACGGGCAAGCACCAGTGGTCAAAAGCTCTCTGTCTTTTACTGACCCTCCATCCATCCAACAGCCCCTCCCGCCGTGCCCTCCTGGCCGCCACCGCGCCCCTGGCCGGCCTGCCCCCACCCCCGACCGCCAGTGCGGACGACTCCCGGTGGGGACCCCTGGCGGGCGGAGAGCTGGTAAGGAGAGAGGAATGTAGACAGAGATGGAAGCGGACAAAAGCGCACGCGCCCGAAAAACTCGGCGCCCGAAGAGGCGCACGCCGCCCTCCTCCTCAAAACCCTTTTTGCCGTCTCTCCGCCATTGTCCCCCACACAGTTCATCGTCGCCCTCCGGGCCGGGGCCGACTCGGAGGCCGCCCGGGCCGCCATCGTGGCCGCCGGCGGCACCCCGTCCTCCCACCTCCCCGAGGCCGCGGTCCTCGCCATCCTGCCAGGTGGCGGTGGTGCCCCCTCCTCATCGGCCTCCGCCCGCCTGTCCGCCCACCCGGCCATCGCCTGGGCCGCGCCCTTCGCCCCGCCCTACAAGGTTGCGCCCGAGTGGACGGGCGTGTTGGAGTGGGTGGCCAGCCTCCTGCCGCTGGAGAGTGGTGGGGCGGGCGCGGCTGGTGACGGCGATGGCGTCGCTGACGGGAGCGAGGTGGCGCGGGCCGCCCGGGCTGCCGCTCCTGCCGCCCGGCCACCCCCGCCAGGCAAGGCGGCGTCGCCCTACCTCCGCCCGCCCGCGCCGCCGCGCCTGGGAGAAAGCAGCACGGGCACGGCCACCACCACGACGTCCTCCAACGCCAGCGCCGCCGCCTGGACAGTCGAAATCCTGGTCACCTTCCCCACGCTCGGCCCGTTCCCGGGGGCGGCGGCCTCACTACCTGTCCCTCCCCCTCCCTACGCCCCAGCCGCCGCCGCCGCGGCCGCCTGGGCGCCCGCCCTGGCCTCCATCTGCGCGCCGGCCACCTGCACCCTCACCCCGGCCGACTCCCTCCTCTCCTCCCGCCTCGCCATCACCGCGCCGGCCGCCCGCGCCCCCGCCCTCGTCCCGTGGCTGGCCGCGTCCCCCGCCACGCACTGGGTCTCCCCCCGCGCGCGCGCCCGCCCCCGCAACTTTTTCGCGGCCGGCATCTGCCAGGCGGGGGCGCCGGGGCGCGTGGACGTGGCGACAGGGATGGCGTGGGCGACGGCGCCCACGACGGGGTCGCACACCCCGCACTGGGCGGCCGGCCTGCGCGGGGGCGGCCAGATTCTCGGCTTGGGCGACACCGGCCTGGACGCGGACCACTGCCTCTTTTCCGACCCGGCGGTCCCGGGGCCGGGGGCGGCGGGCGGGGTGGCGCCCAAGGTTGGGCCGGACGGGGTGAGGGCGTGGGAGAGCGCGACCCACCGGAAGCTGCGGTAAGTAGGTGTTTTCAAGGGAGAGAGGGAGAGAGGAGGGGGTGGGCAGAGAGAGGGCCCGTGACCTCCCCCTCTCCCTCCCATCATTTTCTCATGCCCGCCTCTCCGCGCGCCCTCTCTCTCCCTCTCCCCCTCTCCCTCTCTCCCTCTCTCCCTCTAGTTACTACCGCATGCTAGCCGACGGCCTGGACGCCAACGGCCACGGCACCCACTGCGCCGGCAGCGCGGTCGGCGCGCCCCTGGAGTCCGCCCCCAAAACCGCCCGCCCCTGGGCCGGCCTCGCGCCGGCGTCCCGCCTCGCCTTCACCGACCTGGGCGGCGGCGCGGCGGGCGACTTGGCCGTGCCGATCGACCTGAGCGCCGACTATTTCAGCCACCACTACAGCCGGTGAGAGGATGGTGATGAGGCGTGGAGAGATGAGGGAGAAGGGAGAGAAGGGAGGGAAGATGAGAGACCAACACACACACACATCTCCATTCTTTTTTATCTCGTCATTTTCCACAGCGGCGCCCGCGTCCACTCCGACTCCTGGGGCACGGAAGCGACGGCCTACGACAACATGGCCTGGGATTTCGATGCCTTTGCGGCCGCGCATCCGGACTTCCTGCCCATCATCGCGGCGGGCAACGACGGCGCTGACGGCGGGGATGGAGCGGTCACCTCGCCGGCCGTATCCAAAAACGGGCTGGCCGTCGGGGCGAGCCTGACGGCCCCCTTTGCCGGCAGCCCGGAGTTTGAGGCCGTGACCGAGCGGCGGGCTGGGGAGGCGGTGCGGCTGGTCGTCACCGGCACGGGCGCCCGCCCGGGCGGCGGGGTGCACCGGGCGCTGGCGGCGGCCTTTGGGCCGGCCCTGCACCTCGACTCGCCGACCACCCGCCGCCTGGTGGGTGCCAGCCCCGCCGACGCGTGCGCTCCGCTGGGTGGTCCTTCCTCCTCCTGGTCTGGAGCCATCATCCTTGCACACCGGGGTAACTGCTCCTTTGCGGCCAAGGCCGCGGCGGCGGGCGCGGTCGGCGCGGCGGCCCTGCTGGTGTCCAACAACGGCCCGGGCGGCCTGGTGCGCGCGACTGCGCCGGCAAGCGGGGGGCCGGCCGGCCCGCTGGCGCCGATGGCGGCCCTGTCCCAAGCCTCCGGGCGGGACCTGGTCGCCGCCCTGGGGGCTGGCCTCAGGCTGAATGCCAGCCTGAGCCGGGAGGCCCTGCCGACGGGTAAGGGGAGGGACGGAGAGTGAAGAGGAGGAGAGAAAACACACACGCACACTACACTCCATCCAACCCCCATTGCCCCCCCCCTTTTCTTTTTCAAGACCGGTTCGAGTCCCTCGCCTACTTCTCCTCGACCGGCCCCACCCCCGACGGCCGCACCAAGCCCGACCTGGTCGCCCCCGGCACGACCGTCTCCGCGTTCTCCGACGGCGACCCAGCCAGCGCCAACTGCGGCCTGGGCGTGGATCGGGGCACGTCCATGGCCACCCCCGTCGCCGCTGGCGCAGCGCTCCTGGCACGCCAATACTTTTTGGAGGGCTGGCACGTGGGCGGGGCACCCGATGCCAGCGTGGCCATGGCCAAACCCTCTTCTGCACTCCTGCGGGCTGTGCTGCTCGGCGGCACCGCCCCGATGCGCGGGGTCCGCCCGTCCAATGGCGGGGCGGTCGACGGTGCTCCCCTCGAGGTCGGGCCCTCTGAGGGCGGGCCCTCCGCGTCCGTCGGCCACGGGCGCCTGCACCTGGGGCGGGCACTCCCTCTAGCCCCGCTAAATGTTTCGGCCTGGGGCCTGGCCGTGTCGGATGGCACCCTCCTGCGCACCCAGGGCGCGGTGTCTCGCTTCTGCGTGCGCGCAGCTGGTGGTGCCCGCCCGCTCTCGGTCACCCTCGCCTGGACTGACCCGCCGCCCTCGCCCTCCGCGGCCACCCCACTCGTCAATGACCTGGATCTGGTCGTCACGAGCGAGGCCCTGGGCGGATACCCCCGGCGGGGCAATGGCGGGGCGGGCGCGGACAGGGCCAACACGGTCGAGCGGGTGTGGCTTGAGTCCGGGGGCGGGACCGGCGGCGGGGAGATCGTCATCACTGTCACCGCTGCCCGCCTGCCGGCCCCGCCCCAGGCATTCGCCTTGGCCGTCCATGTGAGTGGATAGATTGGGGAGAGAGATGAGAGGGAGAACCGACGGGCACGCGCCCCCCCTCCCCCCTCCCCCTTCACTCACCCTCCTCCCCCTTCCTCACCCCAGGGCGGCCTCGGCTCGCCCCTCCTCCGCTCCGGCCCGGCCTGCACGGCCCTGCCTATCCCCGCCCTCTCCTCCGCCCCGCGGCCCCTGACCAACGCCACCGCCGCCCGATTCGCCTGGACGTCGACCGAAGCACCGCCCAACGGGTGGGAGTGCCGGGTGAGCGGGCCGGGCGGGGTGATGGCCCCCCCGCCGCTGCGCCCCTTCACACGGTGCGCCTCGCCGCTCTCCCTGGCCAACCTAACTGACGGCACCCACGAATTTGCGGTCCGGGCGGCCGGCTACACCCTGGCCGACGTGCGGGCGTGGACCGTGGATGCGAGGCCGCCCATTGCCGTCATCACGGGCTCGACGCTGCCTTCGCCTGGCGCCCCGCGGGCCGCGTCCTTCTCCTTCGGCCTGGCCGCGGCCGCCCCGCCCGAACCCGGGGGCGCAGCCTTTCTGTGCCGCCTCGCCCGCACCGCCCCGCCGCCCGGCCGACCGGCCGACCCCGTCCCCCTGGTGAGCGGCGGCGGGCCCGTCGGGGCGTGGGCGTCCTGCACCTCCCCCCTGCACTACCAGGCCCTGGGCCCGGGGTCCTGGGCGTTTGCGGTGCGGGCGGTGGATGGGGCCGGGAATGGGCAGGCAGCCCAGCCAGCGACCGCTGGCTGGGCCGTGGCGCTCCCGCGCGTCGCCGCGCTGGCGGCGGCCGGCGTGGGCGGCGGCGATGTTGGGCCCAACAACACAACTGCCTCTGCAGGGGGTAAAGGCACCGCCTCTTTTGCATTCACCGCGGCGGGCGGGGACGGGCCGGGTGCCGGCGAGTCCTTTTTGTGTCAACTGTCAGTGTGGGGCGCGGCGGCGGGCAGTGAAGAGGTGAGGACTTTCACGCCCACCGCCCCGCCGGCCCCCTGCACCAGCCCGGCGACCTTCACTGGCCTGGCCAAAGGGCTGTACCGGTTCACGGTGGCCCTGGTAGGTGATGAAGGAGGGGTGGAGCCCGGCGGTGGCAATGCGACCGCCGCCCTCACCTGGCCCGCGGGCGCGCTCGCGCTTGCGGCGGTTGCGGACGTTTCCGTCCTCGACGACGACACGCTCACCCCCACGCTCTCCGCCGCGCCGCCCACCTTCTTGGCCGCCTCCTCCTTGCCCGCTATCTTTGAGTGGGGGCTGGATGGCGGGGGCAGCAGCGCCCTGCCGCCGGGGGCGGCCTTCGCCTGCCTGCTCCAAGGCCCGCCCGCCGCGGGGCTGCCAGGCGATTTCACGGGGCCCTGCACCTCCCCGCTCGCCTTCCCCGCCCTGCCCGACGGCTCCTACGCCTTCCGCGTCGCCGTCCAGGGCCCGGACGGCAGCCAGGGTCCGTCCGCAAGTGCGTCCTTCGTGGTGGACGGGGCCGGCCCGGCCCTGGAGGGCGTGCGGTGGTGGGTTGTGGAGGAGGCCAGCGGCCGCACGGCGCGCGCGCTGGGCACGCTGCCGGGGACGCTGTGCTCCATCTCGGCGCCCGCCCCCGCGGTCCTGCGGGCCGCGCCGTCCGCCTCAGACGGCGTCCTGGGGTCTGGAGTGGCCGCTCTCTATTGCCGGGTGCTGGAGGACGAGGGGAGTGGCGCGGGGTCGAGCGTGGCGGGCGGGCGGGCGGGGGCCGGAGGGGGCGGGGCAGCGACACAGGGCATCCCGGGCGCGGGCAGGCGCGCGCTTTCGCCCTCCTCCACGCTCGCCACGGCCGCGCCCGCTTGGGAGCCCTGCACCGCCGGCTTCAACGTCACTCTGGCCAGCCCGGGCAACCACGCCCTGGAGGTGATGGCGGTGGACGCGGCGGGTAATGAGGGGGGGGGGGTGCGGTGCGGGGTGGCGCTGACTGGGGATGGGAGCGGGGTGGTGGCCCAGACGGGGCGGGCGGCCGCGCTGGTGGCGGGCGTGGTGGCCGGCGTGGGCATCCTCGCCTCCTTCGGCCTCCTGGCTGCGTGTGTGTGACTTGCCATGCCTTTCCCATTTTTTTTCTTGTCTTCAATTCCGGGGCGGCACGGTGCACGCGCCCAACACGCGCGGTCCGACCTCCCCGCCACTCCCCCCCGCCCCGCCGCCGTCCGCCGCCAGGCCCGCCCCATCGATGTCGCCCCGCCCCGGCGTCAGATACTTGCCCACCGTCAGAACGAGGCCAGAGCCATCACCCAGGCCGTACACCGACTGGATCAGCCCCTTCCCGTAGGTCCGCCCGCCCCGCCCCGCCCCGGGCCGCCCGGGCCCCAGGAGGGGTGCCCGGCAATTCCCTCGCAGCGCGCCCGCCACGATCTCCGCCGCCGACGCGGTCCTCCCGTCCACCCAGACAGCCAGGGGGAGCGTGCGCGTGCCGGGCGGGGGTGGGCGCAGGGCAGGGGCGGGGAACGTGGGCGTGGTGGCCGGCGCGGTGAGGACGCGCTCGGCGGACGGGGTCGCGCCCTCCGTGATCGTGACGACAGCGCCGGGGGGCAGGAACAGGGACGCGACGGCGACACCCTCCGACACCAGGCCGCCCCTGTTGCCCCGCAGGTCAAGGGCCAGCTCAGAGACGCGGGACCCGGCGCCCAGCAGCTCCCCCAGGGCCGCGACCGTGTCCGCCCGTGCGCGCGCTGTGAAGGCGTCCAGGCGGACGACGCCCAGCTCGCCGTCCCTCTCCGTGCGGGCGGAGACGGGGGAGGCGTCCGCGGACGCGGCGCCGGGCAGGGCGAACGGGGGGGTGATGAGGAGGGTTTCCCGGGCGCCGTCGGGGTGGGCGACCTCCAGCGGGAAGGTCGCGGGCGCGGAGGCGACGGGCGCAGCGGGCGCAGCGGCAGGCGCAGCGGTCGCACCCGCGGCCGCGGCCGCCGCCCGCACCCGCGCCGCGACCGCGCCCGGCGCCTCGCCCGCCCCCACCCCGCTGCCGCTCACGCCCAGGACACGGTCGCCCTGGGCCACGCCCGCGGCCGCGGCGGGCGAGCCGGGGACGAGGCCGACCACCCACACGCCGCCGGGGGGGGGGGTGCCGGCCAGGGCAGGCGCGGCTCCCGCGGCGGCGGGGGAGGGCGCCTCCCCCGTCTTGCGCCCAAACTCGTCCCCGCTGCCCAGGTTGAGGCCGACGCCCGTCAGGTCGTACCGGGCCATGCCCGCAAACTCGGCGGGGGGGGCGTACCGGGTGTACGGGTCACCCTTGAGGCCAAAGGCGAGGAGCGCCCGCACGGCGAGCCGGGCTGACCCCAAGTCCCGGGGTGGCGGGTGCAGGGCGGCGTCCAGCGCGGCGTCCCAGTGCGCCCGGTCGAAGCCGCGGCCCCGGGCGTCCACGTAGTTCTGAGAGACGACGTCGTGGACCTCCTGGAGCAAGGCGACGGCGGCCGCCTGGGACTCGGCGGCTGCGCGCGCGGCTGGAGAGGATGAGGCGGAGGCCGCGTCGCCGCCGCCTCCACCGCCACCCGCCCGCAGGGTTGTCAGGGCGGACAGCACCCCCCCCACAGCCGCATCCCCCGCCGCCTGGGACGTGCGCAAAACAGATAGAAGGGTGTCCTCCGCCGCGGACGCGGTGGTGGAGTGAAGAGGGAACGATGCAAGAGCGGCGGTGGGTTCCCCGAGAAGGGCGCTGGCCGAGATGAAGGCCGCGCACGCGGCGGCGGCCAGGCGGCGGAGGGGGTCGGGAGGCGGGTCTGGGTGGCTGGCGCGCGGTTTGAGCGGGCCCGCTTGGGGTGGGGCGGCGCGGCTAGGCCGAGGGGGCGGCAGACCGCAACCGCTGCCGCTCACACTGCCCCTCTTTCCTTTTTGCGCCTGCGTCGGCACCAGCATCCGCGCCCGCACGACGCGGGCTGCTAGAGGGGCGGCCAAGCCGGCAGCCAGGCTGGGTGAGGGCGGGGCGCCGCCCGCGGGGCGGGGGTCCAGCATTTTGTGACGGGAAAAGAGAGGAATGGAGAGAAGGAAAAAAAAAAAAACGCTCACCCTCAACCTTGGCCTCACTGCCTCACTTTATTACTCACGGACCGCGGACCGCCCGCTGACGCATTCTTGTGACGCAGTCCTCTCGCACGCACACTCTCTTCACTTACACACACACACACACACACACTCTGACACACACAGACAGAGAGAGGGAGAGCCGGCTCAATCTCAAACTCACTCCTTCTTCTCTCCCTCCTCCTCACTCGCGCCGCTCTTCAGCTCTGACTCGAACTCTTTCGCCGCCGTCTGGAAGGACTTGACCGTCTTGCCCAGTTCCTTGCCAATGGAGGGCAGCTTAGACGGGCCTGGGAGGTGATGCGAGAGATGAGAGATATGAGGGCGTGCGCGGCATGTTTGGATGGAGACGGTTCATCCCCTGTCCAGGCACCCAACCTGCTCTCCTTTCTCATTCCTTACCAAAGATGAGGGCGGCCACCCCGGCGATGACCGCCAGCTCGGGCAAGCCAAGGCCGAACAGGCCCTGGCGGGTGACGTTCTGTGATGAGAGAGGGGAGAAGAGATTTAAAAAAAAAAGTGAGGCAGGTCAGCCTTATCCCTGGCAGCCAGCGGACAGCGAACCCCAATTCGCTTCTCGCAGAGCCTCTCTCTCCGGCCACGCCGCCCACGCCCCCGTCGACGGTGCTCAAACCCACACGCCTAGAAAACTACGCTCTTTCTCCTGCCTAAGTCGCGCCATTCAAGCGGCGCCCCTCCCCATCAAATCACTCACCCGGTGCAGCGGCGACGCTACCCGGCTGCCGCCGGCCAGCGGGGCGGGTGCCAGGCGGGCGGGGGCGAGGGCGCGGCCGGCGGGGGTCGCGGCCGACGCGGCGGCGGGGCGACCAGTCGCAGCAGGGGCCAGTCGAGAGGTGGCGAGGGCGGACATTGTGTGCGTGCTTTGAGAGGCGAGAGGAGCGCGGACGGGCTGCAGATGCGAGAAGTGGAAAAACGACTCGTGAAACCGAAACCGACCTCCCCCACTCTTTTCATGAAGGGAAACGCCTCCCGCGTTACAAAACACACAAATGACCGCCCTTTCCCACCCCGCCGTCGCCGCCGCGCACGCCACCGCCCGGGCGGCCCTGGACGCCGAGACGGCAGCCCTCGGCCACCCCCCGCCCCTGACCACCCTCCACGCCCGGGGCGCGGAGGCAGCGCGGGCGGGGGAGCCCGCGCGCGCGGCCGCGCTGTACACCCTGGCGCTCGAGCTCGCTGCCTCGGCCCGCCTCACCCACCGGGACCTGCACGTGACGCAGGCCAATGCCGCGTCCGCCTGGCTGGCTCTAGGGGCCTGGGAGGACGCGACCCGGTGTGCGCGGGCGGCGGCGGAGGGGGCGGCGGCCGCGGCAAGCGCGGGGCGGGCGCCCCCGGCCGCGCCCGCCCGCCCGCTCGCCCTGCTGGGAGCGGCCCTGGCGGGGCGTGGGGACACAAGCGCCGGCCTGGCTGCCCTGGAGGCCGCTCTGGCGCTGGACCCTTCCGACCCCCGCATCCGTGCGCGGCACGGCGAGGCGGTGCGGCGGGCGCAAGGAGAGGGAGAGGGGAGCGCGCTGGTGGCTGCGCCCCAAAAAAATGCCACCCCTCCCCCTCCTCCTCCCCTCCTCCCCACCCGCCTGCTCACGCCGGCCGCCGCCCGCCGGAACCCGGCCACCCGGGACACGCTGACCCACCTGGAGGTAGCCTGCGACACGGCCGCCCCGGGCCGGGCGTTGCGGGCGGTGGCGGATGCGGGGAGGGTGGCCGCGCTGGAGGCGGCCGTGGGCGCTGCTGTGGGCGCCGTCGCGGCGAGTGGGGCCGCGCCCGCGATTCTGGACCTAGGGGGGGGGCTGTGGGCGGGCGGTCTGTCTGCTGCGGGCGTCCGGGCGGGCGCCCGCCGGGCGGCGGTGGTAGAACCCCGCCTCTACTTGGCGGAGGCCGCCCGCGAGGCCGTGGATGGAGGGTGGGTTGGGGGCAGCAGCAGTAGCGTGGCACGCACGCCCACTCCCGCCTCCCCTCCGCCGCCTGCTGGTGACTCTGGCACCACTACCTCTATTTCCAGTCGCATCACCGTCCTACACCACACGCCCACCGCCCTGCGCCGGGGCGCGCCGACCAACCCGCCCCCGTCCAACCTCATCATCTTGGCGGGCCTCATCACTGACTGCGGCCTGGGCGGCGGGGTGCTGCCGTCCCTGGCCGCCGCGACGGCAGCGGGGCTGGTCGTAGGTGGGTGTGGGCGGCGGGCAGGTGCTGCTGAGCCATCAGCGCCGGCCGTTGCGTTTGTCCCGGCCACCCTCACCTACCACTTCCAGCTGGCCTCTGTCCACGCCGCCCCGTCCCGCGCGGCCGGCCTGGACGTGCGCCCACTGGACGCCCACCGCTCCGGCTCGCCCTGCTCCGGCGGGTGGGGACCCGGGGGCGTGGATGGCGGGCCGCACGGCGGCGGGGCGCTGTGGCCGGGCGACTGGGTGGCGCTGTCCGGTCCGGCCCCCGTGCCTGGGCTGGCCATCGATTTCGCGCGCCCGCCCGCCACCGGCGGGGAGGAGGCCCTGCCTGTCCGCGTCACGGCCCCTGGCACTGCCAACGCAGTCGTTGCCTGGGTAGAGTGGGGCTTTGGGGTGGGAGGGCCCCCGCCGCTGACGGACGCCCGCCCACAGAGCGCGGTGGCGGCGGTGGCCGCTGCAGCGTCCCTTGCCGCGACCGGCCCTCGCCCCCCCGGCGCCGGCCCGCCGTCCGTCGGGCCCGTCCTCTTTTACCTGGGGGGCGAGGTGGAGGTGGTGCCAGGGCAGACGCTGGACCTGCGGGTCGCGCACAACACGGTAAGGAATGGACACAAGGGGACAGAGGGCGAGGGGAGGGGTGTGGCGAAGGGGTGTTTGTGGGTGTGCTGGCTGGCTTCATCCCGCTCTCACTGCTTTTTCAGGCCGCAGTCCGCTTCGCCCTCGCCACCCCGCCGCCTCCTCGCGCCCTGTCCGACCCGGCCTGGCCTCGCGCCGCCTTTTTAGCCTTCGGCGACACCCCCCGCAACGCGGCGTTCGCGGGCGCCATCCGCCGGGCCGTCGCCCGCGCGCGGGCCCGGGCGCCCGACGGCCGGGTGGCCGCCCTGGCTCTGGGCGCCCCCGCCGGGCGGGCGGGCTTCCTGGCCGCCCTGGCCGCGGTCGGCGGCGCGGACACCGTGTGCGCCCTGGAACCGCTGCCCGCCGCGGCTGCCCTGGCACGCCGCCTGGCCGCGGCGAATGGCGTGGGCGGGCGCGTGACCGTCCTGTCCGCCGGCCCGGCCGCCCTGCGCACCTCCCCGTCCGGCCCCTTCCCCCCCGCCGGCGTCAACCTCTTCATCTCCGACGCCTGGGATGCTTTCCTCTTGGGCAATGGCGCGGACGCCACCCTGGCCGCTGCCCGGGCGGCGGTGGGGACGGCGGACCCGGTGGTCGTGCCCGCGGCCGCCAGGCTGTGGGGGGTGGGCGTGGCCGCAGAGACGCCGCCAGGGGGGAGCGGTGGTGGCGCGCCCGCCGCCTCTCCCTCCCACCCGCTGGACGCCTTCCGGTGGGGCGCCACCCCGGTCGTCCTCAACCTGGACACCGAACCGCACGCCGTCCTGACGGAGCCGGTGTGCGTGGTGGACGTCAGGCTGGACACGCCGGAGGGGGGTGGGAGCGGGCGCGGAGCCACCGGCCCCCGGCCCGGCGCCCCCCGTGCCTCCACCCCGCTCGCGGCCTTCCCGGTCCGGGCGCCGGGGCGCCTGAGCGCCGTCGCCCTGTGGACGGACCTGATCTTGGATGAGGAGGCCAGCCTGACGACGGCGCCCGCCTACGCGGGCGTGGGCGGGGTGCTCAACTTTCCGGCCCCGCCAGGTGGCGGCCGGGCAGGGCAGGCACCCCCTCCCCACCACCCCGCGGCCGCTCCCCCTGCAGCTGGAGGGAAGGGTGGCGCGGCCGTTGGTGGTGGGCCCGCCCCCACCCCCGCGCCGCCTCCTCCTCCCCACACGGGCCAGGCCCTCCAATACCTGGACCGGTGGGTGTGCGTGGAGGTCGGGCAGGCGGTGCGCCTGGTCGCCCGCGCCGGGGTGGGCGTGCCCGGGAACGCGGCCGGGTTGCGCCTCGCCCTGCGCCGCCCGCCCCTCGCCGGCGGCGCGGCCGCCGGCGACGCCCCTGAACCCATCACCGGCTGGGCGCCGCGTCCGCCCTGGATGGAGGCCTGGGGCGGCGGGGACTCCATCGAGAACCCGCACGTGCAGCGGGTGCGGTACGGCGCGCTCGTGCGGGGCGACTGGCTGTGCCGGGTGCGGGCGGGCGCGGCTGGGAGGGAGGTGGAGGGGGGGGGGGCGGGCGGTGTGGGGGGGGGGGGGGCGCCACTGTGCCTGCCTGCTTCCTTCTCAGCCGCCTCCGCGCTCGCCCTCGCCCTGGTGGGTGGCGAGGAAGACAGCGGTGGCGCGCCACCGCCCCCGAGCGCCTTGGCGGCCCTGGCAGCCGACGCTGCCCGTGGCTGCATCACCGAAGACCTGCGCGCGGTCGCAGCCCACGCCGGCTCCCTGTGCCTGGACCCGCCCACCGTGGCGTCCGTGGCCTCGGCCCTCGTCCTGGCGGAACGCCTGCACGTGGCGACCCGGGTGGCGGGGGGTGGGGCGTACGGCGGGGAGGCCCCCCCCTCAGCGGAGGAGGTTGGGGGGGGTGGGGGGTGGTTGGCTTGAGGCCCCCGCGGCTGAAGCAAAAGAAAAAGAAAAATGCGCGCGAGCACTCGCTTTCACTCTCTCGCCCTCCTCCTTTTCTTTTTTCTTTCCTCCACCACCTCACCATGCCGAAAGCCCTTATCCTCGTCGGCGGCTTCGGCACGCGCCTTCGCCCCCTGACGCTGGTGAGTGACATGGAGAGGAGACGAGACGGTGGGGAGAGAGCACGCCCAATTGAGCAAAGCAAAGCAGAGAGCGCGTCCGAGAGCCACCCTGGCCTTCCCCGTGCTCTGTCGCCCAGGGCGCGCCCGACCCGGACCGCGCCCAACCGGCGCTTACCGACCACCAGCGAGGGCATTGGAAGCCTGTCTAGCTAGCCATGCGCATTTCAAAAATGCCCGAACCCTCTCACTCCCCGGCGCCCTTTGACTTCATTCAGACTGTTCCCAAGCCCATCGTCGACTTTGCAAACAAGCCCATGATCATCCACCAGATCGAGGTATGAGGGGAGCGGGAATGCGCGTGTGCTTGGGATGGGGGCGCATATTCGCCTGGGCCCGGGGCGCGGGCGGGTCGGATGGGTGGGCGGGGCGGGGTGGCGGGGCGGGCGGAAAGCACACAAACTGCGGGGTGCGCTCTTCGCGCGGCCCATTGAGCGCCGATTCGTTTGCCCGGCGCTGCCTTGCTTCTTTTTCGAACCCGCCGCGGCGGCACCCAAACCCCCGGCCCCGATGCCAGATCTCACCCCAGTATGGAGCCAGAGCACTGGTGAACCTAGCCATGGTGGTGGACGGCGCAATTAGGAAGGGATGGGTGGGCGCGCGGTCTTTCTCTCCTTACCTCGCCCTCTTACCTCGCCTCCCTCTGTGCGCGCGCGCGCTCACGTTTCTCTCTCTCTTTTCACATTCTCAGGCCCTCAAAGCCGCAGGCGTCGACGAGGTCGTCCTCGCTATCAACTACCAGCCCAAGGTAGGGAGGCTTGAGGGAGTGTGGGAGGATTTCGGGGGAGCTTGGTGCTCCATCCGCGCCATCAATTTGGGCGTGGTCCACGCCCCAAGAGAGAAAGAGGCTAGCAGACAGCAACGCGGCCGGCCACCCCACGCGCGCCCTTCTCTCAACCTCGTTCATTCCCTCTCTCCTCTCTCCTCCCCAGGTCATGATGGACTTCCTCAAAGAGTGGGAGGCCAAGCTGGGCGTCAAGATCACCTGCTCCCAGGAGGATGAGCCCATGGGTACGGCCGGCCCGCTCGCCCTCGCCCGCGACATCCTGGCCGACGGCTCGGGCGACCCCTTTTTTGTCCTCAACTCGGACGTCATCTGCGACTTCCCGCTCGCCGAAATGCTGGCCTTCCACAAGGCCAAGGGCGCGGAGGGGACCATCCTCGTCACCCGCGTCTCTGACCCCTCAAAGTACGGCGTCGTCGTCACGGACGCGGAGGAGAAGGTGGAGGCCTTTGTGGAGAAGCCAAAGACGTTTGTGGGCGACAAGATCAATGCCGGCATTTACTGCCTGTCCCCGCGCGTCCTGGACCGCATCGAGCCCCGCCCGACCTCCATCGAGAAGGAGACCTTCCCCGCCATCTGCCGGGATGGCGCCCTCTTCGCCTTCACCCTGCCCGGCTACTGGATGGACGTGGGCCAGCCCCGCGACTACCTGACCGGGCTGGAACTGCACCTGGCGTCCCTGGCGCGCAAGGACCCGGCCTCGCTGGCGAGCGGGGACGGCATCGAGGGCCACGTGCTGCTGGACCCGTCCGTCGTGATCGGCGGGGGGTGCAAGATCGGGCCCAACGTGTGCATCGGCAAGGGGTGCGTGATCGGGGAGGGCGTCCGCATCCGGGACGCGGTCCTCCTGCACGGCGTCAAGGTCAAGGACTTTGCGCGCGTCGCGGACTCCATCGTGGGCTGGTCCTCCTCCGTCGGCCGGTGGTCGCGCGTCGAGAACAAGGCCGTCTTGGGCGAGGACGTCCACGTTCGGGATGAGGTCATGCTCAACGGCACGGTCGTCCTGCCGCACAAGGAGATAAAGGAGTCCCAGATGGAGCCCGGCGCGATCGTGATGTGATTTTTCCGTGCGCGGTGCGGCGCCGCTCGACGGGGCGTTCATTTTTTTTCAAGGGAAAAAAGGAACGAAGAACGAAAAAAAGCGCTCGCCTCTCGCTTCTTCACAAAAATGCATTGTGGTCGTATGGGAGGTTGACGGCCGCGGCGGGGCGACGCTCGGCGGGGCGCGGTCGTGGGGCGGCGCGGTTGGACAAGATTTAATGGACAAGATTTAAGATGAGATTGGGTGTCTCCACTCTCTTTCCAAGGGGGCAGTTGTTCCTTTTTGTTTTTTAGGTGGGTACGGGGGGGGGGGGGGAGGGGGGGGGGAGAGACTGTGTTGTGTGGGGGCTGAGCGACTCCCGGGCCCCTCCGGCTTGTGGCGGCGGGGATGGAGCAGAATACGGGAGAGAAAGACTGGGGTGGTGGGTTGTTGATGATGAGGGTGCTTGCCACCTTTTTTATCTCGCCGGCGCGCTCCAAACCTTTTTTTAGCATGCGCGCACATCGTATTTACACAGTGTTTCGCAGCGGTGCGCGCGTGTTTAGGGGCGGGTTTGCGGCGGTGGCCGCGCGCGACCACGCCCTCTCTCTCGATTTCATGCATTTCACGTCTCACCTTCTCTCTCTCTCTCTTTCATTTTAATCCGCGTACGCGCACACGCCCGCGTCCGTGATGCAGTAAGACGCCTCCGCCTCCGGCAGCGACGGTGCCTGCACCACCTTCAGCACACGCTGCTCCGCCTTGCCCTTGCGCACGGCCAGGCGCACCGTGGACGCGTGGGCCAGCACATGCCCGCCGATCGCCTTGTACGTCGGCCCGAACGCCATGCCGCTTGGCTCCGCCATCACCAGGTTGGTCACCAGGACGGCCGCATTAAACTCCGAAGCCACTTTGGTCAGGCGGGCCAGAAAGGCGGCCAGGCGTTGCTGGCGATCGGCGAGCTCGCCGCGGCCCTGTGGAGAGACAGAGTGGCTTTGTTAGTGGCGGGGGTCTCTCTGTCCCGCGTGGGTGTTTTTGTTCCGCGCACTCCCTCTTTCTCGTTCTTGCATCCCGCCGCCCGCGCCCAATCCTATTGATACCCAAACTCGCCTGATAATCCACGCGCAAATTGGCGGTAAGTGAATCGATTATCACCAGGCGGATCGGCTCCTCCGCCATCTTGGCGGCCAGCCCGTCCAGCAGGGCGTCCTGCTGCTCAAAGGTGAATGCCCGGGCGTGCAGGATGTTGTCCAGGACGGCGTCCGCGTCCAGGCCGAAGCGGGCGGCGATGGGGCGGATGCGGTCCGGGCGGAAGGTCCCCTCCGCGTCGATGTAGGCGACCTTGCCCGCTGCACCGCCGCTGCCCACCGGCAGCTGGGCCGTCACGCACAGGGTGTGGCACAGCTGGGTCTTGCCCGTCCGGTACTCGCCATACACCTCGGTGATGGCCTGCGTCTCCACGCCCCCGCCCAGGATGGAGTCCACGTCCGGCGCGCCCAGCGAGATGCGCAGCACGTTCCGCGCCCGCACCGCCTCCACCTCACGGGCGGACGTCCAGTCGAAGCCGGCGGTGAGGGCCTTGGCGGCCTCGACCATCTTGTCGACCTTGGCCTCGGAGAGGCCCTTGATCTCGGACAGCTTCTGTGAAAGGCGATAAAAAGAAGGAGAGAATGGTGAGGTTGAGAGGAACAAGATCTCTAAGGCGGCAGTGACGGCGGTGGAGATAGCGTCCCTGACGGGCCAGCTGGCAGCCGGGTGCGCAGAACGATGAAGGATGAAAATGATGATGGATGGGGACGGGTATGGAGAGAGCAGCTCCCTCCTCATCTCCTTCTCCTTCTCCTTTTCTTCTTACCCGCTTCGTGTTCATCAGCATGGACTTAACGGTGTGGTAGCCCGCGTCCTTTGCCTTCTTGATATCACCTGGGAAGAGACGGGCGGGAGGGGAAAGAGGTGAACAGAGGGAAAGAGAGGAAAAGTGGCGCGCGGGGGCCCCGCGGCCGGGCGCCC
>Ga0315273_10003555_pt1 | contig 18809 bp, 14 predicted proteins | sample YL17G02_0_MG_FD_205753 | JGI IMG/M metagenome (GOLD analysis project Ga0315273, IMG submission 205753) | Sediment microbial communities from Yellowstone Lake, YNP, Wyoming, USA - YL17G02_0 | ecosystem: Environmental > Aquatic > Freshwater > Lake > Sediment | place: USA: Wyoming | collected...
TCAGTGTCAGGCTGTAGGGATAGCTGGTGCGCAGGTAGTTCTCCAGAGCGAGTGCCTTCCGGTAAGGATGCTCGATCTGCGCAGTCACATCCCGTGCCAGCGCCGAAATTCTCTTGTCCAGCGGCGGCACCTGGAGGCAGGCCCCCTGAATCGACTCCGGTAGCGGCGCTTGATGAACAGGGATCAGATCCGGATCCGGCGCAGTGATATCCGAGACTGCCCGGTAACGGATCTTCCGCGCGTCATGCCGGATGGTAAACAGGTTCCCGCTCGAGTCACGCTGCAGAAAGCCGAGATCCGTCGAGATAGCCAGCACCTTGTTGCTGGCAAAGACGACATCGGTTGAAAGGGCCTCGAGAAAAAAAGTCTGCGGGAGGAGCTGCGTTCCCTGGATGGAACGCTCCAGCTTGAAGTATTCCATTTCCGGCGCCACGCGCGTTCGGGCCAGCCGGCTACGGGACCAGGATCGGCCGTCGTATCTCTCCAGCGCAATCCCCCTCCATTTGAGGTTTCCCGGCAAACCAGCGGGAGGATCGGTCAGCCTCACCTTCATCACGACTGCGTCGGATTCTTTGATGGTCCCGATCTCCCCCAGCTCGACCCTCTCCGAGAAGCCGCTCGTCATCCGGGACTTGCCCGGAGGGCGGCTGTAAATGCCAAGCGCGATCCTGGGCAGGAGAAGGAAGAGCGGAATCGCCAGGAGAATGATCAGCAGCGTAATCGCCAGCGTGGTTAGCGCCATGCTCCCCGCCGGGAATGAGGCAAAAAGCTCCATGTCTTTGCCGTTATTCGGACCCGGGGTCACGAAGGGCTGGATCTTTCCTTCTTTCAGCACCCGGGTCTGGGTCCGGCGCATTTCGAAGAGCATGAGCGTGCTCACACTCGAGATCAGGAAAACAAGCAGGGAAATGAGGAAAGTGATATCTACAGTTAAAATGGACGCGGCCAGCAATTCAGCGAAACTGACGCAGTAAAGGTAGACATAGTCCCCGTCGGAGAAGCGGGTGAGAATTTTAACTGCCGCCAGATAGAAGATCAAATGAATCGTGCTGACCACGAAAGAGCGCGACAGGAACCGGTAGTCGACCAGGTAGCAGGGCGCATAGGCGAGAACCAGGGCGTTGAGAACCCATGGCGGCAGGCGCTGTTTGAGCGCTGCGGTATCGATGAACCAGCTGACGGCGAGCGCGGACCCGAACAGCACGAGCGAGAAGGGATCGACTTTGCCGGTGGCGGCAATCGCAACAAATCCCGATGCGATCAGGCCGTATGACGAGAGTTTGAAGTAACGGTTCCAGCTCATAGTTCGTCAAAATAAACAATGTGAGAAGAGCGCCACATGGACGACGAGAAACTACCCCTCGGCTTCGGAGTGATGATAACCTTGAATACCTTCTCCGAAAGGGTGCGCTCGAGTACAGGCGCATCCACGATAGCGGCGAGCTGCTCACGCAGGTTTGAGGGCGTGCCTGCCGGCTCCTCGCAACAGGCGATCACCGCCAGGGAACGCAGAATACGATAAAGCTGCTCGGTCCCCATGCCTCGGGGGACATATTCGTCAGGGGTGAAATACTCCAGTTCGGCGCCCTCTTCGGTGAAATGCGCCGCCAGGCTGGCCGCAAAGCAGACCGACTTCTCGAATTGCGCGGTCAAGTCTGCACCCTGGGCCGGCGCGACCCGGTTGTCCAGGATGAGGCAGAATTTGCTCTCCTCTTCGCGGGCATATTCGCGCGCCATCATCTCGCCGGTCTTCGCCGTGGCTTTCCAGTCCACCCGGCGCGCGCTTTCCCCTTCTCTGTATTTGCGCAACGCATAGAGGCTTTCCCCAAGCCCGATGTGCCGCCCCTCGAGGTGGCCGGGAAGAAACGGAAGCAGATGGAAGTAGTCGGAAACCTCCTCGATTCTCGGGTAAACCAGCACTTCACCTTCAGCCCGGACTCTCTCACCGCGCCGGAAAAAGCCGAACGGGAAGCGGGTGCTCAGGCGAAATCCTTCGAGAGCATACCGCCCGCGGGAGGGGAACGATTGGTTGACCAGGATGCAACGTGTTGCGCGCGGCGGCAGAACGGGGAAGTAGGCCGCATGGCGGAGGATGGACCTGTCCGAATTGGGGGCTGCGGCCGCCGATGATGGGCGTCCTGCGCAATACTTCCTGCTCCCGTTTTTGCGGGCTGTTTGCCGCCTGCCCGAGTCCTCCACCGAAATGGAAAACGACGGAAAGACCCGCTTCGCGTTTCGCAGCGAGACCTTGATGAACACATGCTCGTCCACGAAAACGTTTTCGGGAACGCTCACGGAAACGAAAATGGACCGCAGCGAGACCCGGGCGAAGCTGCCCGAGGCCACGATAGCCGAAAGCAGAAGGGCGAGGATCAGGAAAAGCAGGTTGTTGCCGGTATTGATGGCCGCCAGCGCTAGCAGGAATATCGCAAGAATGTAGATGCCCCCCTCGCGCGTGATGCTGAAGGACATCGGCATCAGCCAGCGGCTGAAATGGACACGACGGGCCAGCCGCGGCACGAAGACAAGCGCCACGATCAGGGCGATCAGAAGGGACAACAGCGCCAGTGCTATTCCCGCGGCTCCGTCGCCGCGCCGGGCAGAGCTGTCGGCCATAAGGCCAAGATATAAGGAAATTCCGAGCAGCAGCAGCGCGAGGAGGAAATCCCGCGCAGCCTGGCTTTTCCAGACAGATTTGTCGGGCCTAAAGGGGAATCTCAATGCTTCGAAGAATCTCCGCGAGAATCGCCTCGGCTTCCTCGCTCCGCTTGTGCGGCGAGGAGTATTTGGAACTGACAATCACGCGATGAGCCAGAACAGGGAGGACCAGGGCTTTGATGTCGTCCGGAATGCAGTAGTCGCGCCCCTCGTAGTAAGCCATGGCCTGAGCGGCGCGATGGAGCGCCAACGCGGCGCGAGGGCTGGCTCCAAGGGTGAAGAACTCGGAACGCCGGGTGGCCTTTATCACCGCCAGGATGTAGTCCACGAGCGATTCGTCCATCCGGACCGCGCTGACCTCCGCCTGGGCCTCGAGCACATCTTCGGATCGCAGCACGGGCTTCAGGAGATCGACCGGAGCGCTATGATTCCGCCGGCGCAATATCTCTTTCTCTGCGCCCCCTTCCGGATATCCCATGCGCAGCCGGAGCATGAACCTGTCGAGTTGGGATTCCGGCAGCGGGTAGGTGCCGTGGTATTCGATGGGATTCTGGGTGGCAATCACCATGAAAGGCCTGGGAAGGGAATATGTGTGATTGTCCACGCTTACCCGGCCCTCGCTCATCGCTTCGAGCAGGGCGCTCTGGGTCTTGGGAGTGGTGCGGTTGATCTCGTCGGCAAGAACCAGGTTGGCGAACAGCGGCCCGGGGCGGAACTCGAAGCTTTGATTGGTCTGGTTGAAGATGGAGACCCCGAGAATGTCTGACGGCAGGAGGTCGCTGGTGAACTGGATCCGCCGGAAACTACAATCGAACGCCTTTGCGACCGAATGGGCGAGTGTGGTTTTGCCGACGCCGGGGACATCCTCGATGAGGAGATGTCCTTGCGCAAGGAGGCATACCAGCGCAAGCCTGACCGCTTCGGGCTTGCCGCGAACCACCGTTTCGATGGCTTCCTGAAGCCTGCGGATTTTCTGTGCGCGTTCCAAGGCGTCGGTTACGGGCATTGATCGGGCTCCGGTGCCGCCAGGCAGCCCAAACAGTATACATCTTCCGGCGGATTTGACCCCTAAACTAAGTATACTGGTTCATAAATACGCCAATGAATTCAAAGCCCTTTTGGAGTACGGCGGCATGCCGCCGCTTTCTGGGTGCTGGGTGCTGGGTGCTGGGTTTTGGGGCGCTGTCAATTGCGCATTTCGAAATAAACAAAATTAAGGGGATGCTCTAAAAGGATTAATCCGTCTCTTGCCCAAGTTGCCAACCTGCAAACCGGATTCCGCAATCTGAAATCAAAAGCGCCCAACCACCCAACACCCAACACCCAACACCCAACACCCAACACCCAACACCCAACACCCAACACCCAACACCCAACACCCAACACCCAACACCCAACACCCAGAAAGCGGCGGCATGCCGCCGCTTTCTAGAACAGGTCCCGCTGGTTGCCGGGCAACTGGATTCTGAAGTGTTCAAAAGCCCTGCGCGTGGCCATCCGGCCGCGCGGCGTCCGGTCGAGAAACCCGATCTGGATGAGGTAGGGCTCGTAGATGTCCTGGATGGCGTCCTCGTCCTCGCTGATGGCGGCCGCAAGTGAACCGACTCCGACCGGGCCGCCGTTGAATTTTTCGAGAATGGTCAGCATGAGCTTGCGATCGATCTCGTCGAATCCGAAAACATCGACATCCATCATCGCCAGCGCGTCCACCGCCACAGAACGGGTGATGCGGCCGTCGGCCTTGACCTCCGCATAGTCCCGCACGCGGCGGAGCAGGCGGTTGGCGATCCTTGGCGTTCCGCGGCTGCGGGAGGCGAGCTCCAGGGCCCCTTCCTCGTCGATTTCGATGCCCAGGATTGCCGCCGACTGCTGGACGATGATCTTGAGGTCCGGGGCGTCGTAAAACTCAAGCCGGTGAATGATCCCGAAACGGCCGCGCAGGGGCGCCGTGAGAAGACCCGCGCGCGTCGTGGCTCCGATCAAGGTGAAGCGCGGCAGCGGCATCCTAATGCTGCGCGCGCCGGGACCCTCGCCGATCATGATGTCGATGTAGTAATCCTCCATCGCAGGGTAGAGGATCTCTTCGATCGCAGGATGGAGGCGGTGTATCTCGTCGATGAACAGGACGTCGTTGGGTTTCAGGTTGGTCAGGATCGCGGCAAGATCCCCGCGCTTTTCAATAATGGGTCCGCTCGTGGTCCGGATGCTGACATTCATTTCGTTGGCGATGATCGTCGCCAGCGTCGTTTTGCCCAATCCCGGCGGGCCGTAAAGCAGGACGTGGTCGAGAGCTTCCTGCCGCTTGACGGCAGCGCAGATGCTGATCTCGATGTTCTCCTTGACCTTCGCCTGCCCGATATACTGCTTCAGGGTCTGCGGCCTCAGGCTCAGCTCGAATGAGCGCTCCTCCACCCGAGGGACAGGGCTCAGGAGGTGATCTTGGGGTCTTTGTTCCGCCATAATTCATCCGTGGATGTATCGGTCAGCCGGACAGGCGGCGCAACGTGTGCCGCAGAAGGTCCTCGAAGGTGCGCTCACATTCCGCCGAGTGCAAAGCCGCGTTCAGGGCCTTTTCCGCTCCCGCTCTGGGATAGCCCAGATTAACCAGAGCCGAAAGTATATCTTCCTGCAGCCCATCCGTTTTACCCGCCACTCGTGCGCTCTCCTCCTGCCGGGCGATGAGAAAGCCGGCGATCTGGTCCTTCAGCTCGAGCACCAGCCGCTCCGCAGTCTTCCGCCCGATTCCGGGTATCGAGACCAGCCGCGACAAGTTTCCGTCCGCAATGGCCTGGGCCAGCTCTTCGACCTTGGCGCCCGAGAGGATGGCGATGGCCAGCTTCGGCCCGATGCCGCTGATCGAAATCAGCTTCAGGAAGAAATCCTTCTCCCTCTGCGTAATGAATCCATAGAGCAGGAACGCGTCTTCCCGCACGTGTGTGTGAATCCGGAGCCTGACCTCCCCACCTTCCGCCGGAAGCTCGTAGAAGCTGGTCAGGGGGATGTGAACTTCGTAGCCGACCCCCTGGACGTCGACCAGGATGAGGTTGGCCTTTTTCAGCAGAAGCTGACCGCGCAGCTGACCGATCATATTAATGCTTTCCGTTTCCGTGTCAACATGTCCCAGTGTCCCTATTGTGGATCGGCGAAATCCCTCGCCCTCGCGCGGAGGATTAGGAAGGCGAAATGGACGCCATCGGCAAGCCACAATGATAAATGAGGGACTTATCGCACCGCTCCCTCACGGTCGCGGCTCTGTCTGGCGACCCAAAACAGAGCCGCGCGCGTCAGCAAGCGGCGGGAAACGATGCCGCTTCGGCAAATCCGCAATCCGCAATTTAACGAATGCTGCCCGGACAAAGCAAAATCATCTCGGAGTGGCATCCGGCAACCCCCCATCCACCGGCAGCGTAGTGCCCGTTGTCGGCGTCTGGCGCGTGGCGAAGAACAACACGGCCCTCGCCACATGTTTTGCCGTGATTCTTGCCTTAAGAAGATTCCGGCTGCGGTAGTATTCTTCAAGACCGGCGGCATCCAATCCCCTGGCTGCCATCCGGTCGGGTCCGACCGCTGCCCACAGACCGGATTTCCGGCCGTCGTTGGAAAAAACCGCGTCCGGCGAAACCATGTTCACGCGCACGTCGAATCCCGCGAGTTCCAGGCTGGCGATCCGGGCCAACTGGTGCGCGGCCGATTTGGTGGCGCTGTAGGCGCCGAACCTGGCGCCGGGTGCGAAGACATTCTTGGTCGACACCAGGACGATGTCCCCTCCGGTCTCCTGAAGGTTGAAGTGGCGTCCGGCTTCCGCCAGCACGAGGAGGGTTCCCTCGACGTTCACCTGCTCCAGTTTGCGGAAGGCTTCGAGCCGCAACTCGGAGAGCGAGGCGACATGGGCCAGGCCCGCGTTGACGATCACCAGATCGACTCCGCCCCAGGTTTGTGCGACCTGCGAGAAGCCGGCGGCGACCGAACCTTCGTCCGTCACATCCATGGGAACTCCGATGACGCGATCCCCGTGGACGGATTCCAGCTCGCGCACGAAGTTGTCCAGAGTTTCGCCGGGCAGGTCCGTGGCGGCGACATGACAGCCCTCCAGCAGCAGTTCCTGCACGATCCCGGATCCGATCGCACCTGCCGCTCCCGTGACGAGTGCCACATGGTGCGCCAGATGGAGGTCCCCATCGCAGCCGAGCTTGGCTCGCTGGATGGTGCGGTATTCCATGTCGAACAGGTCGGCCTCTTCCATCCCGAGATAGGATCCCATGGCGGCAACCTGCGCTTTTACCGCCAGCGTGTGGGAGGTGATGTCCTTTGCGATGCGCGCGGCGGCTACATCGCCACCCCAGCAGATCGCCCCCAGCCCGGGCATGAGAATCACACGGGGAAGGGAATCCGGCGGCGTAATGCCGTTGGGCATGCGCGCGGCGTGTCTCTTCAGGTAGGCTTCATAGGCCGAGGCATAATCCTGGATCGCCGACTTGAGCTGCTTCCGCAGCTTCTCGACATCGTCATAAGGTGGAGCTGCAAACCACAAAGGGTGGGCCTTGGTCCGGATGATGTGGTCCGAGGTCAGCGGACCCTGCAGCGCCAGCTCTCTGCCGGCATCCGAGTCGACGAAATCGAGGGTTGTGCGGTCGATCAGCGGTTGTAGGATGGCGCGGCAGTGCGGGCGATCCGGATCGCCGGTGGGTCGTGCGAGCAATCCGCGCACAACCGGCGCAATGCGCGCCCATCGATCCTGCGCACTCTCCAGCGGGGTCGAAACCCGGATCACGAACCGGCGGCGGGCGTTTGCCTTGAGAAAGACCTCAGCTTTGGAGACCAGGTCGATCGTCGCATCGTAAGACTCTCGGGCATTCCGCCCCCAGGTCAGAAGCCCATGCCGCATCCAGACCATTCCCCTGGCATCCGGATTCTCCTCGAAGGCGGCCGCGGCAGCCTGGGCAAGCTTGAATCCTGGAATGATGTATTCCAGGATCAGCACATCGGGTCCCAGGGCCTCCCTCACCAGCTTTGTCCCCTCCGGCTGGTTGGTAAGGGCGAGAATCGCGTCGGCGTGCGTGTGATCGATGAACTTCCTCGGGATGAACGCGTGCGCCGGTGTTTCGATCGAGGGAGCCGCCGCCCGGGCATCGAAAAGATGCGTTCGGGACTCGTTGGCCATTTCCTCGTCCGGCATTTCCCGGAGCGCCCGCAGCTTTCTCATGTACTGGAGGTCCAGGCGGGTATAGCCCTCCGGTTCGATCGAAGCCATGTCGTACCCGGAAGCCTTGACGAGGATCGTTTCGATTTTCTCACCCAGGATGTTTACGAAGGAGGATTTGACCGAGTTGTTGCCTCCGCCGTGCAGGACGAGATTATCCTCAGCCCCGATCAACCGGGTCAGGTAAACCCGCAGGGCCAGGTCCTCTCCCCACTTTTCCCCGTACCTGGCGATGTAACTGGCCGCGTCGGCGTTCGACCACCGGTTTTGCATCCCTCTAATCCTTCAACGTCTGATACAAATCATAGGCCTGCTGAGGGGTCGCATTCTCGTGCACGATTTTCCGAACGGCTTCGATCATTGCGGCCGGCGCGTCCGATTGAAAGATGTTCCGGCCCATGTCCACGCCCGCAGCCCCTTCCTGAATCGCTTGGTATGCCATGGTGAGGGCTTCCCGTTCAGGCAGTTTTTTCCCTCCCGCCATGACGACAGGAACCGGACAGGATGCGGTTACGGTCTCGAAACCTTCCGGGATATAGTAGGTCTTCACAACGTGAGCTCCCAGCTCCGCACAGATGCGGCAGGCCAGGCGAAGGTATTTGGCGTCCCGGACCATGTCTTTCCCCACTGCGGTGACTCCCAGCACCGCGATTCCGTAGCGGTTTCCCTGGTCGACCAGGCGGGTGAGGTTGTGAACCGTCTGAGTTTCAAACTCGCCCCCGATGTAGACCTGGACTGCGACTGCCGCGACATTCAGGCGGATGGCGTCCTCGATGTCGACGGCGAGCTGTTCGTTCGAGAGTTCCTTGAGAATGCTCGGTCCGCCGCTGGCTCTCAGCACCACCCCGTGAGTGAATGACGGCGGGATGGTCGTGCGCAGGATGCCTCGCGTCAGCATCAGGGCATCCGCATGTGGGAGTAGAGGGACGATCCGGATATCTATCCTTTCCAGGCCGGTGGTCGGGCCCTGAAAATATCCATGGTCGATGGCCAGCATCACGGTGCGTCCCGAGACGGGATTAAAAATGCGGGCGAGCCGGTTTTGCAATCCCCAGTCCAGGGAGGTGGCTCCCTTCAGGAAAAACGGTTTCCGGTCCACCGGAATATCGAGATGGAAATCCTTCGTTTCCTTGTTACCATCGACATCAGGCATAAGCTTATTCCCTTCCTCTCCCTTTCATTGTACTGCGCATTTCTGGATTGGCGCGCATTCGCTGTGACTTCTTGCATTATGCAGGCAGCATCAAGATAAGAGTTTCCCGGGGTGCTTTCAATTCTTTTCCCACCTTTGGCCGGGATTGGCTGAAAAAATCGACACATTGGGCCGCATCCGCTCTACCCGAGGAAGTACTTTATAGACCGAGTTCCCGAAGGAATGCGTTGAGGGCGCCGATTTCTCCCAGAATCGCGTCCGCCCTTCGGCGCACGATCTCTCCGGCGGGGGTAAGGGTGACTCCACGCTGACGGCGCTCGAAGAGTTGATGGCCCAGCTCCGATTCGAGGCCTCGGATTTGGACGCTCACCGCCGGCTGGGTACGAAAAAGATCTCCCGGGGCTTCGCCTAGGCCAAGGCCTCCCTCCGAGAGGCTTCCTGAGGCCACCCGCTCTGCGGATGGAGCCTCACTGAATAGCTGCGTCAAAAGGCCGGACTCCATTTTCTCCCATAATCGTATTTTATGGATAACATAATATATATAAATTTGACATATTCTCTACCTTCTCCCACGATACCGGCACACGGCTGATGAAGGAGATCGCTATGATGGTACGAATTTTCGTCACCCTGAAACCCAGCGTGCTGGATCCTCAAGGCATGACGCTGCAGAAAGCCCTTTCAACCATGGGCTACAAACAGGCGCAGGAAGTGCGCCAGGGCAAATACTTCGAGATCCGGTGGGAGGGCGGGCTGCGCAGCCCGGATGAGCGGGCTGAAGTGGAGACTATTGCTGCCCGGGTACTTTCGAATCCTGTGATCGAAAGCTACCGCATCGAGTGGCCCGCGGAGGGTTGATCATGAAAGCCGCAGTGGTTGTTTTTCCGGGATCCAACTGTGATCACGACACCTACCACGTCCTCAAGCACGTACTGGGAGCCGAAACCCGTTTTCTCTGGCACGGCGACCGCGATTGCCGGGGCTTTGATTTGATCGTCCTCCCCGGGGGCTTTTCCTATGGCGATTACCTTCGCACTGGAGCCATCGCCCGCTTTTCCCCGGTCATGGAAGGCGTGCGGGCGTTCGCGGCGCAAGGCGGGTTCGTGCTCGGGATCTGCAACGGGTTTCAGATCCTGCAGGAAGCCGGCCTGCTCCCGGGGGCGATGCTGCGCAACCGCGGCCTCAAGTTCATCTGCCGTCATGTGCATATCCGGGTCGAGCGCGCTGTGCCCTTCAGCCGGGCCTATGCAGCGGGCGACGTTCTGCGCATCCCCATCGCACACAATGAGGGGAATTTTTATGCCCCGCCGGAGGACATCGACCGGCTGGAGAGAAACGGCCAGGTCCTGTTTCGATACTGCTCCCCGGCCGGCGAATTGACCGATCAATGGAATCCCAACGGATCGCTCCACAACATCGCCGGCGTGATGAACGAAGGGCAGAACGTGATGGGGATGATGCCTCATCCGGAACGGGCCTCCGAATCGAGCCTCGGGTCCGAGGACGGCAAGCGCCTCTTCCTTTCGCTGCTCGAGGCGGTAAAAGATCGCGCGGGGGCGCGTTAGTGTTGTGCGCCGCATACCCTTAGCCGCTCCCTCACGGTCGCGGCTCTGTAACCCGTTGATTCAACAGAGCCGCGCGCGTAAGCAAACGGCGGAATATGCGCCAAGATTTGCGACGCGCCACGCCGGCCTTTCGGAGTCCGTTGAAGCAATTGCGTTTTATTCTGGGGAGTTCACCGCCACTTTCGGGTATGCGAAATGTCCGAAATGAAATTATCGCAAGAAGTTATTGAGCAACACGGTCTCAAGCCGGATGAGTACGAGAGAATCTGCCGGATCATGGGCCGGGCGCCGAGCATGACGGAATTGGGCATCTTTTCCGTGATGTGGTCGGAGCACTGCAGCTACAAGAGTTCGAAAGTTCACCTGCGCCGCCTGCCCACACGGGGCGATTGTGTCGTGCAGGGACCGGGTGAAAATGCGGGTGTGGTGGATATCGGGGACGGCCTGGTCGCGATCTTCAAGATCGAATCGCACAACCACCCGTCCTACATCGAACCCTATCAGGGAGCGGCCACCGGGGCAGGGGGCATCATCCGTGATATTTTCACCATGGGCGCGCGCCCGATCGCGATCATGGACCCGTTGCACTTCGGATTTCCCGACGATCCGAAGAACCGCCTCATCGTGGAAGGCGTTGTGGCGGGCGTTGGAGGATACGGCAACTGCATCGGCATTCCTACCGTGGGCGGCGAGGCGATTTTCTCCAGACACTACGGCAACAATCCGCTCGTGAACGTGTTGTGTCTCGGGATCGCCCGCAAGGACCAGGTGTTCTACGGCCGCGCAAGCGGCGTCGGCAATCCGGTGATTTATGTCGGCGCTAAAACCGGGCGCGACGGGATCCACGGAGCCACCATGGCTTCGGAGGAATTCGACGAGAAATCCTCGGAGAAGCGCCCCACCGTTCAGGTCGGTGACCCCTTCATGGAGAAGCTTCTGCTGGAAGCCTGCCTCGAAGTCATGCACGCGGGCCTGGTCGTAGGAATTCAGGACATGGGCGCAGCCGGGCTCACCTGCTCCACCTGCGAAATGGGCAGCCGGGCAGGCACAGGAGTCGAGATTGAACTCGACCTCGTTCCGCAGCGGGAAACCGGCATGACCTCCTATGAAATCATGCTTTCGGAATCGCAGGAGCGGATGCTGCTGGTCACCACGCCGGAGGACGAGCCCAGGGTCCTGAAGATCTTCGAGCGCTGGGGCCTGGATGCGGTCACGATCGGGAAGGTGATGAGCGACGGCATGCTGCGCGTCAGGCACGGCGGCGCCGTGGTCGCGGAAATTCCAAACTCACCTCTGGCCGATGACGCTCCGGTCTACCAGCGTCCGATGCGCAGGCCCGCGTATCTCGATCGGGCCCGCATCTTTGACGCCGACTCCGTCTCAGCGCCCGAGAATTGGAACGACGCGTTGACGAAGATGATGACTTCCCCCAATCTCTGCCGCAAACGCTGGATATGGGAGCAATACGATCACATGGTCCGGACCAACACGGTGGTTGGGCCGGGGAGCGATGCGACGGTCTTGCGCCTCAAAGGCAGCGAACGCCTGCTGGCTCTCTCGACGGATTGCAATCCCCGCTATTGCTACCTGGACCCCGAAGAGGGAGCACGGGCGGCGGTAGCGGAATCCTGCCGCAACATTGTCTGCTCGGGAGGGAAACCGCTCGCGGCCACCAACTGCCTGAACTTCGCCAGCCCGGAGAATCCCGAGGTGATGTGGCAGTTCTCACAGGCCGTGGACGGCGTCCGTGACGCCTGCGAAGCCTTCCAGACACCGATCACGGGCGGCAATGTGAGCTTTTACAATGAGACCTGTGGAATAGGGATCTATCCCACACCGGTGATCGGAATGGTCGGATTGATCGAGCATGAGAGGCTGGTGACGTCCTCCGCTTTCCGCCGGTCCGGGGATATTCTGATCCTTGTGGGACCGGACAAGGTGAGCCTGGCCGGATCGGAGTATCTCGAAGTCTTCCACAGCCGGGTCGATGGCATACCGGTTGCGATCGACCTTGATCTGGAGAAGCGCGTCCAGGGATTTGTGGCGCAGGCCATTCGCAGGGATCTGGTCTGCTCGGCGCACGACTGTTCAGAGGGCGGGCTGCTCGTCGCGGCGGCGGAAAGCGCGTTGACCTCTGCGATCAGGCTCGGGCTCGAATTGAACATGACGTCAACCCTGACGCCGCATCAGGCATTATTCGGCGAGGGACCGTCGAGGATACTTCTGAGCGTCGCGCCCGAACACGCGATGCTTCTCCTCGAACTGGCCGAAAAGGAACGGGTTCCGGCCGCAGCCTGCGGACAAGTGACCGATGAGGCGCTTCGGGTCGTGTATAATGGCAGTGAAATCCTCTCCATGCGCGCCGCAGACCTGTTCGACCCCTGGGATCAGACGATGGAGTCGTGGTTTCACAAATAGTGAGCAGTGCACAGTGGGCAGTGCACAGTGGGCAGTATCGGAATGAAGATCGTTGGGAAAGATGAATCGATCAATGATCGAGATTTCAGTTTTTTTAAATCAGGTGCGAGATGATCATTATCCGCCCACTGCTCACTGCCCACTGCCCACTGGAGGTAATGTAATCCGATGATGCCATGGGACAAACTTCGAGAGGAGTGCGGGATATTTGCCATAGTCTCGCATCCCGAGGCGGCACGACTGGCGTATCTGGGGATTTACGCGCTCCAGCATCGCGGCCAGGAGTCTGCGGGGATTGTAAGCGCCGACGGCAAGAACCTGCACCTTCAAAAGGGGATGGGGCATGTGGCCGATGTCTTCAGCGAAAGCCGCCTGGAACAGCTGCCCGGCGCATCGGCCATCGCCCACGTCCGGTATGCAACCGCCGGTGAAAGCGCCCTGAACAACGCCCAGCCGATCCTCGTCGATTGCTGGCGCGGACCGGTTGCGCTGGCTCACAACGGCAATCTCATCAATGCCTCCCAGCTGCGCCACGATCTGGAGCGGGACGGCGCGATTTTTCATACGACCAGCGACAGTGAAGTTGTCCTGCATCTTATCTCCCGGTCCAAACGGCGAACCCTGCCTGAAGCCCTCATCGAAGCCCTGCGCATCGTCCAGGGCGCCTATTCCCTGGTGATCCAGACCCCGGAATATCTGCTCGTGGCTCGGGATCCCCGGGGATTCCGCCCCCTTTGCCTCGGCCGCGTGAAGGGGAAATATGTGTTTGCCTCGGAGACTTGCGCCTTCGATCTGATCGACGCCGAATATGTCCGTGATGTTGAGCCGGGTGAGGTGATTCTGGTGGAATCGGAGACGCTCGAGTCGCAATTTCCCTTGCCCAGGGAAAAATCTTCTCACTGTGTTTTCGAGCATGTTTATTTCAGCCGGCCGGACAGTCTGGTTTTCGGTCGCACGGTGAACGCCAGCCGCCGGCTGCTTGGAAAGCACCTGGCCCGCGAACATCCCGCCGATGCGGACGTCGTGGTGCCCGTGCCGGACTCCGGTGTGTCAGCGGCAGTCGGCTTTGGCCAGGAGAGCGGTATTCCGCTTGAGTTCGGTTTGATCAGGAATCACTATGTCGGCCGCACATTTATCGAACCCAGACAGTCGATACGAAATTTCGGTGTGAAGGTGAAGCTCAACCCGGTGCGCGAGATCCTGGCGGGGAAGAGGATTGTTCTCGTCGATGATTCCATCGTGAGGGGAACCACAAGCAAAAAAATCGTCCACATCATCAGGGCGGCCGGAGCCAGGGAGATCCATGTCCGGATCACCTCCCCTCCGATCGTGGCCCCGTGTTATTACGGGATCGATACGCCGACGAAAGGCGAACTTATCGGCTCCACGAAATCGGTGGAAGAAATCCGGCGCTTCATCGGTGCGGACACGCTTGGCTACCTGAGCCTTCCGGCGCTGCTCGAATCCGTCGAGGATAACGGCCGGTACTGCTCGGCGTGCTTCACCGACTGCTATCCTACCGAGGTCGTGCACGAGGAAAGGCAAAAGGAGCTTTTCGGCAAATAACGAGGTTCAGCAAGCCTAAGATGGCCGATCCCAGATAATCCTTAACCCCGGATAAGTTCCAACTCCCATGACCGATCAAAAATCCGAGAAGCTTACTTATGCCGCCGCAGGCGTCGATATCGATGCGGCGGCGGATGCCAAAAAGCGAATCCGGCGCCTTGCCCAGGCTACCTTCACTCCGGGGGTGCTCACCGATATCGGGAGTTTCGGCGCCCTTTTCCGCGTGGATCCCGGCCGGTACCGGGAACCTCTGCTCGTTTCCAGCTGCGACGGGGTGGGGACCAAGCTGAAGATCGCCTTTATGACCGGAATTCACGATACGGTGGGTTACGACCTCGTCTCCCACTGTATTTCTGACATCATGGTTCAGGGGGCGCGCCCGCTCTTTTTCCTGGACTATATCGCCTGCGCCCGGCTGCAGCCGGGCGTCGTCGAACAGGTCGTGGCAGGCCTCGCGCGGTGCTGCAAGGAAGCGGGGTGCGCGCTCATCGGCGGCGAGACCGCGGAGATGCCGGATTTCTACGCCCCCGGGGAGTATGACCTCGCCGGCTTCATCGTGGGCGTGGTGGAGCGGTCCGGGGTTATCGACGGCACGAGGATTCGGCCCGGCGACAGGCTGTTGGGGCTGGCTTCGGCCGGGCTCCACACCAACGGTTATTCCCTCGCGCGCAAGATCTTTTTTGACCGTCTCGCCTTGCGCGTGAACGACCAGGTGCCGGAACTGGGCGCGAGCGTGGCCGATGCGCTGCTGGCGCCCCATCGGTGTTACTACCCGATTCTGGAACCGCTCCTGGACACTTCGTTGCTCAAGGGCATGGCCCACATCACGGGGGGAGGAATCACGGATAACCTTCCCAGGATTCTGCCCGAAAATACCGCCGCCGCGATCGCGCGGGGCAGCTGGCCGGTGCTGCCTCTGTTCTCCTACATGCAGAAAAAAGCGGAGATCGACGATGCCGAAATGTACCGGACCTTCAACATGGGCATCGGCATGATTCTGGTCGTCTCGCCGGAGGACATCGCCGCAGTCCGGCAGCATTTCTCCTCACGGAACGAGCCCTGCTACGAGATCGGTTCGATTGTCGAGGGGAACCAAACCGTCCGGTATAATTAACGATTGCCCATTGACGATTTGCGATTGACGAATGACGGTTGGCGATAAATGATCAATCGTCGACGGGAGAGGTCATGGCGAATCGAAAACTTGCAATTTTGCTTTCGGGGCGGGGATCAAACTTCGTTGCCCTCTACGATGCGATCCGGAGGGGCGACCTGGATGCGGAAATCTGCTGTGTGGTGGGCAATGTCCCCGATGCTGCGGGAATTGCCCGCGCGCAGGAATTCGGCCTGCCGGCCATCGTGCTGCCCTCGAAGGGGGTGGAGCGCGCGGCCTACGAGCGGCGCCTGGTCGAAACCCTGCGCCCCTATGATCCCGCGCTGGTGTGTCTCGCGGGTTTCATGCGCATTCTGGCCGCCGAGTTCCTCCGGGAATTCCCGGGCCGAGTCCTGAACATTCACCCGGCCCTGCTGCCATCCTTTCCCGGTCTGCACGCGCAGCGACAAGCGCTCGAACACGGAGTCAAGGTTACCGGATGTACCGTCCATTTTGTCGACCAGGGTGTGGATACGGGCCCCATTCTTCTGCAGCGGGCCGTGGACGTTCACAACGGCGATACTGAGGAGCTTTTATCTGCCCGGATCCTGTCTCAGGAGCACCAATTGTACTGGCGGGCTGTGGCTCTTGCCCTTAACCGGATGCATGCCCCTTGAAGCAGGGAGTCTATGAAAATGGAAATTCTCAGCGCTCAGGAACAACTGGATCATCTGCGCCGGGGCGCAGTCGAGATTATCAGCGAGCAAGAGGCGAAGCAGAAGTTTGAAAAATGGCTCCGGACCGGCGTGCCGCTGACCGTCAAGGTCGGCTTCGATCCGACCGCGCCGGACCTTCACCTTGGCCATGCGGTTCTGATCCGAAAAATGAAACAGTTTCAGGATCTGGGGCACCGCGTTGTCTTTCTGATCGGCGATTTTACCGCCTCCATCGGCGATCCCACGGGCAGGTCCAAAACCCGTCCTCCGCTGACTCCGGATGAGATCCGCGCGAATTCGGAAACTTTCAAGGGGCAGGTTTTTAAAATTCTCGATCCGGACCGCACCGTGATCGACTTCAACAGCCGCTGGCTGGGCAGATTGTCGTCGGCCGATTGGATCCGCCTGGCTTCCCGCTACACCGTGGCCCGGATGCTGGAGCGCGACGATTTCACCAAGAGGCTGAAAGCCAACCAGCCCATCTCCATCCATGAGATGCTTTACCCCCTGGCGCAGGCCTACGATTCGGTTGCGCTGCAAGCCGATTTCGAGTTCGGAGGGACCGATCAGAAGTTCAACCTGCTGGTGGGACGCGACATCATGCGCGAGTATGGCCTCGAGCCGCAGGCGATTCTCACCACTCCACTGCTCGAGGGGACCGACGGCGTGGAGAAGATGAGCAAGTCCCTGGGCAACTACATCGGTTTCACCGAGCCTGCGGAGGACATCTTCGGGAAGATCATGTCCATCTCCGATCCGCTGATGTTCCGATACTGGGAACTGCTCACGGACATGCCGCTCGCGGAAATCAACCGGCGCAAGGAGGAGATCGAAGGCGGCACGCTTCATCCCATGAAGTTCAAAGCCGAGCTGGCCGCGCGCATCGTGCGCGACTTCCATGGCGCCGAAGCCGCGCGCGCTGCGGAGGAGCACTTCGCACGCGTGCATCAGCGCAGGGAAGATCCGGCGGACATGCCGGAGTTCCGGCTCGAGCCCGGCGCTTCGATCGCCACTCTGGCGGATCTCATCGTGCAGAGCGGGCTGGCGCCTTCCAAGACCGAGGCGCGGCGCCTGCTCAAGGCGGGCGCGGTTTATGTTGACGGAAACAAGATCATCGAGATCGCCGCGTCCGTGCCTGCGGGGCTCCCGGATTTTGTCCTCCGCTGCGGCAAGCTCCGCTTCATCCGGGTCCGCGTACTTTAGCGGATGCCGCAAACCCGGACCGAAGAAGGCTCGCTCATTGGGCGCTGTTCAGGCGGGCGGGCTGGTTTTTTTAAAAATCACCTTGTTTCATTTTTCTGCTTTACAAGCGGCAGTGCGGCGGTTATGATGTCGCGCTTTCGTTGAAAGGTAATTAAAAAGCTTGCTTGACAAGGAGCGATTGAAAGCCTATATTTGACGTTTGCCTAGATCTTTGAAAACTAGATAGTGCGTGTCCGAAAAATCATTCCTTGAAAGACATACAAAAACACAACCAGTGAAATCCCGGATCTTCGGATCTGGGACTCTTCGATCTAATTGGAGAGTTTGATCCTGGCTCAGAATAAACGCTGGCGGCGTGCGTAACACATGCAAGTCGAACGAGAAAGCGGGGGCAACTCCGTTAGTAAAGTGGCAGACGGGTGAGTAACACGTGAACAATCTACCCTCGAGCGGGGAATAACCCCGCGAAAGCGGGGCTAATACCCCATAACATCTTTGGGTCGCATGATCTGAAGATCAAAGATTCCGGTCGCTTGAGGAGGAGTTCGCGCCTGATTAGCTAGTTGGTGAGGTAACGGCCCACCAAGGCAACGATCAGTAGCCGGCCTGAGAGGGCGTACGGCCACACTGGAACTGAGACACGGTCCAGACTCCTACGGGAGGCAGCAGTGGGGAATTTTGCGCAATGGGCGAAAGCCTGACGCAGCAACGCCGCGTGGAGGATGAAGGCCTTCGGGTCGTAAACTCCTGTCAGTAGGGACGAATGCTTCGAAAGAAGTTTGACTGTACCTGCTGAGGAAGCCACGGCTAACTCCGTGCCAGCAGCCGCGGTAATACGGAGGTGGCAAGCGTTGTTCGGAATTATTGGGCGTAAAGGGCGCGTAGGCGGCATAGCAAGTCAGATGTGAAAGCCCCGAGCTTAACTCGGGAATTGCATCTGAAACTGCCTTGCTTGAGTCCTGGAGGGGGTAGTGGAATTCCCAGTGTAGCGGTGAAATGCGTAGATATTGGGAGGAACACCGGCGGCGAAGGCGGCTACCTGGACAGTGACTGACGCTGAGGCGCGAAAGCTAGGGGAGCGAACGGGATTAGATACCCCGGTAGTCCTAGCCGTAAACGATGGGCACTTGGTGTTGGGGGTATTGAGTCCCCCGGTGCCGGAGTTAACACGTTAAGTGCCCCGCCTGGGGAGTACGGTCGCAAGACTGAAACTCAAAGGAATTGACGGGGGCCCGCA
>Ga0315273_10003557_pt1 | contig 18805 bp, 21 predicted proteins | sample YL17G02_0_MG_FD_205753 | JGI IMG/M metagenome (GOLD analysis project Ga0315273, IMG submission 205753) | Sediment microbial communities from Yellowstone Lake, YNP, Wyoming, USA - YL17G02_0 | ecosystem: Environmental > Aquatic > Freshwater > Lake > Sediment | place: USA: Wyoming | collected...
AGTCCTTGTTCGCCTTGTAGTCCTAGTCCAGGAGGCCCTTGTTCGCCTTGTAGTCCTTGTTCGCCTTGTAGTCCTTGTTCGCCTTGTAGTCCTAGTCCAGGAGGCCCTTGTTCGCCTTGTAGTCCTAGTCCAGGAGGCCCTTGTTCGCCTTGTAGTCCTTGTAGTCCTTGTAGTCCTTGTGGTCCAGGAGGGCCAGGAGGGCCTTGTAGAATTTGTTTAGGTGTTAGATTGATAATTTTAATAGGTATTTTGAATTTTTTAATTTGGTTATTTTGATCAATTATACCAACTATATTGTCCAAGTCTTTAACTATACCGGAAATATTCATAAATGGTGTTATTGGTGGTAATTGTTTTGGTACAAGTTCTTTATTTATAGTATTTATAATTTCTTGTGATTCTTGTTTGTTGATATTTGAATTAATAGGTATAAAATCATTTTGTAAAGGATTAAATAAAAATTTCATATTGTCAGGTGATTGTAGTGGTTGTCCCTTTTGAATTTGTTTTTCTACTATTTTTTGTTCATCTTTGTTTATTGTTTGGTAATTTTTTAAAATATTTGGTAAAATATTATGATGATCTTGTACTAAAGGTAAATTTTTACTAGTATAAATAGGTTTATAAAGACGGTGTTTTTGTCCAAATTTATTAATAAAACCTATAATACGATTTTTATGTTTTATAAATGCTCGAGCATTTCCGTGTTTAAAAGTTTTTGGAATATTGATAAAACTAGAAGGTGGGTGTACTATATCAGGATATAATCTCAAAACTCTTTCTAAACAGTGTTTAGCACTCTTAACATTATACAAACATTTGTCTTTATCAATAGAGAATCTTCTATTTTTTAAATTTTTGTATATTTTACCATTTGATTTTATTAATCTTCCTGTTATAGGATTTATATAGAATTTAGGATTAGTTTTACTCATTATATATACTATATTAATTATATATAAAAATAATTTAAAATAACTTAATAACTTAGTCAATTAAACAAATTGGTTCTTGTGTTTCCGGTTCTATTGGTTGTGATTGTGTTGGTTTTGGTTTTGTTGTTTCCAGTTCTATATCTGATTTGTCTTCTTCTAATATAAAAGAAGAAATATCGTCTTCTATTTCGCAAACGGTTGAATCAAAACGGTCATAAAATTTTTTACTTTTAATTTTATGTATAGACTCTTTGTATTTATTGAAATTTTCTTCGGATTCTTGCAAATTCATAATAATATCCCAAGTTCGTTTAAGTTCTTCTTTGACATTATTAAACCAAATTTTACTTCTTTTTACTCTTTGGTTATTATATTTGGTTACAAAATAATAAGTTGGTATTAAATCTTGACGTAAAGACATTTGTTCATTTTTCCAATCTATGTATTCTTGAGTAGTTTTAATATGATGTGGTGAATAGATAAATTTAGGATCTGGTCCACTATCCACTATTTGTAATACTATACCTTTAGCTTGTTTATCACCAAGATTTTGATCTATAAATCTTTGTTCTGATTCTAATTCTTCTATTTCACATTCAAAAAAATCACATACATCAAGGTCAATCGACTCCATCTGGATTTGTGTCTGTGTATAGTAGTGTATAGGGACTCGAGATTCGTCAATTTTTCTACTTTTGGGGCATTTAATTTCTAGCATAACTCCATCTGGTGTAATTCCATCAGGACTTGCTGCTAACCATTTTAATCTAGAATGTGAAACAAGACCAAATTCTATAACTGTTGTATTATTTAATTGACAATAAAGTGTATTAGCAACTTCTTCGTATTTTTTACCCCAAAGTGTATAAATAGAATCTTTAAATACATTTTCGCCATAAAATGCCGAGCACTTTTTAATAATATAATCTTCTCTTGTTTCGTAATGATTTAATGGTGTAGTATCTTGGTATTTGAAATTTTTAATATTAAATTCTTCGACGTATGGTTCGCAAGTTTTTTTAGAAAGGAATAAACAACTTGCTGCCTCACTTGCCGTAACTCGTTTGTGTCTTGCGGTATACCATTCTGGTGTTCTTTGTTCAGGTTGTGGACGTTTTTGGAGTGCTTTTACCTTTCTTCTTAATTTTTTTAATTCTTCTTCTGAAGGTTGTTCCATTTAAATAATAACACTATTCTTTATATTATAATTCATTTTGTTTTTAAATAAAAATAAAGTTCGCCTAATAAAATTTTACAAGAATGGGAAACGAATTACATAAGATAACGAATTACATAAGATAACGAATTACATAAGATAACGAATTACATAAGATAACGAATTACATAAGATAACGAATTACATAAGATAACGAATTACATAAGATAACGAATTATACTGTAAAAAATTTAGATGAAGCAAAAAATTTTAAAAACAAACCACTTTCTGAAACTAAAATGCAGAGTGAGGAACTGGTGAAAAGAGTATTTATTCTTATTGGGTAAAATTGGTGTATTGAACATGTAAATTTATTGAACATGTAAATTTATTGAACATGTAAATTTATTGAACATGTAAATTTATTGAACATGTAAATTTATTGAACATGTAAATTTATTGAACATATAAATTTAGAAAAATAGAAATGAAAATGTAAGTGGAAAGTAAAAATGTTGGCAAGCTGATATGGATGCGGGGTCTTTTACATCTTTTACATTAAAAAGTAAATTATCAGTTACGTTAAAAATTGTTAATTTAAAACTTTGTAATATTTAAAAGTAAAAGGTTAAAATGGAAGCTGTTACTTCAATTGAAATGTTTTTATCTGATTTTGTAGGTTTAAAGAGTATATACGATGCAGCTCAAGAAATTCTTATTAAAGAACAACGAACAGATAATGAAAAATATCTGGAATGTATACGATTATCTGGGCGTTTAATTAAATTTTTAGATGAAATTAATCCTTTTGTGATGAATAGACATAAAAATGAAATTTTAGAAACATATTATATTAGTGCAGAGTTGTTGGTTAGGACTGTTGGTTTACATATGAATAGAGGGGGGTTTAATGAACAAGAAAGGAATACTTTGTATATGGCAATTGCCCATTTACGAAAGGTATTATCATTAGAGCCATTTAATCGGAGAGCTATGGAAACATTTAAAATGGTATTTTTATATTTGACTATTTTTAATCCAAATGCAGAGGAAAATTTAGTATTTTTGAATCAGATTTTGGTAGTTGATCCTTGTGATTATCAACTTCATTATAATTTTGGATTTATGTATCATAGAACTCATAAATTGGATAGTAGTGTGTATCATTATAAATTATCAATTGGGATTATTGATTTGTTGATGACAAATGCAAAAGAAGAATCTGCTTTGATTGCTTTTAAGCAATTCAAGATTAAATGTTTAAATGGTCTTGGTAGTATTTATTTTACTATTCAGGATCGTGATACTGCCTTGTATTATTTTAAATTGGCTTATGATATAGATCCGAATGACCCTGATGTTAACAATCAAATTGGTGTAGTTTACACAGAGTTACGAATTACTGATAAGGCTATTGAACATTATACTCGTGGTATTGAAAATTACAAGAATGCACATATTTCAGTTGATAAAGATATGTTAATTGCAAGTATGTATATGAATATGGGTTTAGCAAAATGTTATGAATGTGATTTTGTTGGTGCAATTGATGGTTATAACAGAGCATTAAAATATAAACCACGTCTTTCATTGGCATATCAAAATAAATTATTAGATTCAAATTATATTTCTCATTTAATAGAAGATCCGATGTATATTTCACGTATTCACAAGGCAATCAATAAGATTTATCCACTTGTAATTGACGATTACCGTATTGGATGTCCAGATTATAAAGTAAAAGATGAAATTGTTAAATGTAAATCAAAGGGTGATTTAGTGAAATCTGGTACAAAGATTAATATAGGTTTTGTATCTGGTGATTTTATTTGTCACCCTGTGAGTTATTTTTTACATAGTATTTTGAGTCATATAAATTATGATTTGTTTGAAGTAACTTGTTATTCTGTAAAGGTTGTAAAGTTGGAAGATTTATTTCCTAAATGTAAATGGGCTGTGGTAAAAAATATGTCAAATGAAGATTTTAAAACTCGTATTCAATCTGATAAGATTGATATATTATTTGATATGTCTGCACATACTGGTGATAATCGATTAGATACTTTTGTATTAAAGCCCGCGCCAATTCAAATTAGTTATTGTGGGTATCCTAATTCAAGTGGTATTCGATCAATGGATTATCGTATTACAGATAAATTTTGTGACAGTGATAAAAGTCAAAAATATTATCAGGAACGTTTTATTTTCATGGACCGTTGTTTTTTGGCATATACACCAAGTATGGGAATTAAAGACATTCCAGAAATTGTTACTGAACAACCTTGTACAAAGAATGGATGGATTACATTTGGTACATTTAATAGATATAACAAGGTTAATGATATGGTGATTGGAGTATGGGAGAAAATTTTACAACAGGCACCTAATGCAAGGTTTATGATTAAAACAAAAGAATTTTTAACTCCTAAATTAAGGGCTCAATTCCTAAATGCATTCAAGGATAAATCTGTGTTAGATAGAGTTATTATTATGCCATATTCTGATACTTATTCCGAACATTTACCAGATTACAATAAAATGGATATTGCAGTTGATACATTCCCGTATTCTGGTACAACAACAAGTTGTGAAAGTTTAATGATGGGTGTCCCCATTCTTACGTTATTTGATAATGTACGTCATTACCATTCTCAAAATGTGACAACTAGTTTAATGAAAAATAGTGGTTTACCAGAATATGTAACTTATTCACAAGAAGAGTATATTAGTAAAGCAGTTTGGTTTGCAAATAATATAGACAAATTACAGGGTCTTAAACAACGCGTTAGAAAATGTTTTGTAAATGGTCCTATTTGTGATTATACAGGATTTACTGATGAATTTGAAAATAAATTAATTAATATTTACAAATCTCATAAATGGTAAATTAAATGAGTACATTAACTAAATAAATTAGAATAAATAATTTATTTAGATATAGTATTATAATGTATAATATAATTAATTATTTTTTTAAAACGTCACCACCAAAAATCCCAGATGCACCAAAAGCACCAACTCAAAAAATTGAACAACAAGAGTCACGATCAACAGTAACAAAAAATAAAAAGACGAATACCGTTTATGTTGTTCTTCACAAAAACACACGTGATCCATTAGGTGTATTTGACAACTTTGAACTAGCAAAGGTAAATGGTGAAAAATCCACTCATCATAACTGTATAATTATTCCATTCAAACTTAATGACCCTTGTAAATATTTGTTTAATCCGGTATTCGAAAACAAATAAAGATTAATTAGTATAAACATTATAATTAGGTAATTCAATCATACAGTTAAATTTATCGTGACATAAATTATTGATAGTACCATCGTTTTTTAATTTATGAAATGTAGTTAATGTATTGTTAAAATAATCAAATTCTGTTGTAGGTGGGTCAAAACATGTTCCGTGTTTTTCAAATTCATGTTTCCAAAACGTATCTGATTTACCACCGCAACTATTCCAATGTTTATTTAAGTCATCTAAAATAGGCCTAATAATAGATAAATTAAATTTTTGATTTGTGCAAAATTGTGGATAACCACCATTGATATAATCTGGCCATAAACCATGAATAGAAAAATCATTGTATTTACTACATCTTTGTAATGAAAGATAGTAAACTAACGAAGAAAAAATAAAATTACCCATTTTAATATTAAAAGAAAATTATTTTTTAAATTGTTTTAATACAATGTAATGTACATTTTAATACAATGTAATGTACATTTTAATACAATGTAATGTATATTTTAATACAATGTAACTTTCTTGAAAAATAAACTTTTAGGAAAAGTTTTCAGGATTATTCCTAACATTTTGTCTAATATTTTGTCTAATATTTTGTATTTGAGCTTTTGATAATATATAACCTTCATTTTTATAATGTTGAATAACATTAGCTATTTTTCTATTTATATCAAGTAAACGTATAAATTGTTTTGTATAATCGTTAAAATAATTTAAAAACTCATTACTTTTATTATATTTAGAATTCAATATTTTATACCAATTTAAAGTTGATATATCTATAGATGAATTGTTTAGAATTTTGGTGTCTTTTAATTTATGTAATAATAAAAAATATTCATTTTTAAACATATAATTCTTATGGTGTATGACGTGGGGTGTATGACGTGGGGTGTATGACGTGGGGTGTATGACGTGGGGTGTATGACGTGGGGTGTATGACGTGGTTAAATTTATACCCTGAAAAATAAATTTTTAATTTAAATTGTAATCTAAAAGTACACCGGAAGTGCTTGATTTATAACCACGTATTACTAATTCTCCAGTGTCTATTTTTAAATGACAACTTTTACATAAGCTAACTAAATTATAAATTTTATTTTTATGAAAATGTTTGTCATTTACAAACCCAGATTCGTCACAATTTTTTTGTTCATTAATATGATGAGTATCTAAAGGAACTTCTCCACGTTTTGGTTTATGACCACATACTTGACAACTGTCTGTTATTTTTTTTTTATTATATCTACTACGTTTTGTATCTATAATATTTGTATTATTTGAAATTATATAATTTCGTATGTTAAAAGCTAAATCAATAAAAGTAGAATCTTGAATAATTGATTTACATACTTCTAAACCGTACAGGTCACTGCCTGATCCTGGTTTAAGACATCTTTCAAAAATAATGGTCGATTCTTTTGTTTCAACACTAAGATGACATACATTTATTCTTGATTCTGATGATATTTGTGGAATTTTTGGTAAATCGTGTAAATGTGTAGTAAAAAAGAATTTTGTGTCTTTATTAATCAAATTTAGTAATGTAGATACCACTATTGCACAACTACTGTTTACTTCTGTACCTCTACAAAGTTCATCTGATAAAACCAAAGTATTTTTTCCTGCACAATGTAATATCCGTTTTAATCCACACATTTCACTTGTAAAACTACTTTTGTTTGCAAAAAGATTATCCGCTAAATCTACTTGTGATATAATAGTGTGAAATGGTGTATAATTAAAACTTTTACACGGAGTATACAATCCAGATTGAGCTAAAATAAGACATACTCCAATAGATCTTAATAAACTGGACTTACCACTACTATTTAATCCATATACTAGCATACCCAATGAGTCTTTTGTTAATGTAATGTCATTAGGTATATATTCTGTATCATTATTTATTAATTCTATAATAGGATGACGTAATTGTTTAGCAATAAAAAATGATTCGTCATTATCATCTACATTTGGTCTACAATAATTATTTCGTTTAGCGCATTTCATATTACTTAACGATACGTCTATTATAGCAACAAATTGTGATAATTCTGTAAAAACATTGTAATATTTATTTGAATAACTTTGTAATTTATTTATATAATGTAATTTTACTTTTTTTACAAGTAATTCTCTTGTTGCAATTAAACGGTTAGATAATTTTGTTAAATCATCTGTATAAAATTTACACATATTACTTGTAGATTTCATTGTAAAATTTTCATCCTTACAATCCTTTAACAATTTTTGATAACGTATTTTTGTACATGTAAAAAAATAACCATCGTTATCAGTAAATCCTAATTTTACCATGTGAACACCTTGCTTAACCGTCTTCGGTAAAGTACCTTGCTTAACCGTCTTCGGTAAAGTACCTTGCTTAACCGTCTTCGGTAAAGTACCTTGCTTAACCGTCTTCGGTAAAGTACCTTGCTTAACCGTACCCTTATTTTTTTCATTTAATATATCATCAAAACTTTGTCTTGATGTTTCGATTGATGTTTCTAATAAATGTATATCTTGTTGAATTTTATCCAAATCAGAAAAAATACTATTATTAAAAAAGTTGACAAATTCTTCCTTTGATGTATTTAACCCGATGCGTTTCATTTCTGTTAAATTAAATGAAACTTTGTAATCAGATATATATTCTGAAAATGATATCAATATGTTATCTTTAGGAATTGTTGATTTTAAATATTTAGTATCTGATAATGTGTCGAATAAATTCATTATATTTATATATGTATTATGTAATCGTTCAAATTCATAAGGATGTAATTCTACCAAACCCATTTTCCTATGCAATCTATCAAAATCAGTTATGTTATTCAAATGTGTTTCAATCTTCTTTACATCAAAATTATTCATTAATTCTTCAGTCAAGTTGTATCTAAAATTTATTGTTGAAGGATTACGAAAAGGTTTTGTTAATGTTTGTTTTAAATGTCTTCGGCCTATAGAAGTTATTGTATAATTAACAACATCAAAAATACTAGATATCTTATGATTTGTTGTTGTATGATGTTGAGGTAATATATTGAGTTGATGTATAGTATTTAACTCTAATGTTAAATTTAAAGATTCTTTTATAATCTTAGGAATCGATAAATTGGTAGTATATTTTAGATCGTGAGCTGCCATAAAATCAATCAAGTACATAAAGTTAATAGTAGACAATGGTTTATCAAGTAATGATAGATATTCTAAAGGGTCAATCAAACCAAAGTTTATATGTTTATAAATTTTCTTAAAATATTCTGTTTGGATATTACGTTTACTGTAGTTGATATTGGGTCCAATGACATTTAATTTATATGTAATATTCATTTCTTGAAAGAATTTTTTTAACGTATTTGTGTAATCAAAACCACTTTCTGAAATAATATATGATCTAATTTCCTTTGTATTATATCTTGATAAAATTTTATTAACATCATCTAAGCATAATCTAAATTCATTTGATTTGAATTCTATTACATTTTCATTAATTTCTATTGTATTTGTTGTATTATTTAAACTACATACGGAATATAATAATACTCCATTACGATTTGTTTTGGGATTTGGATCGATTATTTCAAAAAATATATTTAAAAAATAAAATTCAGTGTCAAGATAAGTTTCAAAATCACTGCCTTTAAGACAAGGTGAATGTACTGCTACTACACCTCTTTTAACTAATTTGCCCTTACGTTCACTACTAGTCTCTAGTTGGTCTACTATAACAACGGTATAATTGTTTTCTAATAGAGGTGTTAAATATTTTGGTAAATAAGGAATTCCAAAACCACAAAAATCAGGAAATGCTCTACTACTTCCTTCTTCTGATCTTCGAGATTTATTTTTATTGGAAAAATCACATCTAATAATTTCTGCTATAATATTGGCATTACCTATTGTTTCATTTTTATTTTCTATACGATAAACTTCGTAAAAACTTCCACAAGCATAAAATACACAAGTACGTTCTCCATATTCTTGAATACTGTTATTGTAAATTTCAAAATACTCGTCAATCATATCGTGAGGCATCTAATAGTTAAATTAATTTGTTTTTAAATTAATTTAAAATTACATTAAATTCGATTACATTGCATTTGGTGACGAATGAATTGCAACTATCTCTTTAGTATTCGTGAATTTTATATTTTCTACAATAATTACAGTATATGTTTTTTCTACTAGTTTTGGAATATCTACATAAAATTGTGATCGTTTAATGTTATTGTATGTATGATTTGTTTTATTTTTATCCAGAAATCTAACTTGGAATACATCTGATGCGATTTCAAAAAAAATACAAGTTTTTTTCCCATATATATTTAAACAATATTCGTCAAAAATATTATTAGAATCCTCATTATGTTTGTGTACGTATTTTCCCTTTACGTATTTTTCTTGTTTTGAATTGATAATAGTACGGTTTATGTCAATACTATAATCTTTTGAATTATTTAAACTATATTGTATAGTTTCCATAATAATGATTAGTAAAATTATATATCAGATTAAACAAATTAAATTTAGTTTTTTTATAAATGCTAATTTTAAATGGCTAATTTAAATGCTAATTTTAAATGGCTAATTTTTTTTTATTTACGTATAATATAAATAAATATGGAATACATAAGTCAAGCTGAAAAATTTGTTGAAAAACAATTATCTTATCCATTATCAAATCCTTATATTATGGCAGTTTTAAAAATAACATTGGCTCTTTATGCAGCTCAAATTTCACCTAAAGCTCCTGAATATTTGCAAAATTTGTTTAAAAATACATTTGTTAAATTGTTTTTGATTGCCCTAATAGTTTATTTAAGCGAAAAAGATTTGCAATTAGCAGTCTTGATTGCCATAATTTATGTATTTGGTATGAATCTATTATCTGGTAGAGGATTTTTTGAATCGTTTTCAAATTATTCATCTGATTACAAACCATCTGGAAATTCAAAATTGTTAGAACCACAAACTGCATTGTATCCTGGTTGTGAAAGTGTCACGATGGATGATTTGATTAAACTATTTGAGGGTGATCGTTCTAAATTTGCAAATGCTGTGCAATATTCATTCCAAGAATTAATGCTGCGAACAAAAACTAAAGATTCAAAAGAACTATTAATGAAAATTGCTTATACAGCTGGATTACCTTATAATTTATCATTTGATAAGCCAGAAACTGCGCCATATATTGCAACTTTGTTGGTAAATTATGGATTTAGTGTAAAAGACAAATGTCAACCACCACAATAAATTAATTTTAAAAAAAAATGAAAATGTATTATTACACTTTCATTAATACAAATGTATACCGGATATTGGTTTACAAATAATAATTATAAAAGGGGAGATATTGTATTTGTAAACGAATTGTTAGAATACTATATATGTATAAAACCTCATAAATCAAATAATTTAACATTTCCTAATAAAATTGATATGTATTGGGTATCAATTTCATCTGCTTTTCTAGATGATTTGATAAAAAATACTTGTAACTATACTAATTACAATTTTACAAAAGACAACCAAAATGAACAAGAAGATGACCAAGAAGACAACCAAGAAGACAACCAAGAAGACGACCCAAAAGAAAAAAACGATGTTATTAAACTAAAACCAATTAAAATGAATACTATTTTAAAAATTATTACAGCAAATTTAAATAATCACGATGTTGTTGACGACGATGTTGACGACGATGTTAACGACGATGTTAACGACGATGTTAACGACGATGTTAACGACGATGTTAACGACGATGTTAACGTTGACGACGATGAATTTGTACCCGTTACTTCTATGAAATTTCGACAAGGTATTATAAAGTCAACAAAGGCGACAAAGTCAACAAAGGCGACAAAGGCGTTATCTGATGATGGAAAATGTACAGATTATATAGAAAATCAAAAACAAAATGATTTAAAAAAGCGCTTGAGATGTATAGAAGATGATTTACAAAATCATAAACGACAAAAATTAGATAATGACGAAGAAATATCTAGTTTACGTGACCGTTTGTTATTAATGAATACGGACTTGAATACAAAATCGTTTATAATAGATAAATACGACAATATTTCAAAAATGTATGGTAGTGATTATTCAAAGGGAATGAATTGGATCAAGACAGTTAGTAAGATTCCATATGGAAAATATAAATCTATGCCTGTAACAAAAGATGATTCACAAGAGAAGATTAAAGATTTTTTTGATCTAGTAAAACAAAAATTAGACAAAAATATTTATGGATTAGAAGAAGTTAAACAAGAAATAATGGAATTTGTTGCTAAAAAAATAACAAATCCTAATAGTCGAGGGCACGTTTTAGCTCTTTATGGTAATGCAGGGGTTGGAAAAACTAAGCTCGTAAAATCTTTAGCTGATGCTTTAGAGTTGCCTTTTTATCAAATTAACTTTGGTGGTCTTAATGACGTATCTGTTTTAACAGGGCATAGTGAAACATATGTCGGATCTAAACCTGGTAAAATAGCAGAAATTTTCACAAATTCTGAATATATGAATCCAATAATTTATTTAGATGAACTAGATAAAATTAGTGAAAATAAAGCAACTGAAATTTTTGGTACATTAACTCATTTACTCGATGAAGAACAAAATACAGAATTTCAAGATAATTATCTTTCTAGTATTACTTTAGACTTATCAAAGGTTTTTTTTGTTTTAGCTTTTAATGATATTACAAAAATAGATGATATTGTAGCTGATAGATTGAAAATTATATATATAGACCCTCCTAATTTACAAGATAAATTAATAATTTGTCAAGATAAAATCATTCCTGAAATTTTAAATTCTGTAAAGCTAAAGGATGATTTTAATATTGTTATTGATAAAGAAGTTATAGAATATATTATTTCTAACAAAACAACAAAAGAAAGTGGCGTTAGGCAATTACGAAAAAATATTGAAAAAATAATTAATAGACTTAATTATGACATTTTAATTGGAAATTTTGACAAATTAAAACGAGAAAATAACGATAAAAATATTATTATAACTAGAACATATACAGACGATGTTTTAAAATTAAAAACAGATGATACTAGTTATTTAAATATGTATCTGTAAAATTACTTGACATATAAATTACTTGACTAATAACATATAAATTGCAACTATTATAAATTACTTGACTAATAACATATAAATTGCAACTATTATAAATTACTTGACTAATAACATATAAATTGCAACTATTATAAATAAAACTCCTATATAAGTATATCTTTGATCTTTTTGAATAATCATTGGTAAATATAATCTCCAAGGTATATCTTTTGGTTTTTTAAATAAATCATCTAATAATCCTATAACACTAGATGAAACATTTTTGTTAATTTCTTTTATAGATAAATTATATATACTTGTAGTTTTATTTTTATTATATTCTGTTTCTATAATATTTGCAGCTTCTTTATCTAATTCCTCTAATTCTTTTATTTTTTGCGAATTTGGTATAAATGGATTGGTCGTAATTTCACTACGTTCCTGTTTTAATATAGGAACTGCATTTGATATATTTGCAATTTGATTTAATGACATATTTATTATAATTTACTATATATTAATAATATAAATTAAATATTATTAAAATTTTAATTTAATTATCATCATCGTCGTCATCGTAAATTTCATTACCTTCTATTTTAATAGATGTTAATTCTGGTAAAGAATTTTGTAAAGAATTTTGATAACTAGTAGAATTGACACCATTTGAAGAAACATCTACGTTATTTATAGGTATAATAATGTTTGAGGTAGTAGGTGTACCTTGCCCGCTAAAGTTAAGGGTACCTTGCCCGCTTACGTGCTCTGCGTTAAGGGTACCTTGCCCTTGGTGAATAACATTATTATAGTAAGATAACGTCTCGTAATGATTATTTTGTAAAAATGATTCAAAGTAAATCAATTTTTGTGAAATGTCTTTAACTGTTGTATTAATTTTTAATATTACAATATCTATTTGTGAAACAATATTTGGATCATTTTGATATGTAAATTTTAAATTTTCAACACCACACCTTGCTAATTCCATTTCGTGAAGAATAAGATTTATATTTTCACAAGCCTTGATGTATTCGTCTGATTGACAAAAATTTTTATTCATATGTTTTGAATTAAGTATATGATATAGAATTTCTACACATTCTGTTATAACACTGTTAATTTCAAAAATTGCTTGGCGTCTAGAATCATTTGATACGAATCTTTTTACAGATTGATAAAATACGTCATTTTCCAAAGAAATTATACCATCATAACTTCTTGCAATTCTACCGTTTTTTTGAATCTTACTAATGATTTTAAGATTTATTAATAATTTATCTGGAATCATATATATTATACAAATAGAAATTACTTTTTGATAAAATGCGAAACATTGGCAAAATATTAAAATTAATATTTACAACATTTGTATTTATATGAAATTTCACCATCAGTTGGTCTATTCAACTGAACCTTACTTATTACTTCGTTTTCATTACAACTAACATCGTGTTTATCAAGAAATATACTATTGCCACCACCCCAATCATTTGCTGGTGTAGTTACATCTCTACAAGTTAATGGCTTATTAGATTTTTTACATGTATAATCATAGCGTATTTCGTTTTCTTTTGGTCTAACTAAACGAAATTGTGATAATACAATACATATAATATCAATAAATTCTTAGAATTATTTGGAAACACTGTTGAAAAACTACCTGATAAAATGATATCATCCAAGTATATTATCAAAATGTTAAATAATGAGTACCCATTAAATTCAAACACTATATATTTTAGAACATTTAAAAACGTATTTATGGATTATTTTACTTTGGTGTTAAATTAAATTGCTGTCTAACGACGTATCTTAGTTTCACATTCTTTTTTAGACCAAGACTCTTTCTTAACTGATGGATCAGATACACCATTTAATATTCCTTGAGCTAAAGATGGATTGGGATTATTATATATTTTACGATTCATACCTTTTAATTCATTTTCCGCATCTATATTAGGTACACCACCTGGTATATAAGTTATAAACTGAGGTGTATAAACTGAGGTGTATAAACTGAGGTGTATAATCATTACATTCATTTTTATTAATATACATTGAATTATCAAGGACATAATCGAAAATACTTTTCCCAAATTGAAATTCTGTTTCTGAAAAATTAGACATCTTTTAAATAAACTTTTTAAAAAAAGTTTAAGAAAATATTCTTATTTAAATTAAATTAATTAATTTAATTTAAATTAATATAATAAAAAACAATGAGTAGCGAACAAACCATACGCGTATCCATATTTGACGAAACACTTGGCATACCCGTATTTAAAGAAGTACCACTATCACGATCACAAGAAAGGACCGAACCAGAAAAAAAATTTGACAACATAATACTATTGAATGTTATTGGTTTAATTTTAGCAGTAATTTTATTTATTTATGTAGTCGTATCAGGAGGGATCCTAAAAGGCATTATAATTATACTATGTACTATAGTATTGACCCCTTTGATTTTTTTTGTAATGGTAATTTCCGCAACAAAAGGTAAATCCGCTGCGGAAGCAAGCGGGGACGCTGCTTTGATCATTTTTACTCCTGTTATATCTGCATTTACTTCTGTTATTTTAACTATAATAATGGCTATATATATATTTATAACACCAACACCATCTACAATTGTATAATTTCCAGTTTGTATTTTTTAAAAAGGAATGTAAATACTAAAATTTATCACTTGGTTATTTTATTAGTTATTTTATTAGAGATTCTAGCTCCAGTGATTATAATCTATCATTGTATAACTGGAGAATATTCTTCTTATTCTAATTACGCTATAGTAAGTTTAATCGTTTTTACTATACTAGCAACATTACTATACCATCCATTAGATATTACTAATTATTATAAATCAATTCCATTTTGGGCAAATATAAGTCTAATAGGTGGTTTATTGTTGTTATTAGAAAACTAATTTATTCTATACTATCAATATATTCTAATAGTTTTTTGTTTACTGTTATTTTATTTTCATTAAATGTTTTTAAATAAACACCATCTAATGATTTTACACGACTTAACGCCACATACACCATATGATTACAAAAACAATCTGCCAAGTCTAAAACCGCTTTATCTAATGACAAACTTTGACATTTATGGACGGTTAGACTGTAAGCCAACATTAACGGTATCTGTGTACATATTACTTTTGAATTATCCAATTCCAACTCCCAATCAACTCGCGTAATAATTTCTTTTATACCATTATCAAATGTTACACTAATATTATCATTGATTATTTCTTGAATATAAAAGATTATATATATTAGTTGTTGTAGTTTCTATATAATAAATAAAAAAATTAATTTTGTACTATATAGTAATGGAAAAAGAGTATTTGATAATAGATAATCATGTTGGTAAAAACGGTGATATAACAGAATTTAAAGAATGTGATGGAAAAATATTAATAAAACAATTTTCTGGTTTAAACACTGATAATTTTATTATAAAAAAATTTAACGGTAAACGTTTAGAGTTTTCATTTTTTAAATTAAATGGCGTGTATTATATTAATATAAACGGATGTCACATAATAGATTATAAGCATTTTATAGATATTCAGCATATATCAAAAGATGAATCAAATGTTAAAATAAAAAATAGATCAATAGGGGATATGATATTAATTGATTGTGATGTAGATATTGTTCACAAGTCATTAACTGTAATGTCTGATTGGATGAAATCTAAACAAAATACATTTAATGATTTTATGTATTATATATTTCATTAAACAAGTACTTAAAATTCAAAATACAAAATATAAAATTCAAAATATGAAATAAACAAATAAAGCTAGAATTATTATAGAAAACTGAAATGTATATAGCGTTTTTCTATAACCTTCGTCGTCATAACCTATTCCATATAATCTAGGTTTTCCATTTGGTTTAAATAAGATATTAGGTTTTATAATATACAATATGATAATAATACCTAATAAGTATGGTATTTGTCGAGATACTTGTTCAGATAATTTAAACATATATCTTGATTATTATTATTATTTATATAGAAATTAATTTTACTTTAAAAAGTTTATTTTAAATAAAAATTTTTAAAAAACAAGTATATATATTATGGAACAAATAGAAAGTGGACAAATAGAAAATGGACAAATAGAAAGTGGACAAATAGAAAGTGGACAAATAGAAAGTGGACAAAGTGAAAGTAAAACGGGCGAGTGTGTAAAGAATATGGTTGAAAATAAGATATATCCATTTATAGATGAAATGGTTGATGTGTTTTATACTGAAAATTGTAATTCAATGATAAAACAAGCTATTGAAACAGAAAGTGATAAAAAAACGTTTTTAATGTTTGTAATGATGTATTTTGGAATACATCTTAAATTAGGGAATGAAATTGATGAAACGAAGAAAAATCAAATAAAAATTCTGCTAACAGATTTTATCCGTGATCCGGAAAAAAGAAGGTGTTGTATTGAAATGTTTGAAACTAAATTTAATAATTCATTTTTACAATCTAGTTCTAAAGATAATAAAAAATTGTTAATTAAAGATAATAAAATTGTTTAAAGATAATTAAATGAATTTGCCAAACAAACCTGGGTTATTACGAAGATTGGCATATGGTGAATATATAAGAAGGATCCATTTTAATACGAGTAGATTACCGGTTATTATGTATATGGAACCGGAAACATATGAAGAATTATCTGAATTAGAAAATGTTGAAAAGGGGTTATCATTGGAAGATTTATTATCCAATACTAAAATTGAAATGCAAAATTTATTATTTTTTTGTGCAATATGCCAAGATATACAAGCAGAGATACTAGCAGAAACAAAAATATCAAGGGTTTTAATATGTCATCATAAATTCCATATTGGATGTATAGAATTTTGGTTATCAAAAAATAAAACTTGTCCAATTTGTAGATATGATATTAGTTGTAAAAATTAAAAATGTTATAGGTTGATAAAGGTTGATGTATCGGATGATTTAGATTGATGTATCGGATGATTTAGATTGATGTATCGGATGATTTAGATTGATGTATTTAGATTGATTGTGTATTTAGATTAATTTTGATAAAGAGGAATAATAATAATATTTTTTTTATATATATATTCTAATAATGATTAATATGAATGTTAAAGATAATGTACCGGTATTTCATCAAGAAATTTTTGAAACACCTAGTTCAGATTTACCTCTTGAAAATAGAACATTGCAGTCTATTAGGCAACAAAGAGGTCAAAGATTAACAAAAGAAAAAGTCTCGGATCTTGTTTCTCCGGGTTCTTTTGATTTAAATACAAATGAAAACCAAGTTTCAGGAAGTAATACTAGATTTTTATTTAAAAATCTATATGGAGAAACTTTATTAACGTTTTTATTTTTTTCTAAGCATAATATAGAAAATATTCAAAATGTTGTTAAATTCATTGTTTATAGAGAAATGGGATATGTAATTGATAATCAATCTACTACAGAATTACTGATTATTATGAGGGCTATTTTCCTTGAATATAGTTTTCATCCAAAATTGATAACTGAAAATATGTCACAAGAAGAACGTCAATCTTTATTAAAAAAATATACACAAGAAGTATCTCGTTTAAATACAATCCTAATTAATCAAATTGTTCCTAAAATAGTTTCTCAGATACAACAGTATGTAGATTATTTACGAGATGCTAGTCAACAACCTTATCAAATGAATACCCCTAAAAATGATAGTGTACAAGGACAAAAAGAATATAGAAGTACTACACAAGTATTTTTAGGTGGTGATTTTTAAATGGTTAATTATAAAAAATTGAAAACATTTTTATTTATTTTTTTAAATAAAAAAGATGATTACTTTAGAACAAAAAGAAATTAGAAATAAAAGAGCAAGAGAATATTATCATAAAAACAAAGAAACAACAAAATCAATAAACAATGAACGTTCTAAGCAATATTATAAAGAAAATCGTCAAGATATTTTAGAACGTTTATCTAATTGCAAGGAACGCTTACACGAATATAATAAAGAATATTATCAAAAAAATAAGGATAAACTATTAGAACGCTCAAAGAAAAAGGTATTAACTCCGGAAGAAATACAAAGACGTAAAGAATATATGAAAGAATATCGTAAAAAACTAAAGGAAAATATTACTCCGGAAGAAATACAACGACGTAAAGAATATATGAAAAAATATAAACAAAAACGACTACAAAATGAACCCATACCCATACCCATACCCATACCCATACCCATACCCATATTAACTTGATCGAATTAACTTGATCGAATTAACTTGATCGAATTAACTTGATCGAATTAACTTGATCGAATTAACTTGATCGAATTAACTTGATCGAATTAACTTGATCGAATTAACTTGATCGAA